>OATO01000583.1_pt1 | contig 9605 bp, 7 predicted proteins | sample 1495011 | NCBI WGS metagenome assembly OATO01 (sample SAMEA2579961, study PRJEB22360) | human gut metagenome | biome: human gut; feature: human-associated habitat; material: faeces | place: Denmark | collected 2008/2010 | reverse complement strand
GAATCACGTCTGCCTCCCGGATGGTGGACAATCTGTGGGCCACTATAAAGCTGGTTCTGCCCTCCATCATCTGCGCAAAGGCCTTCTGCACCTTAATCTCTGTCCTGGTGTCAATGGAGGATGTGGCCTCGTCCAGTATGAGCATGGGAGGAAGGCACAGCATAACCCTGGCAATACAGAGAAGCTGTTTCTGTCCCTGGGACAGGTTCCCTCCGTCCTCACTGATAACAGTGGCGTATCCATCCGGTATCCGCATGATAAATCCATGGGCATGAGCCTGCCTGGCTGCCTGGATAATTTCTTCCTCAGTGGCATTTGGATGGCCGTAGGCTATATTGTCCCGGATAGTGCCTGATTTAAGCCATGTGTCCTGCAGCACCATGCCGTAGCTGGTCCGCAGGCTCTCCCTGGTCACATCGCGGATGTCGGTTCCCTCCACCTTGATAGCTCCGGAATCCACGTCGTAAAAACGCATCAGCAGGTTGATGATGGTAGTCTTGCCGCAGCCGGTAGGTCCCACGATGGCAACCCTCTGTCCGGGCTGTACCGACAGGTTAAAATCCTCAATCAGCTTTTTCTCAGGCGTGTAGGAGAAGCAGACCTGCTCCAGATCCACACTGCCCTTTGCTCCGCGCAGTACCGTTGCGTCCTCCCTGTCCTCTATCATGGTTTTCTCATCAATCAGCTCAAACACCCGGGCAGCGGACGCCAGAGCATTCTGCAGCTCTGTCACCACCCCTGATATCTCATTAAAGGGCTTTGTGTACTGGTTGGCGTAGCTGAGGAAACTGGTCAGCTGTCCCACGGTGATGAGCCCCCGGATAGCCCCATAGGCTCCCGTGATGCCCACGGCAGCATAGACCAGGCTGTTAACAAAGCGGGTGGCCGGATTGGTAATGGATGAGAAAAAGGTCGCCCTCAGGCTGTATCCGGCCAGACGTTCATTAATCTCCTCAAACTGCTTCTGTGCCTCTTCCTGGTGTCCGAAGGCCTGGACCACCTTCATATTGCCCAGCATCTCATCGGTCAGGGAGGTCAGCTCTCCCCTGGTCTCTGACTGCTTCCGGAACATGACAAACGTCTTTTTAGCGATAAAGCTGGCCACAAACAGGGATATGGGCGTCAGCACCACCACCACAGCCGTGATGGCGGGCTGGATGGAAAGCATGAACAGCAGCGTTCCCGCTATGGTCAGAACGCCTGTAAACAGCTGGGTAAATCCCATGAGTAGGCCTTCTGAAAACTGGTCTATGTCCGCGATAATCCGGCTTATGATATCTCCGGATGGGTGCACATCTATATAGCTTAGGGGCATCACCTCCAGCTGGTTGAAGGCCCTGGTCCGGATATCCTTCACAACCCGGTAGGTGATGATATTGTTGATATGGTTCATAAGCCATTGGGATACGGACGTAACAGCCACTGCTCCCAATATTGTTATAAGGATTCCCTTTAACCCTGCAAAATCCACATGTCCGGCCGAGACAATGCGGTCCACGGCACGGCCTGTCAGAATCGGCACATACAGAGTAAGGGCCACTGTGATAAGGGCCAGAAACAGAGACAGGATGACGCTCCACTTGTATTGGCTGATATATTTAAGGATCCGTTTCAGGGTCTCCCTGCTCCTGTTCTTGTCCAATGCATTCTTCTTACTGCTCATCCCGTTCCACCTCCTCCTTTGAAAGCTGTGACAGACAAATCTCCCTGTATACCTGGCAGTCCTTAAGAAGCTCCTTATGGGTGCCCATGCCTGCCAGACGACCCTCGTCCAGCACCAGGATGGTGTCAGCGCTCTTAATGGTAGTGGCCCGCTGTGATACAATGAATACGGTCATATCCCCGGTGTTCTCCCGGATAGCCTTTCTCAGCCTGGCATCCGTGGCAAAGTCCAGGGCCGAAGCGCTGTCGTCCATAATCAGGATTTCCGGCCTCCTCACCAGGGCCCTGGCTATGGTCAGCCTTTGGCGCTGTCCTCCTGAGAGGTTATGGCCTCCCTGGTCAATGTATAGATCCAGTCCCTCTCCCTTGGAATCCACAAACTCCCGGGCCTGGGCCGTATCCAGAGCCCGGTAGATTTCCTCATCCGACGCGTCCTGTTTTCCCCAGCGCATATTGTCCCGCAGCGTTCCCTTAAACAGTACGGATTTCTGCGGCACCACTCCGGTTTTGTCCCGCAGCTCATCCAGAGAATATTCCTTTACATCTGTCCCGTCCACCAGGACCTGCCCTGAGGCGGCATCGTAAAATCGGGGAATCAGGTTCACCAGGGTGGATTTACCGGATCCGGTTCCGCCTATGACGCCTATGGTCTGTCCTCCCATGGCACAAAAGGAAATATCCTTTAAGGCCGGCTCCTTTGCCCCCGCATACACGAATTCCATATCTTTAAACTCTACCTTGGGAATCCGTAATGCGGGATTCTGCGGGCCGGAATTCTGCGGGCCGGGATTCTGAGAACCGGAATTCTGAGAACCGGAATTCTGAAAACCGGGTTTCCGGGAGCCGCGCCTCCCCTTGTCCTCAATGCTGCTCTCCACCTTAAATATGCTGTCCACCCGGTTCATGCAGGCAACTGCCTTGGATATAATGATAATCAGGTTTGCCATCTTTATGAGCTCTACCAGAATCTGGGACATGTAATTTACCAGGGCAATCACCTTTCCCTGGGTAATGATACCGCTGTCCGCCTGTTCCGCTCCCACCCATATGACGGCCACCACGGCTATGTTTATAATGACATAGGTCACAGGGTTTAACAGGGCGGATATCTTTCCCACAAACACCTGCATCCTGACCAGGTTTCCGTTTTCCCGGTCAAATTTCTCCGTCTCACTTTTCTGTCTGTTAAAGGCGCGGATGACACGGACCCCCAGCAGGTTTTCCCTGGTGGTTAACAGCACCTTGTCCAGCTGTCTCTGCACGGATTTATAGAGCGGCATGCTGACTGCCATGATGCCGAACACCACCACGCAGAGCACCGGTATGGTGACCACGAAAACAAAGGCCGAGCGCACATCCACGGTAAAGGCCATAACCATGGCGCCAAATACTACAAAGGGTGAGCGGAGCAGAAGGCGCAGCGTCATGTTGATGCCGCTCTGCACCTGGTTGATGTCGCTGGTCATCCTTGTTATCAGTGTGGACGTGCCCACTGTGTCTATCTCTGTGTAGGACAATCTTCCTATATGGGAAAACAGATCATTGCGCAGGGAGGTGGCTGCCCCCGTGGCTGCCTTGGCGGCAAAATACTGGGCTGTCAGGGAGCATGCCAGGCCAATCAGGGCCAGCAGCACCAGAACGCCTCCCATTTTAAGAATATATCCGCTGTCCCTGCCCCGTATGCCCACGTCCACCATACGGGCCACCACCAGGGGCACAAACAGCTCAAAGCTGGCCTCCAGCATCTTAAACAGCGGTCCCAGTATGCTTTCTAGCTTGTAATCCTTCATATAGCTGAACAATCGTTTCATAATTGTCTTTCACTCCTCTGCCGGAATCCATTGTATTTTTTCACACTGCCTGGTATTATAACATAGAATCAACCATATATAAAATATTGTTTTTATATATATGATATACGTTTAACGAATAGGAGGATTCCGATCTTGAATCTGAAACAGATGGAATATTTTACTGCCATTGTCAATGAGGGGAGCATATCGGCGGCAGCCAAGGCGCTCCACATTTCCCAGCCTCCCCTCAGCACCCAGATGAAGCTTTTGGAGGAGGAACTGGGGCTGACCCTGTTCCAGCGCGGCTCACGAAGCATCCTGCTGACAGATGCAGGCAAGGTCCTCTACGAACGGGCCCAGGGCATCCTGGACATGACAGGGGCTGTGCTGGAGGAACTGGAACAGATGGGGCAGGGACTTCTGGGCTCCCTGCGCCTGGGCATGATTTCTTCCGTGGAAACCGAACCCATCATAGGAAAGATTGCCGCCTTCCGCCAGGAGCATCCCGGGGTGAAATTCCGCATCTACGAGGGTAATACATATCAGCTCCTGGACAAGCTGAATACCGGAATCATCGAGGCTGCCATTGTGCGCAGCCCTTTTCCCGAGGAACCCTATGACTGCTTTTATCTGTCCGGGGAAATCATGATGGCTGTGGGGGAACGCTGCTTCTTTCCCCGTCCCGGGGCGGATACTATTTCCCTTAAGGAACTGTGCTCCTGTCCTCTGGTTGTGTACCGCAGATGGGAAGGGGTGTTAAACCGCCTGTTTGCACCGGACAGCCCGGATTATCTGTGCATCAACGACGATGCCCGGACCAGCCTTACATGGGCGGAGACAGGCAGCGGCGTCGCGGTGGTGCCGGCCTCTATCGCCAGGTGCGGCCGGCCGGACATTCTCATGAAGCCTCTGGATACCCGTGACTTCACCAGCCGGATTACGCTGGTCTGCCGGAAAAACGGACCCCTGTCGGCTGTGATGAAGGAATTTCTGGATTACTTTACAGGCCAGCCTCCCCTTTCCTGACAGAACCGCCTCACTGTTCCACCAAAAAAACAAAAACAGCCCGCCCCTTATCCAAAGAGCAGGCATAATCCGGTCATTCCTTCGTTTCCCCGGGAAACAGTTCCTTCCAGAAATAGTTGATTTCCGCCCCGAAGAACAGGATGCACATGCAGAAATAAAGCCACAGAAGCAGCAGCACAATGGCGGTAAGGCTTCCGTACATATAGGAGTAATTCTTCCCCCCTATATGGCTGAAATACAGGGAAAAGGCAAAGGAGAAGGCCATCCATCCAACGGTGGAGAACACGGCTCCCGGAAGCTGGTCCCTGAGCTTCAGACTCTTATCCGGCACAAAGGTATAGATTCCCAGGAAAAATATAATCAGTATCATTAACGCCCACAGAGCCCTGAAATTGATGATGTGGGTGGTCACGTCTGCTATGATAGGAAACCGGCTCACCATAAACGCCTGAATCATATTGCCGAACACCAGCAGGCCCAGGGACAGAATGCACACCAGGATAAACACAATGGTGTATCCTGAACAAATCAGCCTGTTAATCACATACCAGCGCTTTTCCCCGTGGCCGTTCACACGGTTTAAGCCCCTGGCCACGCTGAACATGCCGCGGCCCGCGGACCACAGGGCTGTGACGGCTGTGACGGAAATCATGGTTGCCGGGGATTTTAAGGACAGGTCATTGACCACCCGGAAGGCCAGGGACTTGTAATCCACCGGCACCAGGCCCACAATCAGTTCCATGAACCTGGCGTTGCTGATGCTGGGAATCATCTGGACCGCTGTCAGCAGCAGCATGATAAAGGGCACCACGGAGAGTATGATAAAAAATGAGACCTGGGCCGCGTAGACCGTCATCTCATCCTCAGCAAATTTATCATATACCCGTTTTCCTGCCACAATTATCCCAAACATAAAACCTCCACTGCTGTTAATATATTTCCCTGAAACTGCCCTCTTCAATCACCGGAATGTCTTCTGCTTCCATATGTTCAATGTGTATGAACCTTCCCTGCTCCAGATTCCTTAAGAATCGCCCAATCGCCAGCGGTTCTCCCTGGACCTCCATCTCCACATCGCCGTTCCACAGATTCTTCACCCACCCGGTAAGGCCCAGTGGGCGGGCCAGGTAACAGGAGGTGTACCTGAAGCCCACCCCCTGTACCCTGCCGGAAAATATAATATGTTTCCTGACTTTTTTCATACAAATATCACCCAATCACATTTCGGGGAGTTCCATCCAGATAGTTTACCACATTGTCAAACACAATAACAGCCCGTTTCACCAGGGCTTCCTTGGTGGCAAATGCCACATGTGGCGTCACAATGGTGTTGGGCGCCGAAAACAGCGGGTGGTCCTTTCTGACCGGAGGCTCGTTTTCAAACACATCAATGCAGGCGCCTGCAATCCTGCCCTCCTTCAGGGCCCCGGCCAGCGCATCGCTGTCCACCACAGGCCCTCTGGCCGTGTTGATGAGCACTGCGTTCTTCTTCATCAATCCGATGCGCTTCTCATTCATCAGTCCCCTGGTCTCCTCAGTAAGAGGGGTGTGGAGGGAAACCACGTCGCTTTCTGCCAGCAGTGTCTCCAGATCCACATAGCGCACGCCTGGCACATCCTTGGCTGTCCTGCTGTAAGCCAATACCCTGCATCCAAATGCCTGGGCAATGGCTGCCACACGAAGGCCGATGGCCCCGGTTCCCACCACGCCAAACGTCTTGCCTTCCAGTTCAAATCCTACCAGTCCGTCCTTGGTGCCCTCCTCCCGGCAGACCTTGTCGCAGGGAATCACGTTTCTGTACAGGCTGATTAACATGCCGAACACCAGATCCGCCACAGCGCAGGTGGAATATCCGGCGCAGTTGCATACCATGACACCGTTCTTTCTGCACACATCCATGGCGATGTGGTCCACGCCTGTAAATGCCACAGCCAGAAGCTTTAAGTTTCTGCATCCTTCTATGACCTGGGCATTCAGAGGCAGATTGGATACCACAATGATTTCAGCATCCTTTCCCCTCTCTATCAGCTCTGCGGTGTCCGTTGTCTTTGTGTTGTAATACACAATCTCCACCCTGTCCCCAAGGGACTCCTTTGCCATAGCTAAAAGCTTTCCTTCTTCCACTCCCAGCGGCTCGATGATTACCATTTTCATTGCATTTTCCTCCGTATCCTGTTGTCAGCTCCCCTTTTTGGGATGTCCTGACTTTTTATGCTATCCATTATATAGCAGGGGGCAGGCTTTTACAAGACATAAGGAATCAAAGAAATGGACAGAACCAAGAATAATTTAAAAACAGACAGAAAAACGGACGGGTACGAACCTATATTTACGTCCGTCCCGTCCACTCTCTTGATTCCTGTTTATATGTTCCCGCTTCTATTTAAGCTCCACCAGAACCTCAATCTCACAAGCGATTCCCCCCGGAAGGGCATTGGTTCCAATGGCAGAACGCGCCGGAAGTCCTGCTTCCTCACCGAACAGCCCGGCAATCAGATTGGAGCCCCCGTTAACCACCTGGGGCTGCATCCCAAAGTCATCCGCACTGTTCACAAAAGCCAGAACCTTCACGAATCTCTTGATTCGGTTCAAATCCCCGGTCTTTTCATTTAAGTTTGCCAGCAGGTTCAGCACGCAGTTATATGCCGCTTTCTGGCCATCCTCCACTGTCAGGTCCTTTCCCAGTTTGCCCACTACCGTATTGCCGTTTCCCAGATCCGGACCGCAGCCTGAGCAATAGAGAAATTTCTCCCCCAGCTCCTGTACCGGTGTATAAACGCCTCCCTTGGCAGGCGGCTGCGGCAAGGTGATTCCTTTTTCTTTTAAAACCTCGTATACGTCTCTCATCTTCATCTCTCCTTATTTATATGTAATTTGTTTTATACAGAACCCTGTCTATGATTCTCTCATACAGGCTCACGGCATCCCGCACCTGCTTTTCCCAGGTAAATTCCCCCACTGTATGGGCCTGGGCAATATCTCCGGGACCGCAGATAACGGTCTGGATTCCCTCTTTTGCCAGGAAACACTGTTCACAGGATGCGTCAAAGGGCTGTGGATCTGATTTGATTCCAAACTGGCGTTCCCGTTCCTCAAGGCACAGCTTCACAAACCGGTCATCCTGTGGAATCTCCCCGCCGGGCATATAAAAATGCAGCGTCCTCTGGAAGCCGTCAATGCCGGCCTGTTCAAAGCCTTTGTCCAAAAACTGCCCCACCTGTTCATGGTCCATACCCGGGTGAATCCTAAAGTCCAGGAGAAGGCGTACATTTCCCGGCACCACATTGTCCTTCTCATATCCCTCCATCATGGTAACCGCAATGCTGGGAGGCGGGAGGACCGGGTGTGTGATATGGCGCAGCGTTTCATTCATATCCTTTACCGCCCGGACTGCCCTGCATGCCTTCATCACAGCGTCCTCCTCCCCGGCCGGGAGGGCTGCATGCCTGGGGGCTCCCTTTACATCAATATAATCTCTGGATGCTCCACGGTGGGCAACCGCCACCTCCAGCCGGGTGGGCTCTCCTATGATGGCATAATCGCTTCTCTCATGGGTCTTTAGATAACTCAGTGTACCCAGATTGGAGCACTCCTCATCCGCCACAAATAAAAGTTTCAGTTTCCCCTTCATGGGCTCTTTCCTGGCGGCGCAGCGCATGGCGGCTTCGCACATGGCAGCTATCCCGCCTTTCATGTCGCAGGTTCCCCTGCCGTAAAGCTTTCCATCCTTTTCTTCCATGGAAAAGGGACTGCTGTCCCACTCTCCCACGGCCGGCACCACATCCAGATGTCCGTTCAGCATAAGCTCCGGCCCGTCTCCCCCGTCCAGCACAGCAATCAGATTTGCCCGGCTGCCGCCTAAATCCTGCACTTCGCACTTAAACCCCATAGGCTCCAGGATTCCGGCCAGATACCGGGCTGCCGGCTTTTCATTTCCGGGAGGATTAACGGTGTCAAACCCTATCAGCTCTCTCAACAGTTCAATACAGTCCACAAAATACCTCCTTGTTCCGGTACAATCAGTATGTAATCCTGCGGTTTCTCGCGGTCACCTGCCATCTGTCCGCCACCTGCCCTTCCTTTGCCACCAGAATTTCCGGATACAATGCAGTGGTGGGACATATATGGGTTGGAACCACATAGAGGCAGCTTCCTATGGCCGGTATCCTGCTTTCATCCTCCAGCCGGAATGCCCAGTGTTCCTCGCTGTGTATAATGGGCACTGCATCCTCCAGACCTACGATATAGCCCCGCTGTCCCGCGGGGTCCGAAGCAATAGCCTTATAGCCCAGGTCCGTGGTAAACACGCCCTTGGCGGGATGGCTGATGACCCTGGTCATCACGGCAGCTCCGGGAATAAAATCCAAATCCGGCAGGTTCATGTAATACCCTGCATCTGTTATAAATGCAGTGCCCGGGGACAGATACCACCGTGTAGCGCCCGCATGGCAAGGAAAGGAAGGGGTACCGCCTGCCACTGCCAGCTCGCAGCAGATTCCATCCCCGTTCAGACGTTCCATGATGTCCGACACCTTTTTATCCGTGTCATCCACTTCGGCCTGTCTTACAGCTGCGTCCTTATTATTGTGGTTTCCGTCGTAGCAGTGCATTCCGCACAGACGAAGCCCCGGAAGAGAGGATGCAGAACGGTAGAGCTCCTCCAGCCGTTCAATGGGCACTCCGGTACGGTTCATTCCCATATTTACATCCACCAGCATGGGCAGCACAGCATTGTGTTCCACGCACACCCCGGACAGAGCCTCAAACTGGGCCAGGTCATCCTCCACACCGTAGAATACTGTATCCGGATACGCCTTTGCCAATTTCACGAAACGTTCCATGTTGGGACCAATCAGCGGATAGGCCAGAATTACCTTTTCTGCCCCTGCCTCTGCGGCCTTCCCCGCCTCAGCCACTGTGGCTGTTTTAAACTTTGTAATGCCGTACTCCATCTGCATCCGCACCATATCCTTGGATTTGTGGCTTTTTACATGGGGCCACAGCCGTTCGGAGCTTCCTGCTGTCCGTATTGCCTTCTTTATATTTTCCCTGATGATCTCCTCATAATATATGAGGCTGGGTGATATGATTGTATCTGTGTTCTTTAATTCATACATGTGTTCC
>OATO01000582.1_pt1 | contig 9607 bp, 7 predicted proteins | sample 1495011 | NCBI WGS metagenome assembly OATO01 (sample SAMEA2579961, study PRJEB22360) | human gut metagenome | biome: human gut; feature: human-associated habitat; material: faeces | place: Denmark | collected 2008/2010 | reverse complement strand
TCGCCGGGCTTTCTTGAAGATACCGTTCGGGCCGGTGTTCTTGTGGACGAAGTGAACGGCATGGCTGTGCGCCCTTTTCGGGTGTATTTTCTTTCTCTGCCGCAGGCTTTGCCGGGCGAATGCTTTTCTGCGCGCGTGGAGTTCGCGGAACTGGAAGAAAACGAATATACATACGGCAATTACGCAGACGGCATTTTTCTGGCGGGAGAATATCTGGACGGCTTTTTGCCACAGGGGGAGAGCGGTGCGCTTTGGGCTCGGGCGAAACGGGTGCAGGCGGCGTTGAGCATGGCGCTGCGCAAAGTTCTGGCACAGCCTTATGCGGGAGCAGCCGCGGCAATGACGGCAGGCGACCGTGCGCTTTTGACGGATGAGGTGAAGGACGCGTTCCGGGGCGCAGGGCTGTCCCATGTGCTGGTGGTGTCCGGTCTGCATCTGTCCGCAGTGGGCGGGCTCGTTTATGCGGCGGTGCGGCGTATGGGGCGGCGCAGGCTGGCCTGCGCCTGCGCCATGTTTTCCTCTCTGGCTTTTATGTGCCTCACGGGTTTTACACCCTCTGTTGTGCGCGCGGGTACGGCAATGCTGCTGCTCTACGGGGGCGCTCTATTTAACAGGAAAAGCGACGCGCTCACTTCGCTGGGCCTGGCGGCACTGCTTTTGTGCCTGCAGAACCCATATGCTGCCGTGGATGTAAGCCTGCTCCTTTCGTTCTCGGCCACGTTGGGGGTGCTTTGGGTGACGGCGGCGCACAGGCGCTGGCGCGCCGGCAGCGCGGCGCAGGGAAAAAACGCAGCACGGCTGGGCTGGAAGCTGCTGTGGACTGCCGCGGTGCCGGCCGCGACGTCTCTGACCACGCTTCCCGTGCTCATTGCCATCGGCGGAGGAGTTTCTTTGCTTTCCGTTGTAAGCAATCTGCTTGCAGTGCCTGTTATGCCGGCTGTCGTGGGCCTCGGCTTTGCAGCGGCGCTGTGTTCGGGCGTGCCCTGGCTCGGTTTTCTGGCAAAGCTGACGGGTCTGGGCTGCGCGCTGCTTTTGCGCTGGATGCTGGCCGTAGCGGAATGGACGGCGTCCGTGCCGTATGCGTTTCTGCATGTGAGCGGGGCCTTTGCCATGTGCGCGGCTCTTTTGCTTTGTGCGCTTGGCTGGGCAGCCTGGCGTCTGCATGTCCCTGTACGGCGGGCGGTGCCCGCTTGTCTGGCGTTTGTAATGCTGTCAGGCTTGGCATACGCGGCGGCGGATAGCGGCGTTGTGCGCATGGAGCTTGCAGGCAGTGCGGCCAACCCGCCTCTGGTGGTAATGCAGGGGCTTAAAACTGCGGTCCTGTTCCGTGGCCCGGAAGCAAATGCGGACGATGTGCGGGAGGTGTTGGAACAATACAACCGTACGCAGGTGGATCTGCTGGTGGATCTGCGCATGGAGGGTGATACGGCTGCACTGGCACAAAAACTGCATGCGCAGGATGCTTTGAGTGCACAGAACAGCATCATAAACAGTACCATTCTCGCACCGTTCCATGATATAATCATTTATGTAAAGCATCAGGCGAAGGGGAATTTTGCCTGTGTTGAGGTGTGCGGATACCGCGTGGGGATCGCCAGCGGCAGTGTGGAGTTTTCTTCTTATCCGCCTTTTGACATTTATGTTGCGGGCACAGGACGGCCGGATGGGCTGGCGTGCACGCATCTGATCCTGCCCCGGACAGGGTATCGATGGCTTGAGGATGCGCCCCGGGCACAGTTCCACGGCCCTGCGGATATCTGTCTGCGCGCGGGAGCGTCTGTAACGATCAAAGAGGGGAACAAATGGTTTTAAACGAGCAGAATCTTAAAAAAGCGCTGGAACAGCCGCTGCGGCACGGCGTTTATTATTACTATTCCACTGAGGAATATCTTGTGCGGAGCTACGCCGCAAAAACGCTGGCCCTGCTGGCAAAGCAGGAGGACGATGCGGAGGTAACGCGTGTTGAAGGCCCTGCTCCGTCTATTGAGGAAGCCGTGGCTGCTGCGGGCACCATATCATTTTTCGGTACAAAACGCATCGTTGAACTGCCGATGCTGGAGCCGTCCGCGATGAACGAGGCGGATGTGGGGGCGCTTTGCGACTTGATGCAAAGTCTGGAAAACGCAGTGCTTGTGATGAGCACAGTGTTTAAAGACGACAAGGCGAAGCTCTCCCAAAAGGCCAAACAGCTGATCGGCGCAGCGGAGAAGGCCGGGCTGACGGCAGAACTTGTAAAGCCCGGGCCTCAGGACGCAAAGCGGTTTGCTGTGGAAAAAGCCCGGGAGCTGGGAGCGGTTTTGTCCCCGGGCGCTGCGTCTGAGCTGGTGGAACGCTGTGGGACAGACCTGTTTGCGTTGGAGAGCGAGCTGAGCAAGCTGGCGGCTGTGGCTGATTATGGAGAGATCACGCCTGAATTGATCGCACAAATGGGCACCCAGAGCATCGAAGCGGATGTGTTTGAAATGGTGCGCCTTGTCACGGCGCGCAATAAAACACGGGCGATGGCCAAGCTGTCTCAGCTGTTGGAACTGCAAAATGAGCCCATTGCCATTGCGGCGGCGCTGTCCGGCTCGTTTGTAGATATGTACCGTGTGAAGTGCGGCGCAGCGGCACATCGTAATTACGCGGCCGTGCACAAGGATTTTTCATACCGGGGAAGCGATTACCGCCTGCGCAAATCCGGTGAGACGGCGTCCCATTATTCCCGCGCCCAGCTGGAGCACATCCTCAGTGTGCTGCTGGGGCTGGATGCCGCGTTGAAATCATCTGCCGCAGACGGAACGGTGCTGCTGCAGACGGCTCTTTGCGAAGTGATGCAGATCGGAGAACGGCGATGAAGAAGCTGCGCGTGGAAGAAGTGATCGTCGTAGAAGGCAAGTACGACGCGGCGAAGCTGGCGGATCTGGTGGATGGGCTCATTCTTACGACGAATGGATTTTCGGTCTTTAAAAATGCGGAGACAAAGCGTCTGCTTGTAGAACTGGGCAAAAAGCGGGGCATTATCGTTTTGACGGATTCCGATGACGCCGGGTTCCGCATCCGCAATTATATCAATAAGCTGGCGCAGGGCATATGTGTGAAAAATGCATATGTTCCGGCCATCGCAGGGAAAGAGCGGCGTAAAGCTCAGCCTTCGAAAGAAGGCGTGCTGGGCGTGGAGGGTGTGCCGTCCGAAGCGATACTGCGCGCACTGCAGACCGCGGGCGCGCGGGAAAAGGCGAAGCACGCAGGGCGCGCCATCACCTATACCGACCTGTACGAGCTGGGTCTTTCCGGCACAGAGGGAAGCGCGGGCGTGCGGCGCGCCTGGCTGCAAAGCCTTGGCCTGCCGCCGCGCCTTTCCAAAAAAGCGCTGTGCGAGGTGCTCAACAGTCTGTACACTTATGAGGAATTCGTACAGACCGTGCCGGGAAACAGCGCTTCGTTGATATAAGCTGTGCAAAAAGCCGCCCTGTCCGCAAGTTGCTTCTGTGCGTTGCGGACGGAGCGGCTTTTGTTTTTTCAAAACATGGGGCGTGAACAGCGGAGATGGCGATACGGAACGCTTTATTTAAGCGTTCCGTCCAGGACCTGCGCATAATACCAGGGCCGGGAAGCATACAGCGTTTTGCCGGAGAGCGCCGCGCACGATCCGTCCGGCAACGCGGGAAAGTGAAGGCTGTACGCGCACAGAGCCTGATATTTGAGCTTCAGTTCCCGGTTGGCCGCGTTGTTCCCGTATTTGCCGTCCCCAAGGATAGGGCAGCCGATGGAGGCCAAATGCGCGCGTATCTGATGTGTGCGCCCCGTGACGAGTTCAACCTCCAACAAAGCCAGCCGTCCGCTGACAGCCAGCGTTTTATATTTTGTCACAATATCTTTTGCTCCGGGCGCGGATGTGTCCAGAATACGCACACGCGCCTGTCGGGCGTCCTTTTGCAGATAGCCGCGCAGTGTTGCTGCCGCAGGCGAGGGGTGTCCAAAGGTGACGCAAAGGTACTTTTTTTCGATCATACGCTCTTTTACAAGGTGCAGCAGAAGCGCTTCAGCCTGCTGCGTCTTGGCAATGAGCACAAGACCGGACGTGCCGGTATCGAGCCGATGGCAGAGGCGCGGAGTCCAGCCGCGTTCCGGCGCATATTCGCCTTTGTGATACAGGTACAGGAGAGCGCGGTTGATGAGGGTGTCGGCAGTGCGTCCGTCTTCATCCGTTACAGGAAGTCCGGCGGGCTTGTCGGCAACCAGGACGTCGCTGTCTTCATAAACGGCGCACAGCTCCGGCCTTGCGGAAAGAAATAACGGGCCGTCCGGCTTATCCAGAAGCATATCCGGCAAAAAAACACGCACGGTGCTGCCGGGTGGCAGGCGTGCAGAGAGCGGAAGCTTTTTTCCATCCACCTTGATTTTGTTTTCACGCAGATACTTGTGCAGCCTGCCGGGGGAAAGCTGAGGATACTGCGCAAGCAGCGCGGAGTCCAAACGGGGCATGGAAGCATCGGTGATGACAAATTCGCGCATATTGGGTTTTCCCTTCTGACGGCGAAAGGCATGCCGCACGGGCATGCCTTTCGCTTTGCTTTATGGTGCTGCTGACGGGAATCGAACCCGTATGGTGTTGCCACCGAGGGATTTTAAGTCCCTTGCGTCTGCCGATTTCGCCACAGCAGCAAACAGGCGGCTGGTTTGGCTGCTTTCTTATCATACAATAAATTCCGCCCGCATGTCAACGGCCATATAAAAAGCGTGGGCATATTCGTAAGAAAAAACTTTACATCGGCAAAGCGCTCACTTATAATATTTTTATGCCGCGCGCGTCCGTGCGGCTTCGGCGGCTTTTGGGCCTTTTCAACCGGCATATCCGGCATGTTTGAAGGCAGAATGCCCGCCTTGCAGTAAAGAGGGGATCGTATATGTTTATTCATGAAATGTTTCAGCAAAAGCTTTGTGTTTTTTCCGTTGAGGTGTTTCCGCCCAAAAAGGCAGGGGCCGCGGAGGAAACACTTTATCCGGTGCTGCGGGAGCTGTGTACGCTTGGGCCGGATTACATCAGCGTTACTTATGGCGCGGGCGGAGGCACGGCCGGACAGTCGACTGCAAAGATTGCGTCGTATATCAAAAACGGGCTTCATGTGGAGGCTCTGGCGCATCTGACATGTGTAAACTCCACGCGTGTGCAGGTGGAGGAAACACTTACCCGGCTGCGCGAGGACAACGTGGAAAACGTTCTTGCCCTGCGCGGGGATATCAACCCGGATCTGCCGCGCCGGATGGATTTCCTGCATGCGAGCGACCTTGCAAAAGCCATTGCGCAGACCGGCGGCTTCGGCGTGGCAGGTGCGTGCTATCCTGAGGGGCACGTGGAAAGTCCGTCGTTGAAAGCGGATGTAGAGAGCCTGCGCTACAAGGCGGAAGCGGGCGTTTCCCATCTTATCACACAGTTGTTCTTTGACAATGTCAGCTATTACCGCTTTTTGAATATGGCGCGCAAGGCGGGAATTTCTCTGCCCGTGCAGGCTGGTATTATGCCCATCGTGAGCAAAAGGCAGATCGAGCGCACCGTGGCGCTCAGCTCCGCCAGCCTGCCGCCGCAGTTTACTAAAATGATCAGCCGGTATGACCACGACGAACAGGCCCTGTTCGACGCAGGCATTGAATACGCGGTCACACAGATCCGCGACCTGATCACAGGCGGGGCGGATGGAATCCATTTATATGCAATGAATAACGCACGGGTGGCGCGTCTTGTATATGAGGGAATCCGCGATCTGCTGCCGGAGAGGACATGAGGATGGAGCTTGCACTGCCCGAGCGGTTTGATACCCGGCAGGCGCTGCGGTATTTGGGCATCAGCACAGAAGAGCCGGACAGCGCGACGCGGGCTCTGCTGCGGCGTGCGGAGAGGACGCTGCGCGCAGCAGCCGGGCCGCGCGCAGTGGCGGTGCGCGCAGCGCGGGATGATATTTCTCCTTATTTGCAGGGAAACGATATCCTGCGGCATCTGGAAGGGTGCGGGAGCTGTGTGCTCTTGGCATGTACACTGGGCGCCAGAGTAGATGCGGCCCTGCGTGCTGCGGGCGCGTCCGATATGGCGTATGCTGTGGTGTTGGACGCGCTGGCTTCTGTGGCGGTGGAGCAGACGGCCGATGCCGCTGAACAGACGCTGCGCAATGAGGAACGGGAGGAAGGGCAGTTTTTGACGGGGCGTTTTTCTCCTGGATACGGCGATTATCCCATCGCCGTGCAGAACGATTTGCTGCGTTTGCTGGATGCACCGCGAAAAATCGGCCTGTGCGCCACTCCGGCGCATCTGCTGACGCCGCGCAAGAGCGTTACGGCTGTTTTGGGCGTGGCCGGTCATCCGGTGACGGGCCGTCGTGCGGGCTGCGCAAACTGTGCGCTGCGTGAACGTTGCGCTTACCGTAAGGAGGGGAAGACCTGTGAATAAAATATTTGACGGGAAACGCTATTGGCTGTTGGACGGCGCGATGGGGACGATGCTCCAGAAAAGCGGCCTCAAGCTGGGGGAAAGGCCGGATCTGCTTTCCATCACACATCCTGATGTAGTAGAGCGCATCAATCGGGCATATGTGGAGGCCGGCAGTGATTTGATTTGCGCCAATACGTTTGGGTCCAACGCGAAAAAGTTGGCCGGCTGCGGCTATACGGTGGAAGAAGTGATCGCCGCAGGCATTGGGACGGCAAAACGTGCTGCGGCCGGAACCGCGGCGCGTGTGATGCTGGACGTTGGCCCCATAGGCGAACTTCTGGAGCCCGCAGGCGTGCTGAAATTTGAAGAAGCGTACGAGATTTACAAGGAAGTTGTCCTGGCGGGCTGGCGTGCCGGAGCGGATCTGGTGAAATTCGCCACAATGACAGACTTGTATGAGATAAAAGCAGCGGTTTTGGCGGCAAAAGAAAACACACCTCTTCCGGTGCTTGTTTCCATGACGTTTGAGGAAAACGGCCGCGCGTTCACAGGCTGCACCGTGGAGTCTTTCGCGATCACCGCGGAGGGGCTCGGGGTGGACGGCGTGGGCATCAACTGCTCATTGGGTCCGGCGGAGATCTATCCAATGGCGCAGCGGCTGTGCGCCGCAACCAGCCTGCCGGTGTTCATCAAACCAAATGCGGGCCTGCCGGACCCGGCCACCGGAAGGTACAGCATCGGCCCGAAGGAATTTTGTGATGAACTGGAGCGCTTCAAGGCGTTGGGAATTTCGGCGGTAGGAGGGTGCTGCGGTACTACGCCCGAATATCTGGCGCTGCTCGCTAAGACTTTTAAGCAGGACACGCCTGTGCACCGGGAGCCTGTGCGGCGCAGTGCCGTGTGCACTCCGACACGCACTGTGGAAATCGACACTGTACGTGTGATAGGCGAACGGATCAATCCCACGGGAAAAAAGCGTTTTAAAGAGGCGCTTCGGGACGGAGATATGGATTATATCCTTTCCCAAGCGGTGGAGCAGGCGGGCGCGGGCGCGGATATCCTGGACGTAAATGTGGGCCTGCCGGAAATTGATGAACAGGAAATGATGATCCGTGCTGTAAAGGCTGTGCAGAGCGTATGCGATCTGCCTCTGCAGCTCGATTCCACCCGCGCGGATGTTCTGGAAGCGGGGCTTCGGGTATACAACGGCAAGCCTATCGTCAACTCGGTAAACGGGGAACAGGCGGTGCTGGACCGTCTCCTTCCCATCTGCAAAAAATACGGAGCTGCGGTCGTAGGCCTGACGCTGGATGAAAACGGTATCCCGGCGCTGGCGGAGCAGCGGTTTGCACTGGCGCAAAAAATCGTGGCCGCGGCCGAAGCCGCAGGCATCCCGCGGGAAGACGTATATATCGACTGCCTTACTCTTACGGCCAGCGCCCAGCAGGAAGCGGTGCGGGAAACTCTGAAAGCCGTGCGCATGGTGAAAGAGCGTTTGGGCGTTAAAACGGTACTGGGCGTTTCCAACATTTCTTTTGGGCTGCCCTGCCGGGAACAGGTGAACACCAGCTTCCTCACACTGGCAATGGCACACGGCCTGGATCTGCCGATCATCAATCCCAACGCAGAGGCAATGATGGCGGCGGTGGCCAGCTTCAAGGTGCTGTACAATATCGACAGGGACTCCAGGGAGTATCTGGCCCGTTACGCCGGACAGGCAGCGGTGCAGCCTGCGGCACAACAGACTGTTACGCTGTACGACGCGGTGCTTCAGGGACTGAAAGCGGCTGCGGCGCAGGCGGCACGCACCGCATTACAGGCGAAAAGCCCGGAGGAGCTTGTCAATGAGGTGCTCATTCCGGCGTTGGACACGGTGGGCGCCGGTTTTGAAAAGGGCGTATTGTTCCTGCCGCAGCTTCTGCAGTCCGCAGGCGCGGCGCAGGCGGCGTTTGAAGTCGTAAAGGATGCGATCGCGGCGTCGGGAAAAAAGAGCGGCGGCAAAGGGAAAATTATTGTGGCGACCGTAAAAGGCGACATTCATGATATTGGAAAGAATATCGTTAAAACGCTTTTGGAAAATTACGGTTATGACGTGCTGGACCTGGGGCGCGACGTGCCTGCGGAAACCGTGGTAAAAGCAGCGCAGGAGCATGGCGTACGGTTGGTGGGCCTCAGTGCGCTGATGACTACCACGCTGGGCAGTATGGAAGAAACCATCCGTGCGCTGCGCAGGGCCGGGCTTTCCTGCCGGGTGATGGTGGGCGGCGCGGTGCTTACACCGGAATATGCAATGCACATCGGCGCAGATTACTATGCAAAAGACGCGAAACAGTCTGTGGATATCGCCCGGGAGGTTTTGGGGTGATGCAGTGTGAATAAAGGTCTGCGGCAGCTTACGGAGCGGGTATTTTATTTGCCGCATGAAGAACCGGCGGATCGTCCTGTGCTGGGGTATATCCGGGGAGAGCGGTACTCCCTTGCCGTGGATGCGGGAAATTCCCGCCGTCATGTGGAAAAATTTTATGCGGCGCTGGATGCCGCGGAGCTTCGGCGGCCGGATTTTACGGTGCTGACCCACTGGCATTGGGACCATACGTTTGGCCTTCATGCGGTGGACGGCGCGGCCATCGCGTGCGAGGCCACGAACGAAATGCTATGCAGGGCTTCACGCTGGAAGTGGAGCGAAGAAGCCATGCGGGAACGCCTGCGGACGGGTGAAGAAATTGAATTCTGTGACAAGCATATCCGTGCCGAATATCCCGACAGGAAAGAAATCAGCGTCGTACCGGCCGGCCTTGTGTTTCATGGACGCCTGTCCATTGATTTGGGCGGTGTACACTGTGTGCTGCTGCAAACCGAAGCGCCCCATGAAAGAGATTGCGTTCTGGTGCATGTGCCGGAACAGGGGATTTTATTTGCCGGGGATGCGGACTGCGGGGATTTTTACAGACTTGACGGCGGTTATGATAAAGCACGGCTGAAGCGTTACCTTGCGTCGGTGGAAGCAATGGAGTTCAAGCTGTATGTGCCGGGCCACGGCGCGCCGGAGCGGAAAGCGGAGACGCTTGCCGCTCTGCGCGCGGAATTGGAACGTTTGGAAGGCTGATGCGCACCCCTCGGAAAAAATAAGCGCGGCGTCTCGAAAGTGATATGTACCCAGAATTCTGGACACATAAAAAATTGAATTAGGTGCACATGGAT
>OATO01000579.1_pt1 | contig 9622 bp, 10 predicted proteins | sample 1495011 | NCBI WGS metagenome assembly OATO01 (sample SAMEA2579961, study PRJEB22360) | human gut metagenome | biome: human gut; feature: human-associated habitat; material: faeces | place: Denmark | collected 2008/2010 | reverse complement strand
GGTAACGGCGGATACCAGCAGGGCCAGAGGAATAACGGAAAGGCAGTGGCGGATGTGTCCGATATTGTGGAACAGGCCATGCCCACAGTGGTGGCAATCACCAGTACGGCGGTATACCAGAGTAATAATTACGGATACGGCTGGTTTTTCAGGGGCGGACCCCAGACCTATGAGGTACCCAGCAGCGGTTCGGGAATCATTGTGGGTGAGAATGACAAGGAACTTCTCATCGTGACCAACAACCATGTGGTGGAGGATTCCACCTCCCTGAAGGTGGCCTTTATTGACAGCGAGGTGGTGGACGCAGCCATCAAGGGAACGGACGCAGAAACGGATCTGGCAGTCATAGCAGTGCCCCTGGAGCAGATTAAGGATGATACCAAGAGCAAGATTAAGGTGGCCAGGCTGGGCAACTCCGATGAACTGAAGGTGGGACAGGGCGTCATTGCCATCGGCAATGCGCTGGGCTATGGCCAGTCCGTGACTGTGGGGTATGTAAGCGCCCTCAACCGGGAGGTCAGGGTATCAAGCACCAGTACCAGGGAGCTTCTTCAGACCGATGCGGCCATCAATCCGGGCAACAGCGGAGGAGCCCTTCTTAATATGAAGGGAGAGGTGATAGGTATCAATGCCGCCAAGTATTCCTCCACCGAGGTGGAAGGGATCGGCTATGCCATTCCCATATCCAAGGCAGAGGACATTATGAACCAGCTTATGAACCGCAAGACCATGAATCCGGTGGAAGAGGCCAAAAGAGGCTATCTGGGCATACAGGGAACCAGTGTGGATGAAGAGTCCGCAGCAGCCTTCGGAATGCCAAGGGGTGTGTATGTATACAAGATACTGGAGGAAGGAGCCGCGGCCCAGTCTGATCTGAGGGAAAAGGATATCATCACCAAGGTGGACAGAGCGTCCGGAACATGACGGATTTGCAGGAGCTTCTGGCCTGCTATGAGATGGGAGAACAGATTGATCTGACGGTACAGACCCAGAAGGACGGGGAATACCAGGAAAGGACAGTGACCATTACACTGAAAGCCATGCCCCAGGAGAATACGGAAACCCAGGCCCAATAACTTAAATTTTTCAAAACAATATGAAATGAAAATGCTTCCTCTTGTTTGGGGAAGCATTTTGTTATATACTTTACGTTAAGCGGCGGGACGATGGAACGGCCCGGTACGCCCTTTAACAGAGAGGAGAACTGACTTGGACGAAAAAGATTATACCCAGGATGTGGAGACATCCGGCCATGGTGAAGATAAAGACAAACAAAAGGAAGAGGACCGCTACGAAAAGGTGTGTTACATGTGCCGGCGGCCTGAGAGCAAGGCCGGTCCCATGATATCCATGCCCGGCGGCATGAATCTCTGCCATGACTGTATGCAGAAGGCATTTGATTCCGTGACAAAGGGGGGCATGGATTTTTCCAAACTGCCCAATATGCCTTATATGAACATGAACCTCAATGACCTGAACATGACGCCTCCCGCAGTGGAAATCCCAAAAAAGCAGAAAATCAAGAAAAAAGCCAAGGAACAGCCGGTCCTGACCATGAAGGACATACCGGCTCCCCATGTCATCAAGGCAGAGCTGGATGAGTATGTTATCGGCCAGGAAAAAGCCAAGAAAGTAATGGCAGTGGCTGTATATAACCATTATAAAAGGGCATTTCTGGACCAGCCCTCTCAGGACGGAGCCGGGGAGGATGCCGGAACATAAGAACATTGTCATTGAAAAGTCCAACATACTGATGATAGGACCCACGGGAAGCGGGAAGACCTACCTGGTTAAGACGCTGGCCAGACTTCTGGATGTGCCTCTGGCCATTGCCGACGCCACCTCCCTGACAGAGGCCGGTTACATAGGCGACGATATAGAGAGCGTGGTGTCCAAGCTTCTGGCTGCTGCGGATAACGATGTGGAGCGGGCTCAGAGGGGAATCATATTCATTGATGAGATTGACAAGATTGCCAAGAAGAAACAGACCAATACCAGAGATGTAAGCGGCGAATCCGTACAGCAGGAGCTGCTCAAACTGCTGGAGGGGAGTACTGTGGAGGTGCCGGTAGGCTCCAACCAGAAAAACGCCATGACGCCCATGGCAACGGTCAATACAGACAATATTCTGTTCATCTGCGGCGGCGCATTCCCTGATTTGGAGGATATTATTAAGGAGCGCCTGATGAAGAAAACCACCATGGGCTTTGGTTCCATCCTGAAGGATACATATGACAAGGATCCCGATATTCTGGGCCAGGTGGCCAATGAGGATTTGCGGACCTTTGGTATGATTCCCGAGTTCCTTGGAAGGCTTCCCGTGACAGTAACCCTTCAGGGGCTTACGGAGGATATGATGGTCCGCATCCTGAAAGAGCCGAAGAACGCCATCACCAAACAGTACGAGCGCCTGCTGGAGATGGATGAGGTACGGCTGATCTTTGAGGATGAGGCCCTTAAATGGATTGCCGGTGAAGCCATCAAGAGAGGGACCGGGGCCAGGGCGCTGAGAGCCATTCTGGAGGAATTCATGCTGGATATCATGTATGAGATTCCCAAAGATCCAAATATCGGCTCTGTTGTTGTCACCCGTCCCTATCTGGAAAAAAGCGGCGGACCATTGATACAGATGCGGGGATGATTCATACCTTCCCAGGATCGTTCATACCGTACTGAGCAAAGGATTATTCCCGGATACGCAGGAAGGTTTCATATAAATCCAGTGCTCCGTAGCCCCACTCTTCGTTGGGGTAGCGGAGTGCTGGATTTCTTCTTGCTCCCCGGATTAAATAGGATTTCACAGATGCCTGGCTCATGGTAATCTGGTTGCTCTCCACGATTCCCCATCCATAGAGACTGGCCATCATCCCCGCCCCCACCCCCCGCCACATGGGCGGCTGCCACTGAGGTGCCGCTGCGGGTGGTCATGGGCACAGAGCCGCCAGCTCTGCGCCCCACAGAAGGTCCCATTACATTGACGCCTGGAGCTGCCAGCTCCGGCTTTACAATACCGGAAGGGGTGAAACCGCGGCTGGAATGGATGTAAATACTGTTGTTCAGGTGGTTATAGGCCCCCACTGTAATGGGTGCGGCCGTATTGCCGGGCAGGGTAATGGTGGTGTCGGGAGTGGGACGCAGAAATACAGTCTCATCCGATACCAGTCCCTCGGAGGGCAGCCACATATGGAATTCTCCTGTAAAATACTGGGTATTATAGACCCGCACCTTCCATATGCCGGCCACAGGATTTCTAAAACGCATGAATATCAGCTGTTTTCCGGCGCCGGATTCAATGAGCTGGTAATTGACCGTAATGACCGTTGGTTCCAGAAGAAAAGGGATAGAGGTCTCGTTCTTGGCTATAATAGGAATACGGGAGATTATCTCGCCGCTGGGGGAGACAAAGCCCACAGAGTAGGTATCGGCAGTGGATGCCCAGAGCTCCAGGGAAAAACCGCGGGCGGATTCCTCCGGTCCCACCCGGATTTCCACATCATCCCACTCCTGTCCGGACGGAATGGTGCCGAAATGGTGATGGGCCCGGCCTGTCTCATTGCCTGCCGCGATGACCGCTGCCCGGCCCAGGAAACGGCTGGCATCCTGTACAACGCTGCTTAAGGGTGAGGTACCTTCATGGCTTCCAAGGTTGGAGCCAAGGGCTATGAGGATGATGAGGGGGCGTCCAAGGCGGAATGCGGTCACCCTCAGGTATTTAATTCCCATCATGATGTCATTTTCCTGATAAGCATCTGCGTCCTGGCTGACAAGGTAGAATTCGCGGAGATAGCGTTTTGCCTGTTTCAGTTTGACCACTATGATCTCGCATTCCGGATCACCCTTAATGAGGTCCTGTTCGGGCGGGGGGCCGCCGGCGGCAATACCGGCCAGGAAGGTACCGTGGCCATTGGTGTCTGTGGAGGGCACCAGGTCCAGGGGGCTGTCGGAGGCAAGGGCCTGGTTGATTTGCTCCCTGGTAAATTCAGTGCCATAAGAGGCGCCGCTGAGTTCATAATAGGCCGGCACGCCGGGAGGAATGACATCCTCTCCTGTGGGGATGCTCTGGTCCCACAGTCCGGCGATTCGGGTGGAGCCGTCCTGATAGCGGAATAAGGGGTTGGTATAGTCAATGCCGGTATCCACGATACCTATTAGGGTTCCGCGCCCCCTGTTTCCCAGGGCAGGCGCGGCAAAGGTGGTAAGTATGCCGGAGGCCTCCATGCTGGAACTGTCCAGAAGGGAAAAAAGTCCGGGTACAGTATAGTAGCTGTATCGGGCCAGGGAAATGGGGGTTACGGTATCCAGAGGAGTGTAGATGATATTGTATTCATCGTTCACATAATCCATACAGGGAATATCGGCCGGATTGCCGACTATCTGCTGCTGGCTTCCAATTCTGTATATGAAATCAGCAATATTCTCGTCGGCGGAATTAAATGGGCAGTCTGCCATGGCACACCTCGGGCAGGATATTTGTTATAGTATATGCTTGAATTCAGAAACCTTTCACTGGACGGAGGTGTGAAACCATAGTAAAATGAAATAAAAGGGTGGAAAGGAAGGCGAATCTATGATTTATGGCTGGATAATAGGCGGGCTGGCTGCCCTGGACCTGGGGGTCAAGAGCGTGGTGGAAGGTCAGGAGGACGACACGTTTCCAAGGGACCTGCCGTCTGCCAAAGGATTTATAAAGCTTCATAAGAACCACAACAGCGGTTTTCCCTTCGGATTTATGAAGGAAAGACCGGAATTGGTAAAGGGGATTCCGCTTATGGTGATTTCGGCCATGGCCGGAGCACTGGCAGCCATGATGCAGGATAAGGGAAAGACCGGGGAGAAGCTGGGCCTGTCTCTTGTGATGGGAGGCGCTCTCAGCAATCTGTACGACCGTGTGGTGCGCGGGTATGTGGTGGATTACTTCACCATTGAATGGAAATCCCTTAAGAAGGTGGTGTTCAATCTGGGCGACATGTTCGTGTTTTTGGGAAGTGCTGTCTTTGTGCTGGCACAGGCTGTGGGGAGCCTGGAAGACGCGGGTGTGAAGAAGAAAAAGAAATAAGAAAAAATAAGGCCCGGCAAAGGGCATCTGATGGAAGAGAGAATGACCGGATTCCATGGCCATGACTGGAATCAGGTATTCTCTCTTTTGAACATTAACTGAGCATCCCCCCTATGGTTCCTCCCAGCGCGCATATGCCAATGCGGGTGCCAGCCCGCTCCATATCAATGGCTGACCCCATATTCATGGCCCAGGACACTGCAAAAAGCACCAGGAAGTACAAAAGCCCTGACAGAAGCCCCCAGAAGAACCGGCGCTGCCGGATGCGCTTGCCCGCCAGAAAACCGCCGCATAAGCAGGTCAGAAGATACACGGCATACACCATCAGGTTCACCTGTCCCTCTTTCAGGCGCAGTTTATAGAGGGCAAAGGCCAGGGCAGCCAGAAGGATTCCTGACAGCACATAGGAGATGAGCAGGGAGCGGAGCATGGGCTTCACAATACCATTTTCCATATATTGTTCTCCTTTTGAAAGAATCTATGTTGCAGTATATTCCCGGGGGAGCCTTTAATATGACAAACCTTTGAAAATACCGTTGCAAGGGACTTTAACCTGTGTTATAATTTCAAGGAATTATAGTTTTAAACAATTAATAATATTAAATGAATAGGAGGTGCCGTAGTATGAAGCACGTTAAGACATTGAATACCAATACCTTAAAGGACACAATGAAGAAGGGCGGATGCGGCGAGTGCCAGACTTCCTGCCAGTCAGCCTGCAAGACATCCTGTACAGTAGGAAACCAGAGCTGCGAGAACGCTAACCGTTAATCGCCGGTCAGAAGAGATACATACAGGAAATTGGTTGCAAGCCCCTATGGTCGATGGGATTATAGGGGCTTTACCATGCACAGGATTTGGGGCCATTGGCCCTTGGAAAGAGAGAGTAAATTCGTGATTCATCAGTATATAAATAATGGTTATCATATTGTCCTGGATGTCAACAGCGGATCCGTCCATGTGGTGGACCCGGTGGTCTACGACGCCGTACAGCTGGTTTCACAGCGGATTCCGGAGATGGAAGCGCCCGCTGCCCTGCCTTCAGATGTGAAGGAAGAGGTAAGGGTCTGTCTGAAGGACAGATACAGCCAGGAGGATATAGAGGAGGCTCTGGAGGAAATCGGTCAGCTGATTGAAGCAGAGCAGCTCCTTACCAAGGATATTTACAGGGATTTTGTGGTAGACTTTAAGAAGAGGAAGACGGTGGTAAAGGCGCTGTGCCTGCACATTGCCCATGACTGCAATCTGGCCTGCCGCTATTGCTTTGCAGAGGAAGGCGAGTACCATGGACGCCGCGCCCTCATGAGCTATGAGGTGGGGAAGAAGGCCCTGGACTTCCTGATTGCCAACTCCGGAAACAGGGAGCACCTGGAGGTGGACTTCTTTGGCGGCGAGCCCCTGATGAACTGGGATGTGGTAAAACGGCCGGTGGAATACGGCCGTTCCCAGGAGGAAGCCCACCACAAGAAATTCCGTTTTACCCTGACAACCAACGGTGTTCTGCTAAATGACGAGGTAATGGAATTCTGCAACCGTGAGATGAGCAATGTGGTGCTGAGCCTGGACGGACGAAAGGATGTCAACGATAAGATGCGCCCCTTCCGTAACGGCAGCGGCAGCTATGACCTGATTGTCCCTAAGTTCCAGAAGTTTGCGGACAGCAGAAAGCAGATGAATTATTATGTCCGCGGTACATTCACCAGGAACAATCTGGACTTTGCAGACGACGTGCTCCATTATGCGGACCTGGGATTTGAGCAGATGTCCATGGAGCCGGTGGTGGCTGACCCGTCAGAGGATTACGCCATCAAGGAGGAAGATATCCCGGCCATCTTAAAGGAATACGACCGCCTGGCCCTGGAGTATATCAAGCGTAAAAAGGAGGGAAGGGGATTCAACTTCTTCCATTTTATGCTGGACTTAAAGGCTGGACCCTGCGTGGCTAAGCGCATGGCAGGCTGCGGTTCCGGCACCGAGTATCTGGCGGGCGATCTCTATCCCTGCCACCAGTTTGTGGGCAATGAAAAATTCCTTATGGGCAATGTGGACACAGGTATTGTGAACACGGATATCAGGGATGAGTTCAAGACCTGCAATGTATACACCAAGCCGGGTTGCAAGGACTGCTTTGCCAGGTTCTACTGCAGCGGCGGCTGTTCTGCCAACGCGTATAACTTCAGCGGATCCATCAACGGGGCATATGACATTGGCTGTGAGATGCAGAAGAAGCGGATTGAGTGCGCTATCATGATTAAAGCTGCCCTGGCAGACGATGAGGAATAATTGAGGCATATCATATGAAATATCAAGTCATAACAAAGGACGGGCGTGCCAAGCGCGCCCGTATGGAAACAGTACACGGTACCGTGGAGACGCCTGTGTTCATGAACGTGGGAACCGTGGGCGCCATCAAGGGAGCTGTATCAACGGATGATCTGCGGGAAATCGGCACCCAGGTGGAACTGTCCAATACCTATCATCTCCATGTGCGCACCGGCGACAAGCTCATAAGGGAATTTGGCGGACTGCACAGGTTTATGAACTGGGACCGCCCTATCCTTACGGATTCCGGCGGGTTCCAGGTATTTTCCCTGGCAGGACTGCGCAAGATTAAGGAAGAAGGGGTTTACTTTAATTCCCATATCGACGGCCACAAGATATTCATGGGGCCTGAGGAGAGCATGCAGATTCAGTCCAATCTGGGTTCCACCATTGCCATGGCGTTTGACGAATGCCCTCCCAGCCATGCAAGCGACGACTATATCCGGCATTCGGTGGAGCGCACCACCCGATGGCTGGCGCGCTGCAAGACCGAGATGGAGCGTCTTAACTCCCTGCCGGATACGGTGAACCGGGAGCAGCTGCTGTTCGGCATCAACCAGGGCGGCGTGGTGGATGAGATACGTATGGAGCATGCAAGGACCATACGGGAAATGGATTTGGACGGATATGCAGTGGGCGGACTGGCAGTGGGCGAGAGCCATGAGGAGATGTACCATATCCTGGACGTGACAGTTCCCTGCCTGCCTGAGGACAAGCCTGTATACCTGATGGGGGTGGGAACACCTGCCAACATCCTGGAAGCAGTGGACAGGGGCGTGGACTTCTTTGACTGCGTATATCCATCCAGGAACGGACGCCACGGCCATGTGTACACCAACCAGGGCAAGCTGAATCTGTTTAACCAGAAATACGAGCTGGATTCCCGTCCCATAGAAGAAGGATGCGGCTGTCCTGCCTGCCGTTCATACAGCAGGGCCTATATACGCCATCTGCTGAAGGCAAAAGAAATGCTTGGAATGAGATTATGTACCTTGCATAATTTGTATTTTTATAATACAATGATGAAAGAGATTCGCGACGCCATCGAGGAACACCGTTATGCTGAGTATAAAGCGGCCAAGCTTGCCGGTATGGAAGGTTCCGGCCGTGCGACCAGTACGGCGTCTGATGAATAAGAAACTACTGCGGCGAGGCGGCGGTAGGTGTGAAGGAGGAAAATGGAATGACAAGTGGTCCGATGTTCTGGGTTCTCTATATTGTTCTTCTGGGAGGTATGTTATATTTCATGGCAATCCGTCCTCAGAAGAAGGAGAAACAAAGACAGAAGGAATTGCTGGAAAGCGTTGCAGTTGGTGATACCATTCTCACCAGCAGCGGATTCTATGGCGTTATCATTGACATGACAGATGATACAGTCATTGCAGAAGGCTGCCATTATCCAGGTTGAAAAACCGGAAGCCTAAGAGACACGAAACCCGGGGCCTTGTCCCGGGTTTTTGAATATGGTAAAATGTTCCCCTCGGAGGTTCCAAAGCCATAATATATATAAAAGAGAGCAGGAGGATAGGATGATTAAGAACATTGTATTTGATATGGGAAATGTCCTGGTGGACTACATAGCGGACGGAGTGTGCAGGCATTTCATAGAGGACCAGGAGACCAGGAAAAAGGTCAGCACTTCCATATTCGTATCACCTGAGTGGATTCTGCTGGACTTGGGAGTAATGCCGGAGGATATGGCCTTAAAAAAGATGCAGGCCCGTCTGGACACAGAGGAGGAGCGCAGTCTGGCAGCCCTGTGTTTCAACCGCTGGCATGAGTTTAACATGTATAAGAAGGAAGGCATGGAGGATGTGGTAAGATGGCTTAAGTCCATGGGCTACGGCATCTATCTGTGCTCCAATGCATCTGTGCGCCTTTTGAGCTGCTATAAGGACGTGCTGCCAGCAGTGGAATGTTTTGACGGCATCCTGTTCTCGGCCGATGTCCTGTGTCTGAAACCCCAGAAGGAAATATACGGCCATCTTTTTGAGCGGTTCCATCTGAAGCCTGAAGAATGCTTTTTTGTGGATGACCTTGAGCTTAACATTGAGGGAGCGCGCCGCTGCGGTATGGACGGATATTGTTTTGACGATGGAAATGTGGAGAAATTGAGGGAAGTTCTGGCAGGGCTGAACCGGAGATAGGTATTGCAGACAGATACCGGAGATAAAGAAAATCAGACATATGGAATACATAGAAAAAGGGGCTGTTGCAAAAGTAGATAAATAATCTACTGGAGCA
>OATO01000568.1_pt1 | contig 9735 bp, 6 predicted proteins | sample 1495011 | NCBI WGS metagenome assembly OATO01 (sample SAMEA2579961, study PRJEB22360) | human gut metagenome | biome: human gut; feature: human-associated habitat; material: faeces | place: Denmark | collected 2008/2010 | reverse complement strand
ACCCTTGCGATCTTTACCTTTGTAGGGGCATGGAACAATTTCCTCTGGCCTTTGATTGCGACGACGGAGGATGCGATGCGTACTCTGCCCCTTGCCATCAGCACGATGCGGACAGCCTATGACACCGATGTAGGACTTGTCATGGCAGGAGCGGCCGTGACCTTCCTTCCACCGTTTCTCTTCTATCTGATTCTCCAATCCAAGTTTGAAGAGGGAATCACCATCAGCGGAATGAAAGGATAATACGCACAATAAAAAAGATGACCCAAGACGCAGGATTTCACTGGAATCCCGCGTCTTTTGCTGTTACCATAGAAAGTAGCAAAGAGGAAAGGCGGGAATGACGATGCGGCATATTATTTTTCATATTGACGTCAATTCTGCGTATTTAAGCTGGACAGCGATCGAATACTTAAAGCGTGGGGAGGAGGACCTCCGTGGGATCCCCTGTATTATCGGCGGGGACAAGAAATCCAGACATGGAGTTGTACTTGCCAAATCGATACCTGCGAAAGCATACGGGGTCCGCACCGGAGAACCGGTCGTATCGGCGTTCAGAAAATGTCCGATGCTTCGGTTGGAACCGCCGGACCACAAGATGTACGCCAGGTACAGCAAAAGACTGATGGAACTGTTAAAGAGCTATACTCCGGATATCGAGCAGCTCAGTATTGATGAGTGCTTTCTGGATTTTACGGGAATCGCACACCGCTTTTCCACGCCTGTTGACGCTGCCTTTGAGATCAAAAACCGGATTCGGGAGGAATTAGGTTTTACGGTCAACATCGGAATTTCTACGAATAAGCTGTTGGCAAAGATGGCGTCCGACTTTCAGAAGCCGGACCGGGTGCACACCCTCTTTCCAGAGGAGATCAGGGATAAGATGTGGCCGCTTGACATCTCTGAGCTTTACATGGCGGGAAGGGCAAGCGTGGAAGTGCTGAGAAAGCTGGAGATCCGTACCATCGGGGAACTGGCCCGGTCAGATCCGGATTATCTGGAGGTTCATCTGAAAGGCCATGGCAGCCTTCTCTGGGAGTTTGCCAACGGCCGGGGGGACGATATTGTGAAGGCAGTAGGAGAAGAGGCGAAAGGGATCGGCAATTCCACCACCCTGTCTGAGGATGCGAAGACGGAAGAGGAGGCAAAAAAAGTCCTCTTGATGCTTGCCCAAAGTGTCGGCAGGCGGCTGAGAAAAGCAGGAAAAAAAGCGGGGAGTATTACCGTGGAGATCCGTTACGCTACTTTCCGCAATGTTTCCCACCAGATGCAGGTGACGCCATCTGCCCAGTCAGACACGATTCTCTATCAGAGAGCATGTGAACTCTTTGAAGAACTCTGGGACGGGACGCCGATACGGCTCCCCTGGGATTGCGCCTCCCCGCCGGGAGGGGGGAAACGGCTGTGGAAGAGGTGCGGGAAACGAAAAATGAGAGGAAACAGGATCAGAAGCACCGGAAGCTTGACCGTGCGCTCGATGAGATCCGCAAAAAGTTTGGGGACGATGCGGTCATGCGTGCGGCATTTCTCAAAAAACAGGAGAAGAAAGAAGAAAAGGATCCACAAGATCAGGGATAGCGTTTGACAGCCGTTTCTGTGAGGGGTATAATAAAACGACGTGAAACAGGAGAAAAGAGGAAGAAATTATGGAATTTGTGTCAAGAGAATTCATACCGGTTCTGCTGGGCGGGGATATCAATACTTACAGTGTTGCGAGAGCTTTTTATGAGCAGTACCAGGTCAGGACATATATCTTCGGGAAATATCCGACCGGACCGAGCTATCAGAGCCGGATGATTGAATATCATGCCAATCCGAAGATTGATACGGACGATTACTTTTTAAAGACCATTCACAGCTTCGCAAGGAAGCATAAGGATAAAAAGATCATACTGATCGGATGTGGAGACAGCTATGTGGCGCTGATCAGCAAGCATAAAGATCAGCTTGACGACAACATCATCGCCCCATATATTGATTTTGATCTGATGAACAGTTTGCAGCAGAAGGAGACATTCTATAAGCTGTGCGAGAAACATGGCGTTGACTATCCTGGAACTTTTGTATTCAAGAATGGAATGTCCATGGATTTTACCATTGATTTTCCGTATCCGGTGATTTTGAAACCGTCTGACAGTATCAAGTACTGGGAGCATCCGTTTGACACCCAGAAGAAAGTCTACACGATCCAATCCAGACAGGAGCTGAATTCTGTGATCCGGGAGATCTACGATGCAGGCTATGACGATGATCTGATTATTCAGGATATGATTCCGGGAAACGATGAGTACATGCGGGTTTTGACCTCCTACTCAGACCGAAATGGGAAAGTAAAGATGATGTGCCTGGGACATGTGCTGCTTGAGGAGCATACGCCGCACGGCCTTGGAAATCATGCGGTCATTATCACGGAACCGAATCAGGAACTGATGAAGAGGGTAAGAAATTTACTGGAAGATCTGCACTATGTGGGATTTTCCAATTTTGATATCAAGTTTGACAGAAGAGATGGAAAGTACAAGTTCTTTGAGATCAATACGAGACAGGGAAGAAGCAATTACTATGTGACCGGTTCCGGTTTTAATGTGGCGAAGTACATTGTGGAGGAATACGTCTATGGAAAAGAGCTGAGCTTTGAGACGGCGAAGGAGGAGCATCTCTGGATGGTTGTCCCGAAAGCGGTGGCTTTTAAGTATGTAAAGGATGCACAGTCCAAGGCAAAGATGAAGAAGCTGATCCGGGAAGGAAAGGTCGTCAACCCGGTCTTTAAGAAAGGGGACTTAGGACTTCCGAGATTGTACCGGATGATGCGGACGCATTTCAGCCACTTCATCAAGTTTCAGAAATATTATCATTGACCGGCGGACATGATAGAATGTAAGGAGGGACTATGAAGAAAAAATTAGGGGTTATCGGCGGCATGGGGCCGGAGGCTACCGCATATTTTTACGAGGAAGTGATCCGGCATACGAAGGCGGATTGTGATCAGGAACATCTGGACATGACGATTTTAAGCCATGCCTCCATGCCGGACCGGACAAAGGCGATTCAAAGCGGGGAGTGCGATCCGCTTTTGCAGGCGATGGAGGGGGATCTGAAAGTTATGGAGGCAGCCGGAGCAGAGCATATCGCCATCCCGTGTAATACATCGCATTATTTTTACGACCAGATTCAGGCAATGACAGAAATTCCGATCATCCACATGCCGCGCGAGACGGTACGATACGCAAAAGAGCATTTTGAGAATGTCAGAAGAATCGGGATTATGGGAACCGACGGCACCGTGTCCGCAGGGATTTACCGCAGAGAATGTGAGTCCCATGGCATTGAGGAGATCATACCGTCCGAACAGCGGCAAAGGGATGTGATGTCTTTGATCTATGATGATGTCAAGGCCGGGAAAAAAGGAAATTATCACAAATTTGAGCGGGTGATGGAGGAGTTCATCAAAAAGGACTGTGATGTGGTGATCCTGGCGTGTACGGAAATTTCCGTTTTTAAACAGGATCATGTGCTTCCGGAGATCTGTCTGGACGCTATGGACGTTCTTGTCCGGGAGTCTATCATACGATCCGGCGCCTGCTATCAATAAAGTAAAGGAGAAGACAGATGTCACAGAGGAAAAGCGATACCTTGAAAACATATGCAGATTTGATGGAGGCAAGTGGCCTGCTCATGGAGGCGGCACTTTACGGACAGGAGGAGACGCATCCGGATGTATTGACCTATGATTCACGTGAAGTGAAAGCCAATACTATGTTTATCTGTAAAGGTGCGGCTTTTAAGGAAACATATTTAGTAAGCGCGATTGAAAAGGGTGCGGTACTCTATATCAGTGAAAGGAAGTACGAGACCGGAAAGGATGTGCCATTTCTTCTTGTGAGTGATATACGAAAGGCGATGGCGATTCTGGCCAATGCTTTTTATGGCTCTCCGTGGAAGGAGCTGACGGTTGTGGGGGTCGGCGGCACGAAAGGGAAATCGACTTCCGCATATTACATGAAAGCCATCGTGGACGATTATATGGAGGAGACGGGAAAGCCGGAAAGCGCAGTTATTTCTTCGATTGATATTTATGACGGGAAGAGCAGAGTGGAGTCTCATATTACCACGCCGGAGGCTATGGAGCTGCAGCGGCATTTCCGCAATGCGGCCGATTGCGGCATCACATTTGCCGAGATGGAGGTTTCCAGTCAGGCACTGAAATATAACCGGGTCGATGGGATGCGCTTTGATGTTGGGATTTTCCTCAATATCTCGGAGGATCATATCAGCCCGATCGAGCATCCGGACTTTGAGGATTATTTTACATCCAAGATGCGGATGTTCGCACAGACCGACCATGCGGTGGTGAATCTGGATGCGGATTTTGCGGACCGGATTCTGGAGGCAGCTCAGGCGGCTGGCGATGTGACGACGATCAGCCAGAAAGATGAAAATGCGGATTACTATGCATACCAAATCCGGAAAGACGGCCATGAGACGAAATTTTCCGTGCGCTCCAAAGAGGGGGAGGAGGACTATTGTCTGACTATGCCGGGATTGTTCAATGTAGAGAACGCACTGGCGGTGATCGCGGCGGCTAAGATCCTGCACATTCCGGATTCCTGTATTCATTCGGGACTTTTAAGAGCCAGATCCAGCGGCCGTATGGAACTCTACGCAAGCAAGGATAAAAAGATCATTGCCATTGTGGACTATGCCCACAATAAACTAAGCTTTGAGAAGCTGTTTTCCTCCATCCGGGAGGAATATCCGGACTATGCCATCAAGGCAGTCTTTGGTTGTCCGGGAAAGAAAGCCTATATCCGCAGAAAGGATCTGGGGACCATTGCCGGACAGTACGCACAGAAGGTGTACCTGGCCGCGGAGGATCCGGGCTATGAGCCGGTAGAGGAGATCTCCGGAGATATTGCACAGTATGTGCAGGCACAGAACTGTCCGTACGTGATGATCGAAGACAGGGGAGAGGCGATCCGTACAGCTATTGAGGAGTCAGAAGACAGGACCGTGATTCTCGTGACAGGCAAGGGGAATGAGACACGTCAGAAGTATGGAAGCGAGTATATCGACTGTCCGTCAGATGTAGAATATGTGAAAAAGTATCTGGAAAGTTATGACCAGATTCACGAAAGCACTTGCCGGAGAAAATAGTTCAGGGTGCCGCGGATGATCAGACAGATCATCTTGCGGCACCCTTTCCTTACGACTATATTATCATGCATCTTTTCGGTCGGAGGTTGTGATGAAATGCACCAGTTCGGATACGAAGTCAGCGGTCCGGTTTCCACGGTCGTATTCCTGGTTAAACTCTACGATATCGTAGGCGGCAATCGGAAGCTTTTTCATCAGAGTACCGAACATCTCGTATACCTCCGCCTCGGTAAAGCCCCCTTTCACCGGAACAGATACTCCAGGCATGATGGCAGGATCCATAGAATCAATGTCAAAGCTTAGGTGAACGTAGTGCAGGTGGGAGAGATACGATACCGTCTCCTCAAGGCAGACAGAAAGGCTCCGTTCACAGATCTCATCGTAAGTATAGTAACGGATCCCCTGCTCTTTTAAGATGGTAAGTTCAGGGGGATCAATATCACGAAGACCAAGATAGACGATGTTCTCCGGGTGGAACTTGGCACCCGGACGGAGAAATCCGGTGAGCTTTTCATCTCCCAGGCCAAGGAGAGCAGACACCGGAACACCGTGGATATTTCCGCTCACGGTAGTGGCGTCCGTGTTGATATCCGCATGGGCATCAATATAGATCAGGCCGGTATCCTCGCCAAAATGATCCTGCATATAGACACTGGTGGCAGAGGCGGAACCCATGACAACACTGTGATCCCCGCCAAGAAACAGTGGGATCTTCCCGGTTTCAAAGACCGAATACATATACTGGGCAATGCTCTGACAGGTAGCGGCCACGGTATTGCGGTTCTTCAATACACAATCCGGATCCTCCTCCATCGGAATCTCAGGCAATTTGACAATTCTTAAATTTTCATAGCGGTTTCGCAAATAATCAAGACTGTATTTTAACCCCGGCGCACCAACCCCAAAGTGCATCGGGCATCCAAAAATATTGAACATAGCAACCTCCAAATGATATCATTTTTGTTCCACCAGTATAACACGGGGAAATGAAAAAGACAAGGAGACGGGGAAGATGACGGTTGGCTAAAAGTAACAATTATGCTATGATTACTTATATTGATAGTAAGAACTGTCAGAAAGTATGCAGGCTTATGAGAGTATCGGAATTATTGGGCGCGCTTTCGTATGAACCGTTTGCTAAGTGTATGCACTTTCCGGAACGTGAGATTCATGGGATCTGTATCGATTCCAGAGAGTGCCGGGAGGGTACGGTGTTTGTTTGTATCAGGGGAAGTCTCTGTAACGGGAGCCGGTATGCCAGGGAGGCGCTAAGGCGTGGAGCGAGGCTTCTTGTGGCCGCAAAAGAGGAGCGGGAGACGATCGGAGAGATTTTGGGAGAATTCCCGGAGTGTGAAGGGATCCTGGTAGATGACGAACGGGAAGCGGCGGCGCTTCTTGCTGCAAGATACGAAGGGGAGCCATCGAAGACGATGACGATGATCGGAGTGACCGGTACGAAAGGCAAGACGACCACCGTGTGCATGATTCGGAAGATCCTGGAGGATTTTGGGATACGTACAGGAATGATCGGCACGGTCGGTCAGTTTGATGGAGTACGAAAAGAACAGGCAGAGCATACGACGCCGGATGCCGTCACGTTGCAGAGGCTTCTTGGACGGATGCGCCAAAATGGCTGTCGAGTCTGTGTGATGGAAGTTTCTTCTCAGGCGCTCAAGCTTAAACGGACCTGTGGGATCTGCTTTGATCTCGGTGTCTTTTTAAACCTTGGAGAGGATCATATTGGAAAGCTCGAACATGCCAGCCGGGAGGAATATCTGGCGTGTAAGAGGAAACTGTTTCTTCAGAGCCGGGAAGGTTTGGGAAACGGGGATGATCCGGCCACAGAGCAGATCTTTTCGGGTACGGGGTGCCCGTATGGGACGTTTGGCATCCGGCAGGGAGAGATCCGGGCGGAACACATTCAGGCCGAGGGATTCGTGCAGGGGCATCCGGGGGTAGAGTTTGACGTCTGCAAAGTCCATGTCGCCATTCCGGCACCGGGACGTTTTACAGTGTATAATGCTCTGGCGGCAATGGCAGTTTGTGCCAGGTGCCACGTACCGTGGGAAACGGCATCAGCCTCACTTGCAGATTTTCAGGTCCGGGGACGGATGCAGTTCCTCCACATTCCGGGAGGAGCGGAGGCAGTGATCGATTATGCTCACAATGCTATGAGTCTGCAGAGTGCTTTGGAAACTCTAAAGGGCTACCATCCGACTCGGTTGATCACAGTGTTTGGATGCGGTGGACAGCGGGCGAGGGAGAGGCGATTTCAGATGGGCGAGGTGTCCGGAAGGCTTTCTGATCTTACGATTCTCACTTCGGATAATCCAAGATGGGAGGATCCTGAGACGATTATAAATGATATCGAAACGGGAGTACGAAAGACGGGCGGGGCGTATCTCCGAATTGTGGACCGCAGGGAAGCGGTTTTTCGGGCAGTGCAGATGGCAGGTCCTGGTGATCTGGTAGTGATCGCAGGCAAAGGTCACGAAACAACCCAGGAAATTCAGGGAAGATTGTATCATATGGATGAACAGGAATTAGTAGAGGAAGCATGTACGCAAAAATTATTATAGATATCACACATGAAAAACTGGACCGGACCTTTGAATACGAGGTACCAAAAGACATGGAGGATGGATTGGCCATCGGAAGCAGCGTGCTGGTACCGTTTGGAAACCAGGACCGGCTGCGTCAGGGGTTTGTTGTCGGCTTTGCCAAAGAATGTAGTTTTGATCCGGAGAAGATCAAGGCCATTCACGGCAAAGCGCCAAAAAGCGTCAGTATTGAGGAGAATCTGGTTTCCCTTGCCGTCTGGATGAAAGAGCACTATGGCGGGACGATGATTCAGGCATTAAAGACGGTCTGGCCAGTGAAGAAGGAGGAGCGGCCCAAGGAGAAGCGGATGATTCACAGGACGGTTTCTGTGGAGGAGGGAAGAAAGTGGCTGTCTTTCTTCCAAAGGAAGAACCAGAAAGCAAGGGCAAGGCTTCTGGAAGTGCTTTTGAAGAGCGAGGATGTAGATTATGGATGGATTACGAGAAAGCTTGGCGTAACAGCTCAGGTCGTACGTGCCCTGGAAGAAAAGAAGATCCTTACAGTGGAGCGGGAAACGGTATTTCGTAATCCGGTGCGGGCATCCGGCGCCGGACGGGCGCGGATAACTTATACGGAGGAGCAGCAGGAAGCCATACGGATCTTCCAGGAGGACTATGAAAGAGCCCGGTTTGATACCTATCTGCTCTACGGTGTGACCGGAAGCGGCAAGACGGAAGTCTATATGGAAATGATCCGTACCGTGGTATCTGCCGGCAGACAGGCGATTGTCCTTATACCGGAGATTGCCCTGACTTACCAGACCGTGATGCGATTTGTGCAAGTATTTGGTAACCGCGTGTCGATTATGAATTCCAGACTCTCGGCCGGGGAACGCTATGACCAGATGATGCGGGCGAGATCCGGGGAAATCGATGTGATGATCGGTCCCAGATCGGCGCTGTTTACACCATTTGAGCATTTGGGGCTGATTGTTATGGATGAGGAGCACGAGGCGACTTACAAAAGTGAGCAGGTTCCGCGGTATCATGCCAGAGAGACCGCCATCGAGCGGGCAAGGATCGAGGGGGCAAGTGTTGTGCTTGGATCCGCGACCCCGTCTTTGGAGGCTTTTGCAGGGTGCAAAAAGGGCACATACCGACTGCTGCGCCTGACAAAAAGGGCAAAAGAGCAGCAGATGGCACAAGTATCGGTCGTAGATATGCGAGACGAGCTGAAAAATGGAAATCGTTCTATTATAAGTGATGCCTTGCGGGGAAAGATTTACGACCGTCTGGAAAAGAAAGAACAGATTATGCTCTTTTTGAACCGGAGAGGATTTGCGGGGTTCCTGTCTTGCAGGTCCTGTGGATATGTAGTAAAATGTCCTCATTGCGACGTATCATTATCCTGGCACAAGGGCGGCAGGATGGTATGTCATTACTGCGGTTACGAGGAAAAGGTGATTTCGGTCTGCCCGTCCTGCGGTTCCCCCCATATCGGGGCATTTAAGGCCGGAACACAGCAGGTGGAAGAGCTGATCAAAAAAGAATTTCCGCAGGCAGGGGTACTTCGGATGGATCTGGATACGACAAGGGAGAAGGAGAGCTACGAAAAGATTCTTTCTGCTTTTGCGGATCAGGAGGCGGATATCCTGGTCGGGACTCAGATGATCGTCAAGGGCCATGATTTTCCGAATGTCACCCTGGTAGGGGTGCTGGCGGCGGATTTGTCTTTGTATATGAGTGATTTCCGGGCGGCGGAGCGGACATTTGCCCTGCTTTGTCAGGCAGCGGGGCGTGCCGGACGTGGGAGCGTTCCCGGGGAGGCAGTCATCCAGAGCTATCATCCGGAGCATTACAGTATTCAGACAGCCGCAAGACAGGACTACGAGGCCTTCTTTGAGCAGGAGATGAAGTTCCGCTCCCTGATGGGATATCCGCCCTCAGCACATTTAATGGCAATTTTAATGATAAGCGAGGATGAGGCGCTCCTGGAAAAAGGAGCCTACTATCTGAAGATTTTTGCTAAAGCGGTCGGTTC
>OATO01000566.1_pt1 | contig 9785 bp, 10 predicted proteins | sample 1495011 | NCBI WGS metagenome assembly OATO01 (sample SAMEA2579961, study PRJEB22360) | human gut metagenome | biome: human gut; feature: human-associated habitat; material: faeces | place: Denmark | collected 2008/2010 | reverse complement strand
CAGCCTGTCCTTATAAGGAACCGTAAGCGGCACGTTGATAAATGCCGGAATATTGTGCGTGATATCTTCTCCAATCTCTCCGTCTCCACGGGTGGAAGCTTGCTGGAGCTCTCCGCCGTCATAAACCAGTTTTACCGTGAGTCCATCCATCTTCAGCGCCAGGTTTGTTAAGCCTTTCCCCTTCTGGACAAAGTCTAAGATATCTCTTGTCAGCTTCGTTTTATCCAGAGACAACAGGGGAATGGGGTGTTTTACCTTCGGCAATTCACTAACCGGGTGATAACCTACGGTTTGCGTCGGGGAACCGCTCAGGATAATGCCCGTGCGTTTTTCCAAAACCTCCAGCTCATCAAATAACCGGTCATAGGTACTGTCCGGAATGGACGGGGCGTTCTGGTTATAATATTCGTCCCGATACTGATTCATTTTTAATACCAGCTTTTTCATGTGTGTGATCTGTTCTTCTCTTGTCATGCTTCATTCTCCTCTTTCAATAATGTAAATTCCGCGATGAAATCCGAAATCTCTAATTTCCCGCATAAATAGCATCGTGCCTCGCACCAGTGTCTTGGTTTTATCGTGCAGGAACATTTATCCTGCTCATGAAGTACCATTGATTCATGAGCCGCGGATAGAATCCTGTATCGGGGATTTTCAGGTACCGCTGGCTGGCATTGTGCCTTCAGTTCCTGGAATAGCTTGGGACTATAGGCCATACAATGGAAATGAGCCAGAGCCGATTTTAAGGATTCATTGTGGCTGCAGTCAGCACTATGGTTATGCCAGTATTTTTCAATCAGCCAGGCCATCAGCTCCGGAACTGCTTCCAGCTCTTCTACACGCAGCCAGCTGTAACTCGGATTGTAATTCTCTTGGACCTTCTTAATAAAATCCTTTTTCAATTTAAGATTTATCGCAGAATGGCAAATTTGCTCTAATTCCGTTTCGGTAAAGTAAAGAGGATAGGTACTCCCATCCTCTTTTGAAATCTGTATGCAGTTCATAGGATTCTCCCTTTCATACCAGTTCTTTAGCTTTCGGCAGCTTCCTGTAATGGATTGACGTGGAGCGGGCAGCCTTGCGGTTCACCGGATTCTAAAATCCAGGCCCCGTTCTCATAGACGCAGCCAGTAGCCTCATTAAAGATTAATGGGATGGCCGGAGGTTCATCAAAACACTCAGGTGAGAGCAGGAGACAGATGTATTTTTCAAAAAATGGGGCAAGAGCTTCCTGATAAGCATTTCTCAGCTTTTCGGAAAGTTCCTTCACTTCCGTCATACTTTGCCTCTGGAATAATGCACGGCTGATTTGCGGCATGATCCCGGAATCCTCCTTGGCCTTTAAGATGACGGCTAGACACTCCTCCCAGAATCGCTTGTTGCATCGGAAATCATGGAAGCAGACTGCAGTGAGATAATCAGAGCAGGCGCTTTTGATTTCCTGGCACAACGCATCATAGGGCTTTTTATACCTGGTATGCAGTTCCGCCAGGGGGACATGATCCCGGTTCTTTTTCAGGGTGGCAAGTAATTTTGTCAGCTTCTCCTCGGTTCCTTTTACATCCACGTTCTCACACTCCTTCCGAAAGGGCGGTCGTAGAGCTGTCTAAGACCGCCGCAGAGTATTCAAATTTAAGCGCAGGTGTGTGTAGGCGGAAGACTGCGGTAACTCACAATGTAAATGGAGTTCCTTGTCTCAAACTTGATATAATCCGCCGTAATCTCCAGAATTTCAGAAACCGTAGAGGTACGCACTACCTGGCCGTTATAAGTGAAAATTGCCCGTTCTCCGCATTTGACAGGGTAGATAAAGGTTCCTTTCAATATTACTGTTTTCTTTTCCATGGTTTCCGGTATCGGCTGCAGAGCCATCATTTCATTTTCTTTACAGATCATCATTCATTCCTCCTAAGCTACTTGATAATTTAATCCGTATAATCCATCACCATAAGCGGTATACTGTGTTCTATGCTCATAGATCGTGGCGCGGATACGTTCTTTATAATGGCTGTTTTTCTTTGCTTTTGGGTGGGTACTCAGGCGTTCGTAAAGCTCCGTCAGGGTACATTGCCCTCCAATACTTTCAAGTGTCATGCGGATCAGATGGTGCCAGGTCAGCGCGACGATATCAGTATTGCTGATAGAAAAAGTTCCTTTATCCTGATAAGTAAATGGAACAATCAAGGAATCCTTTTTATGAAACAGTAAAAGATACTCTGTTACAATGGGGATCAAGGGCTTTTTATAGCGCCGGGAATCCGAAACACAATTAAATTGAGCTTTCACTAAAAATGATTCAGCTTCTCCCATCTGCATCATGTCACGCTGGATACTGTAAAATTTACCGCCTGATCGGATATCACCGACCAGCACCGCCAGCCTGCCGTCTCTCCTCAAAGCCATGTAGAACTTCCGTATACAGAGGTTCAGCTTCTCCAGGAAATCATCATAGTTTTCACACCGGGATAGATCATCTGGATGTGGCTTTCCCCACATGTTTCCGGAATAGGTAATGATATTGTGATACGGCGGGTGGAAAAATACGAGATCCGCCGAGTCCTCTACATCATCTTTCAAGGCATTCCAGTTACCCAGGCCAGCTGCGGGATTGGGATTTAGGTCATACAGAATGGACCGTACTCCAAGCCGATCCGCTGCGGCCTTACTGGTGCCGGAACCGGACATGGGATCAAGCAACGTGAAGTCTGAAACATCTTTCCCATAATATTTTTTACAATCTATGACATAACGCAGGATAGAAGATACCACCTGCGGAGAGCAGTTTCCTCTCCATTGGCTATCTCCGCCGTTCCCTCTGTCAGGGAAGGCCATAAAAGATGTCAGCTCCTTCCCAAGGCGTTTCCGTAGATTCTCCGTTCCTAGTGTCTGGGCAATGCTCTGCCAATCCGAGCCAAATTCCCGTTGTAACAGCAGGACGGCCCGTTGTATCAATTCTTCATTCATTTACATTTCACACTCCTTTAGACAGCTTCTATTTGCTTCAGGCGCCTTCTCATACGGGCGAAGCGGCTGCCAACGGCTTCAATGCTCAGGCCGCATTGTGTTGCTATTTCTCTGTATGTATAGCCATAGGCTTTCAGCTTTACAACTTCCTGCTCCTTTTCCGTCATATACGTCATGAGTTCCAACGCGTAAATCTTATCCGTGGCGGATTCATGGATACTTTGCCGGCGATCCGGAAGCAGGCAGTCAAGGGATGATTCTTCATGGTTCCCGTTACTGTTCATGCTGATAACGGGGGCGTTGCGTTTTTTGCGGCTGTTATTTCGGTAATGCTCAAATAAGCTGTACCGCATTTGCTTCCAGGCAATCGTAGAGAAGAGGTAGCGGTTTTTCAACCGCTCATCCTCATCATATAGCTGTACTGCCAACAGATAGCCGAAAATAACAATGTCGTAATACTCATCAATATCCAGGTGATTTAAGTATAGAAATTTATATACAAGTCCAACATGGTTTCCTGCATAGTCGCGCTGGGTATCGGTAAGAGGATAGATCTTTTTCATAATTCCGTCCTCCTTTAACCGACAATTTTTAGGCTTCCGTCCGCTCTGTTATACCGGTAGATATGAGCCGTCAAAACAAGCGGTTCATTAATATACTTCTCTGTAACATCCCGGACCTCTTCCTTCAGCTCTGCTAACTCCGATCCCTCAGAGACTGCTTCAATTACGCACTCATCTCTGCTGCAGGGGAGGATATAGAAATCACTCTGGAGTTTTTCAGCGATACTGCCCAATAATTCGGGATACAAAATCGCGGTGGAACCATACAGGTTTCCTTCACAGCTTAATACATATCTGGAGGTATACTCTTCTTCCGGAATCAGTCCCACCTCTTTGCCGAACATTAACATAAGGCTTACCCTTACTTTCGGATCATTCAAAAGACTGGGATTATTGTCCAGTATATCAAGCGCGGCATCTTCCATAGGTCGTAAGGTGTACGGAAACATCTGCGGTGTATTTTTGTTCGCCAGACTCACGAGATCCGATATGCTCAGTTTCGATTCGCGCAACATACTGTTGGTAATTCTACGGGACTGAATGGAATCCTCAGTGCATGCAATGTTGATGTAAAATACAATCGCAAGGTCCAGAAAACGCTGATACGGAATATCCTTATATTCTTTTTGGACAAGCTCCAGATTCTCTAACCGGTAGAATACCCGGCTTTTGTTAATACTGCCGCTATCTTCACCGATACCAAAACTGGCCTTCAGAGTGCTTGCGAGAATAGCCGGAGGGACTTTGTGATTGGTATGAATCTCGTAAATGGGTGCCATTTTCGAGCACCGCATTACCAGCTCAGATGAATCAAAGATTACAACAAAATCCTCTAAGTTCTCTGTGAAATCCGTCTTCTGAACACTTACCAGGTAGCGTGTCCCAATGAGATCCTGTAAATTTGATACTAACTCCTGCTTGAATTCTGTGTACTCCATGATAAAATTCTCCTTTGTATTTGATTATTCTTCGATATTTTTCAGTAACCTGGAAATCAGTATTGCGGTATAAGATGCGAAACTGATCTGCTGGTCGGTATAAGGTTTTCCGTTATCCAACAGGAGCACGGCGCCTTCCATGGGCCGCCCTTCTCCTGGCCCTATCGGTATGAGAACACGAATAGGATAACTACCAGATGGAAATACGGATAACTGATCGGACTGGCTGCAAAACCAGGTTTCTGACTGTTTGATCTTTTCTTTGACGGCAGCATCAATGGAGGCAGTAGTAGAAATACTGCAGCCTTTGGCTGCTAAGACGTTCTCTTTGTTACAGATGGCCAGAATGCCTCCGCACACCTGATAAAGTGTTTCTAAGTACAGGCCGGAGAGTCCTTCCAGATTTGAGAGGGACGAATACTTCTCCAGTACAATCCTGCGGCCTTCAATCCCGATTTCAAGAGGATCACCCTCTGAAATACCGAGGGTCCTCCTAAGTTCTTTCGGGAGTACGATACGGCCTAAATCATCAATTCTTCTTACAATTCCTGTTCTCATGAGTATTAGATCCTTTCCTGGTATAAAAAAGAGAATGCGTGTTGCGGGCATTCTCTTTCCTAAACAATGGGTAGAGGCTATGCGGCAGGCTGATTCGTCTGCCCTTCCTCTTCTGCCTGGTTTTCCTGAATGGCTTTTTTTGCCCGCGTAATGAGAGACGGAGCAATGGCCTTTTCCCAGGCATCAATATAGGAGGAGACGCGGTTTAACAATTTGAATAGATCCAAATCCGTTAAATTCGCAGAAACCTTCTTTTCACTGATGTAGGAGTTTGGCTTCATGTAGGTGCCGCCGTTGCTGTTACGCTGTGGAATCCCTTTTCCATTCTCAATTTCCATGTACCATGGGCAGTTACGAGGTTTACCCGCTCTATCTGTAGCAGCGCGCTGAAGGCGGAGCTTTGTGACTGACGAGTATCCGTTTGCATCTGGAGTACCAAATATTTTGTCCTGCTTAAATTCAAAGGTTGGAAATCCGGCATTTAACCGGCTCAGAACAAACTTGGATTCATCTGGCGAAATATTTGCCATTACCGTTATCGCTTTATCACCGGTTCCTGCGGAATAATCCTTCATCAGAATACCGATCAGCGAGGTGCGTTTCCAACTGTCTTCGGTCGCTTCTCCATCCGCATGGATATGTGCATAGCATTCCAGGGAAGCAACTTTGAGCTTGTCCCGGAACTCCACCAGATTTTTTGAGTTCTTGTAGACAGCAATCTGCGGAGAGATATAATCATGATTCATATACTAATCCCTTCTTTCTATGCAGCTTTTTTAATATAGCTGGAAATCAGCTTTGTCATTTTCGTGGGCAGCTCATTGAGGTTTGTGATGTCTAAAAAACCGTCTCCATAAATTCTCTGGATATTCGGCTTATCTTCACCGATTGCTGCCGCAAACATGGTAATTCCTTTTCTGCTGTATTCACGTTTGATTCCGCGCAGATCCGCTTCCGCTTCCGTACCACTGTAGCCGGAAGAACTGGGCTGGCCGTCAGAAACTAAAATCAGCAGTTTCGTTTGTTCAGGCCGGGGAGCCAGACGCTCTGCAACATAACGCAGCGCAGCTCCGTCACGGTTACAGCCTCTGGAGGCCATATCCATGATCCGGTATGCATCATTTCCATCAAGAGAATCAAATTCGGCATAGGAAAACAGATCCACATCTTTACCGCTGGAAGAATGGCCGTAAACAATCACAGGGATGTGTAGATTCCTGCAGAAGTCATAAATAATAATGGCTGCTTCCCGCGCTCTTGTGATTCTGTCATTAGATGACATGGAGCCGCTCTCGTCAATCAGTAGTGCGACGGCGAGCAGGGGTTCCTCATCCGGCAGATTCATCTTATAGAAAATGTGTCCGTCATTGTGTACGATATTTCTTGTGTCAATCCGTCTGCCCAATAAGAGCCGGTTCCGTTTTCCGCCTTCCCGTTTGTCTTTTAAAATCTGCTTAACCTGCTTCTGCAGCCGTTTGGAAATCAGCAGTAGGGGCGGCGAAACAGATGCGTAGCTTTTTTTCAGAGTGTCATTCACATAGGAAATTCGATTAACCGTAACATGCACATTTTTATGTGCATTGCCATACCGAATCCGGGTGGCCTCAGCCTGAAGTTCGGCTTCTAAATCCTCCTCATAGTGGATTAACGCCTGTTCTTCCGCTAACTGGTTTAGTATACGGTTCATATCCTTCTCAGCCTGTGGTGCATACCCGGAACCAGTATAATCATGGTTATAGGTCACACCGCCGCTTCCGTTGTCACTGATATCGGTTGTTTTTTCCAGCGCCATACGGCCGGTTTCATAAGCGATGGCCTCCTCAATTTCTGTATTTACATCATTGTCAGAGGGCTTTTCATGCTTCATCTTCTTGCGGCACGGTACGGCTTTCCCTTTCCGATCCGGTAAAGAGGCTTTGGCGGATTGGTCTGCCAGTGCATCGGTCAGATTCTGAATCAGCTTAGCGGTACTGCCAGCGCCGTTTGCCTGGTCCTTCTTCACCTGCTCAATCATTTCTTTGATGTAGTCCCACAGAATTAATACAATTCTGTTAGCAGCCTGATAACGCACGCGTGCGTCATCATCGCAGGATGAATCGTCGAGCAGGGGAATACACTCATTTAACACATCTAAGTATTCTCCGGTATAGCTCCCCAGGTTATTGATATCCCCGCTCAGTAAGTATTGTGTGATAAGGTTTATAAGCAGGAATACAGGAGGTGTTCCATTGGCAATCTGTGCCTGAATCGATGGGGTCTGCTCACAGATACGGATATTATTAAGCAATATTCCGGTCCGGAACGTTCCTGAAAAGGATTCGCACATTCTGGACTCGATATAGACGTCCTCAATGGCATTTACCAGATTATGAGCAATCATGGCAATTACACCAATGGCTGCTTCGTCCTGATCGCTGTAGAGCTGCCTGATTTCATCAAGATGTTTTCTTTGTGTAGGCGTCAGCTTTTTTGGCTCCTCCGGATAGAAACTGCCCGCAGACAGAGCATTCATATAGATGTTCAGCATCTTAAAATCTGTATACAGGAGATGTCCGATTTCGTGTCCATCCAATCCTACCAGGCTGTCGGCTCGTAAGCATCGGCTCGGAAAACTTTGGGTGATAGGATTTCCGGCATTGATACGGATTAATTTAGAATTTGTATTAGCCAGACCTCCATCTTCATCCGGATTCCAATAGACCGATACTTTGACCGACCGCTTATACCGCCTGGTGGCTGTTTCAGCAATATCTGTCAGGTAATTTGCAAACTCTGGTGAAGCGAAAAGCTGCTCATCAGTAATGCTTAGTTTTTCATTCTCAATCCGTTTTCGGATTGTTAAATGGGAAGTTCTCATACTCACAATCCTTTCTTTCTTAGATCCTTACATAACAGGTCATCCACAGTAATATGGGAATATTGGGCCAGTTGCAGTACAAAAGCAACAGAAGGCAGGCAATTTCCTTTTTCATACTGGGAGATACATTTTTGTGTGGTTCCTAATCTTTGGGCAAGTGCTTCTTGGGAAATTGGGGGCTTTTTTGACAGCCGCAGATATTTGAGATTGTGTGGAAAATTAGATAAGATAATTGATTCAACTGGCATGTTTTCTCGCCCCCTTCTACGCAGCAAACTTTTGCGCCAGGCAGGTGGACAGGATCTCAGCACGGTTTTCGGCGTCACTGGACACAGACGATAATACTGTGTATTTGGCCGCTTCCAGAATACTTCCGCAGACCATATAAGACTGGACCCAGGAAATCAGTTCCCGGACACCACAGCTTCCATCTGTAATCATTGTTTCCCGACAGTGCTCAGCTATTTCCTTAATTGCATCAGCCATTGACATTACGGCCGTCTGATCGGTACAGCCAGTGAGTCCCATAACGCGTTTCGCCATTACATCCGCATCAGGGGTATCAATATCCATTACAAGGTTCATTCTGGATATGATAGACTGATTCATGTCCCGGCAGCCGGCATAATTGCTGTTTGTCGTTACCACAACAACCGTGTCGGGATGACGCTGTATGGTCTCCCCGGTTGGAAGGGTGATACTTGCACAGCGGTCCAGCAGGGAGTTTAATCCTACAAGGACACCTGGATTTGCGATGACGGTAGGCTCCTGGATCTCGATCACATATCCATTCCGGATTGCACGTACCAGAGGCGTATCCACATAGCGGAACCTCTGGCCCTGGGATTCAGAACCGGCTTCATGTTGTGCTTCTGCTTTTATGACCTCCAGAAGTTTGTCATAGACCTGTGCTTCAAGGATATTTTCATCATATATGCCCGTCAACTTATAATAAGCAGACGGAGGGTCCATTTGGATATCTTCAAACGTGGGATAAGAAGAGATGGGGGAATCCGTACTGTTCCCTGTATCTGGCAGCATCTGCCCCAGGAAATCAAAGATTTCGCTGTTTGCGGAACAGGTGTAAAAAAGATACGGAAGGCCCAGTCCGGCGGCAATCGCTTTTGCCCCTTCTGTCTTTCCCGTACCAGCATCTCCACGCAACATATAGTTGCGCATTGGTTGAGCGGTACTGGTAGTAAGTTTGGTGTGTTTACATATGGAGACAACTTCCGGAGGAATGATATACCAATCCGGGAGCTGTGGAATAAGTTCCTTTTCCAACGGGGTAAAGTTTCGATTACTGGTTGCGTAGCTGCCGACAAAGTCCTCATGTCGTAAAAGCGGAGTGAACTTGGCAGGAACAATTCCGGGAGATAAAATCTGAAAGGCACCAAATAAGGTGCTGGTTGGATTATAGACCCCATTCTGCATGTTGAGCGGGGTCAGCTGACCGATGTTCCCAGTTGAGGGAATCGTAAGGCTGATACCAGCAGGAATGGTACTTGCCAGCTCACACCTCCGATAAACATTGTCACATAACACCGCAGCGTACTTTGCAGCTTCATCTATATCCGGATATCCCGCTGAACGGCAGGCAGCCAGTTTGTTATAGTATTCTTTAAATTCGTCATCGTCCAGAGCCTCTGTCATTAACGCAAAAAAGAGGGCGGTGCCGGTATTCTTGCCATCCTTGACTGTATACACCGTGGGAGAGGCAGACGGGCTGCTGTAACATCCTGCAATAAACTTTCCTGTAGTTTTATTGAAGACAACTACATGGATTTCTCCGATACGGCTATGATACTCGGCCATTGTCAGGTTGTTTCCCTGGGTGCCGATGGCCCCGTTCCCTGTTGCTCCGGGAGTAATTGAGGTATCTATATCCATATACGCAAGAATCGC
>OATO01000565.1_pt1 | contig 9833 bp, 14 predicted proteins | sample 1495011 | NCBI WGS metagenome assembly OATO01 (sample SAMEA2579961, study PRJEB22360) | human gut metagenome | biome: human gut; feature: human-associated habitat; material: faeces | place: Denmark | collected 2008/2010 | reverse complement strand
AGCGCCGTCACTGCCCAGGTTGGAACCATTGAAGCAGCTGCTGGGCATCGACGAGACCGACACCAGCCAGGACAGCGTGCTGATCCAGCTGATCAACAGGGCGTCCGCCTCTATTGAGAACGCCCTGGGCAGGAAACTGCGCCGGAGTACCTACACGGAACGCGTGAAAGGGACCGGCAGCCAGTACCTGCTGGTGGAGAACTACCCCATCGTCGCGGTGGAGGAAATCAAGCAGGCCGGGGAGATCGTAGACCCCGGCCTGTACGACATCACCGTGCGCGGCAATGCTGGTGTGATCTACAAGGACGACGGCTGGACCTATTACGGCTTCCCCCACGGGCTGACCGGCGACGCCGTGACAGGCAGCCGGAACATCACCGTGCGCTATACGGCGGGATATATCCTGCCATGGGAAGCGACCGACGAAGCACCCGCTGATCTTCCGGCAGACCTGGAGGGGCTGGCACAGGAAATGGTGCAGTACATCTTCGGGAAGCTGGAGAGCGGCGGCAGCAGCGGCCTGAAAGCCTTCTCCATCAGCGACGTCCGCTGGGAATGGTCCGACGAAACCCCATCCAGCTGGCAGGACATCATCAATCAATACAAGCGGGTGTGGCTATGAGTTCGGTTATACGGACCCGCGACGACTGGACACCATGGTACGAGCGCACGAAGGCAGAGCTGACGCGGCTGGCAGGGGCTGAAATACATGTCGGCATCCTGGGCAGCGCCGACAGCGAACTGCTTCGCATAGCCGCCGTGCATGAGTTCGGCGCAACGATTCACCCGCGGAACGCCAAGAATCTGGCGATCCCGCTGCGGCCGGACATGAAGGGCAAAAGCCCGCGCGACGTCGAGGGCGCTTTTTTTCTGGACAACGGCGAGAATCGCTTCATCTGCCGGAAGAAGGGCAAGAAGGGCGACCAGCTGGACTTCCTGTTCCTGCTGCTGCCGTCTGTGACAATTCCGGAGCGTTCCTTCATCCGCGCCAGCTACGACGGAAACAAGGACGTGCTGGCGAAGGCGTGCGAGAACGCCGTGCGCCGCCTGATCCTGGGCGAGCTGACCGCCGATCAGGCTTGCCACAACATCGGCACCGCTGCCGTGGCAATCGTGAAGCGATACATGCGCACCGTGCAGCCACCGAAAAGCAGCCTGACGCTAGACGGCAGCCCGGGAAAAACCGCCCCGCTGGTCCAGACCGGACGGCTGCGCGACAGTATAACCTACGAGGTGACAGGACTATGAACAGACGCTTCGGACAGCCCCGCCTACCGCGCGGCATCCTACACACCCTGACGGAGATACGCGCCCCTTCCCCGACCTACGACGCCGAAAACGGTGGACAGTGGGTACCAGGGACACCGGAGCGCATCGACTTCGAGGGCTGCGTGCTGCCTGTGTCGGAGGACGACTGGAAAACAGCCGCAGAGGGCACCTACACGGCAAACAGCCGAAAGATTTACACAAACGGCCATGCGCTGCGCATCGGCGGGCAGGTTTACGATCCGCAGGACGGCGCGACCTACACCGTGCGCGGCGATCTGGATCACGGCGTGATCCACCCGCTGCGCCGCTTCGTGGCCGACCGCAAGGGGGAGGCTGCATCGAAATGACGCAACGCGAACTGCGCAACATCATTGTCAAACAGCTGCACACATATCTGGCGGGGCCGAAGGTGGTGCTGTCGGATCAAACGGCACCGGAGGCCGACTACCCCCTGATCTACTACCAGAGCGTGCAGCAGCACATCCCAGGCGCTGCAAATATCACCACCGCCGCAGCGGACGGCGGCACGCTGACAAAATACCGGCGCGAACACGCGGAGGCCACATTCAGCTTTACCGCGTGCGGCTTTAACCGGCAAGGCAAGGACGGCCCAATCAGCGGCGACGACGAGGCACTGGAGCTGGCGGACCGCGCGCAGGGCTTCTTCCTGTTCGCTGGACGTCAGCTGCTGGCCGACCTGGGCGTCGTGGTGGTCCGCGTGGAGAACACGCAGAGCCGCAGCGCCTTCGATACCAACGAAACCGACCGGCGCTACGGCTTCGACGTGCTTTTCCGCTATGAGCGCGAAGACAAACGGGCGGTGCCTGCCATCAGCAAGCCGCCCATCACATTCACAAAGGAGGAATAACCTTGCAGGACATTATTGTTTATATCAGCCTGGACACCGCATCCAAAGAGAAGGAAACCCTTCTGCCGCTGATCCTGTCCTTTGAAGGCGCTTTTGCCTACAAGGAGTACAACAAGGCCGAGGACGTGGCGAAGGACTTCACCACCGCTTCGTCCCCCACGCTGGCGGCTGCGCAGAAGCTGTTCGACCAGATCAAGGTCGAGACCTGCCCTGGCCGCACCAAGAAGGTGGCGATCTTCGGCCTGGCGTCCGATTCTACGGCGAAGGCCACCACCGACGCGCTGGACACCCTGCGCGAGACCCACGACGACTGGTACTTCCTGATTCCTGCCGGAGCCACTGATACGATCATCACGGCGCTGTCCACCTGGGCCAGCGCGACGGTCCTGACCCTGGCGCAGCTGGAGTCCGGCATGGTGGAATCTGAGAAGCTGCTGATCGCGCAGACCAAGACCAAGTCCCTGATCACCACCGCCATGAAGGCGAACAAGCAGACCGTGATCTGCTACAATCACGACGCCGACAACACATCCATCCCCGCGGCGTGGGTGGGCCGCGTCGCCCCCAACTATCCGACCAGCGTCACCTGGAAGTGGAAGGAGCTGTTCGGCATCCCTGTCACCGACGAGAAGGGCACGGACCGTGAGGACCTGCTGGAAGGCCGCTACAACATGTATATCGAGCGCCACGGGCGCGAGTACATGAGCGAAGGCATCTGCACGGACGGCGACTTCATCGACACCGTGATCGGCCGCTGGCAGATCAAGCAGACCATGCGCAAGCGCCTGGTGAACGAACTGGTGGACACCGAGAACATCGGCTACGACGACGACGGCTTCGCGGCCATCGCTGGCGTCGTGATCGCGGCACTGGACGATGCGGTGGACAACGGCATCATTATGAAGCAGAACGGAAAGGGCTGCTACAACGTCGTGATCCCGAAGCGCGCCGACGCCACCGACGAGCAGGCCCGCAACCGCGTGATCCCGCCGATTGAATGGGAGGCCACCGTCCGCGGCGGCGTCCACGGCGTCAAAGTTACCGGCCCCCTGACCGTCGCTCTGGTGACGGCCAACGAATAAGGAGGGAAAACCCATGGTATTTGATCCTGAGAAAATCTCCCTGATCGTAGCTGGCGCAAAAGTGACCGGCTATGCTGACGGCAGCAAAGTCAGTGCAGAGCATAACAAGGACGCCGTGACCCCCACAACGGGCATCCAGGGCGACACTGTGTACGCTCTGAACGCCGACAGGTCCGGCACGATTAAGTTTACCCTGTTCGGCTCCAGCGCGTCGCTGGTCCGCCTGCGCCGTCTGGCGCAGGATCGTGCGCAGGTGGCTGTCACGCTGCGCAACGCAAACGACGACGGCGGCTTCATCATCAGCCATCAGGACTGCCGCATCCTGAAAGTCCCGAAGTTCGAGGGCGGCGACGACAGCGGCTCCATTGAGGTCTCTATCTACGTCCCGACGATGGTGTTCAGAGACTGATGGGCCGCAGGCGCGGCACCCCGCAGCTGCGGGGGCGTTTACCGAAATACAACGCGGAGGGCATGGTGACATGCCCTCCGAACATTCCAGAAAGGTGGTTTAGATTCAAAATGGCAAGACATGAAACCGTTAATGTGCTGGGGACCGACTACGAATTGCAGAGCGTTTCCCCGCAGTGGTACTTCGAGCAGAACGACAAGTGCGGCATGACCGGCAGCGGCAGGGAGCCGCGACACGGCGCGCTATATGGACATCATGTTCAAGAATGTCGTTACGTCCCCGGCCAACGTGGCAAGCAAGGGCCTGAAAGCGTTCGAGGAAAACGAGGACATCGAAACGCCGGAGCTGCTGATCCGCGAGATCGAACGCTTTCTTCGACCGGGAAAGAAGTCCGGAAGCGGCGCAGCGGCGAGCGACAAGAAATAAGCAGTTCTGGTTTATGCTTTTTGACGGCGACGGCCTGACGTACAGGGACCTGAAATCCATGGACATGGCCGAATATTACGAGTGCATCGCCGCCAAAAAGATGTTTGTCCAGCAGCTGAAAGAACAACAGCAGAAAGAATAGGAGGGGTGTTATGGCAGACAGCCGCAGCCTATCCTTCGGGGTGCAGTTTGGAACAGACACCGCACCCCTGGACGAATTAAACGAAAAGCAGCGGAAGGCGCAGGAAGAAGCCGAGCAGACCGCCGACAAGCTGGAGCAGATCGGCACCAGCCTGACCGACGTCGGCACCCGCGCCACCGCTGCTTTTAACAACGTGTCCGGCGCGGGCACAAAAATGGGCACCAGCGTGCGCAGCGCCATGCTGGAGAGCATCAAGCAGGGCGACAGCCTTGCGAAGACGCTGCGCACCGGCCTGGGGGCTGCCGTCTCCAATGTCCAGGCAAAATTCAAAGGCATGGGGGCGGCGACTAAAAGCGTGGCGACGGACATCGGGAACGCCTTCAAGCATCCGATTCAGACCATCAAGGCCACGCTGGGCAAGGCTCTGAACGGCGCAGAGGAAGACGCCAGGAGCCTGGGGACCCAAGCGGACGACACCGGCCGCAGGCTGGATGATATGGGCAAAAAGGGCACGGGCGCGGGTGAAAACCTGGTCGGCGTTCTGAAAAAGGTGGCGGCAGCTGCCGCGGGCCTTGCCATCATCAAGAAAGGCGTCGAAGCGATCAAAGAGTTCTGCAGCACAGCTATCGACGCCGCAGCCAACGCGGAAGAAACTAACTCAAAGTTCGAGACCGTATTCAAAGGCGCTGCGGACGCTACGAACAGCTGGGCTGAGAACTTCGCGGCTGCTGCACACCGCAGCAAAAACGAAGTGAAGGGCTTCCTGGCCGACAGTGGCGCAATCTTCACGGGCATCGGCATGGGTGCGGAGGACGCCTCCGTCATGTCGGAAATGATGACCAGTCTGTCTTATGACCTTGCCAGCTTCAACAACCTGGCTGACGAGGACGCCTTCAACAAGCTGCGCAGCGGCCTGATGGGCGAGACCGAGGGCCTGAAAAGCATGGGCATCGTTTTGAACGATACGGCCATCAAGCAGTCCATGCTCCAGATGGGGATCACTGACGAGTTCAACACACTGGATGAAGCCACGAAGGTGCAGGTACGCTGGAACGCGATCCTGGCGCAGACCGGCGACGCGCAGCAGGACGTCACCCGCACGGCAGGTTCTTACACCAACAGCGTCAAGGGCGTCAAGGGTATATGGGCGGACTTCCTGGCTGATGCTGGTGCGAAGTTCACCCCCGTGCTGACGACCTTCTTCAACACGATCATCGACAGCTGGCCCACCATTGAGCCGATGCTCATGCAGCTGGTGGACCTGCTGGCGGACGGTCTGTCGCAGGCGATCCCGATCCTGGTGCAGCTGGGCAGCCAGCTGCTGCCTGTGTTCTGCACGCCCTTGACACTGATCTCCCAAGGGAGCCACCCGCTGATCCCCGTGATCGGGAATCTGGCGGCAACGCTGCTGCCCCCGCTGGCGTCGATCCTGTCCATGCTGGTGGGTGCGCTGCTGCCCCCGCTGACCACGATCCTGAACGTCGTGTGCAATGACATCCTGGTCCCGCTCATGCCGATCATCTCCACGATCGCGTCGGCGATCCTGCCGCCCATCGCGCAGCTGCTGGGCGTCGTGGCCCCGCTGCTGCAAGCCATCGCCCCGATCCTACAGGTGATCGGCCAGATACTGACGGTCGTCGCCGATGTGATCGGCACGATCATCGGCTGGGTAGCTGACGGCGTGGGTGCTGTGGTGAACTTCTTCGACAAGCTGTTCGGCGGCGCAAAGGAAGCACAGGGCGGCATGGAGGACCTGGCCGAGAGTACCAACAGCGTGGCGTCGTCCATTCCGGACATCGGCACGATAGAAATGCCTGCGGTTGAAATTCCGGACACCAGTGCCTACACCGGCGCGATCCAGTCCGCGATGGACACCGCCCCGATCATGGCCGAGGAAAGCTGGGGAGCCGCCAAAGAGACGGCGACCAGCGGCTTGGAGGAAATCGGCACCAGCGCGAACGACACCTACGGCGCTATGGCGGCGCAGGCAGAAAGCGCGTGGGACCGCATGAAGACGGCGGCAGCCAGCGCCGTGTCGGCGACGATCACAGAGCTGCAAAAGCTGAAAAACGCCATCAACAGCGTGGGCAGCATCACGATCAGCACGGGCGGCGTTACTTCGACACCCGTGCAGGGCCATGCCAGCGGCACGAACGACTTCGGCGGCGGCCTGACCCGCATCAACGAGCAGGGCGGCGAAATGGCAATCCTGCCGAGCGGCAGCCAGATCATCCCTGCGGATCAGACCGAAAATATCACCAACCCGCCCCGCCACTCCAAGTCTGTCACCTTCGCCCCGCAGATCAGCGTTACCATGTCCGGCAACGCCAGCGACGAGGAGAAGGAGCAGACGAAGACGTGGTTCCTGCAAATGTGCCGCGACGCCTACCGACAGATGCAGAACGAGGACACGAACATCGAGGCGCTGCAGGCGTCTCTGGCGTAAGGAGGGGTGACGAATGTCTTATATTCTGAGCGGCGACAGTGGGACGGTAGTGTTCGACCGCACGGGCACTATCACCAACGAGTCCCCCACCATGTCCAGCCAGGTGACAAGCAACCCCATCGAGGGCGGCGGTAAGATCACCGACCACGCCGTTCTGGACCAGATCAAGTTCTCTATCACCGGCATCGTCTCCACCGCCGCGGGCTATGCGACGCTGGAGGCGATGTGGCGCAACCGCGACCTTCTGACCTACAGGGGCGCGGAGGCGTTCAACAATTTGTTGATCATCAACCTGAAACGGACCCGCACCCCTGACAACGCTGCGGGCTTCGGCTTCACCGTGAGCTTCCAGCAGATCACGATCACGTCGGCTGCGTTCGTTGACATTCAGGCCCCAGCCATGAGCCAACAGGACGCCAGCGCGCCGGTGGCGGCGTCGGCGGCCAAGTCTGCGAAGTCCACCACGCAGAACGGGCTGGTGACAACGGGCAGCGATTATGCTGCCTATGTGGCGAGCTTCAACAGCAAGAACACAAACCCGTCCGTGGCGACAGGACGGACAAACCCCAGCTATGCAGGGTACAACAGGGAGGCGATTAAGTGAAATTGATCGAGAGCGGACAGGAAATCCACTTTATCGACGTTGACAGTGATCGTGTTCCCTGTTCGTTACTGGTGAAGCTGACAGACCGCACCTACCGCATGACGTTCGCCTACAACGAAGCGGCGGACTTCTTCACCGTCAGCCTGGAGATCAGCAACAGCGGCGGCAACACGCCGCTGGTCTACGTCCTGTCGTCAGCGGCGAAGTGCTCCGCTCCGGCAAGCCGCTGTTTGAAGCCTTCAACGACGAACGCTACCCGCTGCCGGTGATCTGCCCGCTGTGCCTGACCGGCGACGAGATTGACACGATCACCTACGACAACTTCGGCACGAAGGTGCGCCTGTATCTGTTCGACCGGCCAGGGGGTGAGAGCTGATGCGCATGTGGCTAAGACAGGCCACCCTGACGCTGGGCGGCAATCAATACACGCTGGACGGGCTGAACTTTTCCTTCAAGGTGCAGTTCGAGGATCGCGCGAAGGTATCGACCGCCCAGCTGGAGGTCTACAACCTGTCTCCGTCTACAAGGGCGTCGCTGAAAAAAGGCGACGCCGTCATTATCACCGCGGGCTACAAGGGCGACGTCGGCTGCATCTTCGTCGGCGCTATCGCGGACTATTCCCACCAGCACGAAAACCTGGACATCATCACCAAGATCACGGCGGCCGACTGCCTGGAGGAATGGCTGGGCACCTATGTCAACAAGACATACAAGGCGGGAATGTACGCCAAGGACATCATCGACGACCTGCTGAACATCTTCGGCGTGGAGGTGGCGATGGTGAAGCTGGCAGAGAACAAGCACTACCCAGGCTGCCGCGTCTGCCGCGGGAAGCTGAAAGACGTGCTGACAGAGATCGCCTGCAGCGACTGCAAGTCCAGGCTGGTGATCCGCTGCGGGCAGATCATCATAAACCCGCCAGAGGAAGGGATCACGACCGGCTATCTGCTGACGCCGCAGACGGGCCTGCTGAAATCGGCATCGACATCAGAGAGCCAGAACATCAACACGAAGACCACGGCGACGGAGAAGACACGCAGCCAGCAGGCAGAAGACGAGGGCAACCTGTCCCGCGACTGTCTGCTGAATTATCACATCGGCGTCGCCGACAAGATCGTGATCCGCGACAGCCAGACCAACGGCACCTTCATGGTGGTCTCTGGCGTCCATGAGGGAACGCGGTCCGGCAACTGGAAAACTACCGTGGAGGTAAAACCGGCATGAGTTACGGAAGTAAACAATCAGACCTGCGCGCCGCTGAGAGCGAGAAGAACAGGGCGGGCGTCCGCGTCTCCATGCCTGTCAAGGTCCTGGCTTTTTATCCTGACAAAATGACCGTGGACGTGCAGCCGCTGGTGAAAGAGAGCATCGACGGCCAGTACGCCAGCGCGGCCCCGCTGATGGGGCTGCGCGTCGCCTGCCTGTGTGCGGGCGAGTTCACGATCCGCCCGTGGTACAAGCGCGGCGACGTCGGCTGGGTAATCGTGTCGGACTTCGACGCCGATGCAGTTCTTCAAACCGGCGCGGAGGCGGAGCCGAACACGGCCCGCAATCACGCGCCGGAGGACGGGCTGTTCGTCGGTCGCGTCAGCCCGGACGGAAAGGCGCCGGCCTGCCTGGCAACGCCGTCGTGGTGGCGGCTGGCGGCACCTATATCGCCGTTTCTGCCGATGGTGTGAAGATCAACGGCAACGTCACCGTGACCGGCACACTATCAGCTGGCGGCATTGAAATGACGACGCACACGCATCCAGGCGATAGCGGCGGCACGACGGGCGGCCCGCAGTAAGGAGGCCAAATGGAGAACATCACACTGAAAATTGACCAAGAGACGCAAGACCTGGTACTGGACGACAGCGGAAGTCTGGAGCTGATCGGCGACGCCGAAACCGTCGCCCAATGCGTCCGACTGACGCTGGAGACCTTCAAGGGTGAGTGGTTCCTGGACACAGACCACGGCACCGACTATGACCAAATCATCGGGGACGGTGACGGCGACGCTGAAACCGTCCTCCGCACGGCGATCTTCCAGGAGACCAACGTGCAATACATCGACAGCCTGACCGTGACGCGCAGCGGCCGCAGCATCGCCGCAACCTTCACCGGACGGCTGAAAGATGGGACCCCCATCAGTCTGGAGGTGAAAGCGTGAACGACAACTGGGGATTAACTGAACGCGGATTCCTTCGGCCGAGTTATGCGGACCTGCTGGACGCCTTCGAGGTAAAGGCGAAGGAGCTGTTCGGCAGCACCGCCAACCTGTCCGTTCGCAGCCCGCTGGGCATCTTCCTGCGCATCTTCGCGTGGTTTGCCGGTCTGACCTGGCAGCTGGCCGAGGACGTCTACAACAGCGGCTTCATCGACACAGCTGCGGGCGTCAGCCTGGCCCGTCTGGGCGCGTTTATCGGCATCCGCGTGCTGGCGGCGCAGAAAGCGACCGGCAGCATCACGATCACCGGCGACGCCGGTGCGACGATCTACGCAGGCTTCATCGTGCAGGCGCGCAACAATCAACGCTTCGTAACTCTGGAGGACGTGACCATCGGCAGCAGCGGCACGGGCACCGTGCCGCCACCCTGACGATGCC
>OATO01000564.1_pt1 | contig 9842 bp, 16 predicted proteins | sample 1495011 | NCBI WGS metagenome assembly OATO01 (sample SAMEA2579961, study PRJEB22360) | human gut metagenome | biome: human gut; feature: human-associated habitat; material: faeces | place: Denmark | collected 2008/2010 | reverse complement strand
ATCCTGGGCTGTTTTCGGGTGGCGCGTGCGGCGGCGGCCGCCGCGCTCTGCACCACGCCCGTGTAAGGCACGGGCAGCGTGCGTGTGTAAGCCTCGGGCAGCGTGCTGCTCACGGTGCCGCAGGCGGCCATCACATATTTCACGTTTTGCTCCAGAAGGAATGCGATGTCCTGCTTTGCGTACCGTACAATGACATCTACACCGCGGGTGCCGTAGGGCACCCGGCCCGTATCGCCGAAATAGACGATGTCCTCGCCGGGCAGGATGCGCCGCAGCTCGCGCACGGCCGTCAGCCCGCCCAGGCCGGAATCGAACACACCGATGGGGGCGCCGCGTCCCGGCGCGTTTCGCTCAGTCATGGATGCCGCCCGCCCTTTCCAGCGCCAGCGTGATCAGGCTGTCCAGCAGGCCGGGATACGTCTCGCCCGCCGCCAGCATCAGCTTGGGATACATGCTGATGCTGGTAAAGCCCGGCAAGGTGTTGATCTCGTTGAGCAGCACGCGCTGTGTGTCGTGCTCCACAAAAAAGTCCACGCGGGCCAAACCCTTGCAGCACAGCGCCCGGTAGGCGCGCACGGCCAGGTCCCGCACCTCGTCCAGCTTTTCCGGCGCAAGCTGCGCCGGGATGGCCACCCGGCTGGTGCCGGAGATGTATTTGTCATCGTAGGTGTAAAATTCGGCGCTGGCCAAAATTTCGCCGGGATGGGTGCCGGAGACTTCGTCGTTGCCGCGCACCGCGCATTCTACTTCCTGCCCCTGTACGAACCGCTCGAACACCACGCGGGAATCGTGCTGCAGGGCGAGGTCCACGGCCGCCTCCAGCTCCGCCATGTCCCGCGCCTTGGAGATGCCCACGCTGGAGCCCGCGTTGGCGGGCTTGACGAAAATGGGCCAGCCCAGTTTTTCCGCCGCGCGCCGGGCAATGGCCGCCAGCTCCGGCCGCTGCCAGCGCTCCATGCAGTCCCATTCACAGCGGGGAATGCCCGCTGCATCCATCACACGGTTGGCAATGATCTTATCCATGCACACCGCGCTGCCCAGCACGCCGCAGCCCACATAGGGCAGGCCGGCCAGCTCCAGCAGGCCCTGTATCGTGCCGTCCTCGCCGTTTTTGCCGTGCAGAACGGGAAACACCACGTCCACGGGCAGGCTGCGGCAGACGCCGTTTTCAAACGCCACAAGCCCCGCCAGCCCGCTGCCCGGGCAGATGGCTGCGGGCACATTGCCGGAGTGGCGCTCCCAGGCGCCGCTGCAAAGGTCCTCCACAGGGCCGGAGTACAAATACCAGCGCCCGTCTTTCGTGATGCCCACGGGCAGCACATCGTATTTTTCCGTGTCCAGATTGTTCAGCACGCTGGTCGCGCTCATGCGCGATACCTCGTGCTCGCTGGACGCGCCGCCGAACAGTACGGCGACTTTCAATTTCTTCAAAACACTCCACACCTTTCCTCGGGCCGCCGTGGAATAAAGCCCTGGGGCAGGCGCCTGAAAACCCGCGTGCACAAAACGCCCTGCTTTCAGACCGCCCGGAGAAAGGCTTTCGGGACGGACCGCTGCGCGGCAGCACGGCTGTTTTGCCGTGCTGCCCGCATGGTATCACTTGTATGCTGCAATCGTAGCCTTTATAATACCATACAATGGTTGATTTTAAAAGACGGCGCGGCAAATTTTGACGCGCGGCGGAAAAAGCCCGGAAAACGGCCCCGCAGGCGAAAAAATCCCTTGACGCGGGACTGTGTGCTGTGCTATGATGGTTATACCTCTTTTGCAGGTCTATTTTTTTGTGCGCATTTTTCGATGCGCCGCCTGCGGCAAGAGGGAGGCTATTTGATGGAGGTGCCGAAAAATGAGAGTGAAGATCACCCTTGCCTGCACGGAGTGCAAACAGCGCAACTACAACACCAAGAAGAACAAGAAGAACAGTCCCGACAGGCTCGAGATGAAGAAGTATTGCCGCTTCTGCAAAAAGCATACCGTTCACCGCGAGACGAAGTAAGAAAGGCGGACATGCAACATGGCTGACAAAACCGAGAAAAAGTCCAAAGGCTTTTTCGCTGGCGTGAAGCGCTTCTTCGGACGCATCGGCAAGTTTTTCCGCGATACCGTGAGCGAGATGAAGAAGGTCGTATGGCCCTCGAAAAAGCAGATCATCAACAACACCGTCGTGGTGGCTGTCGTGGTGGTCGTGGCCGCGGTACTCATCATGGTCCTGGACGCTGTGTTCGGCTTCGGGCTGAACCTGTTGCTGAAGGGCGTGTGACCGTCCGCACTTTTAAAGCAGAAAGCGGGGTTTTGACAAATGGCAGAGGATAGAGACACCGAGGCGCGCTGGTATGTGGTGCACACCTACTCCGGCTACGAAAACAAGGTTGCGCAAAACCTTGAAACCATCGTGGAGAACCGGCGCCTGCAGGAGCTTATCCATGAGGTAAAGGTCCCCGTGGAGCTGGTGCCCGACATCAAGGACGGCAAGGAGCGCGAGGTGGAGCGCAAGCTCTTCCCGGGTTATGTGCTCGTCAAAATGGTGATGACGGACGACAGCTGGTATATCGTGCGCAATACGCGCGGCGTCACGGGCTTTGTCGGCCCGTCGTCCAAGCCCATCCCCCTCACCGACGAGGAAGTGGATAAGCTGGGCGTGGACGTGCGCGAAGTGAGCCTCGATTACGCCGTGGGCGACAACGTTCAGATCATGAACGGCCCGCTGGAAGGCTTCATCGGTATCGTGGAGGGCATCGATACCGACGCGAAAAAGGTAAACGTAAAGGTTTCCATGTTTGGCCGCGAAACGCCGGCGGAGCTGGACTTTACACAGGTGAAACCCCTGTAAGCCCTGAAACGTTTTTCCGGTAAGAGCACGCGCTGCAAGGCGCTGTTTCTTATAGAGCGCGCGAAGGGTATCGCGCGTTCGTGGGAGGGCCTTGGCAATCCGGCCAAAGCCCGCAACTTACCACAATTTTTGGAGGTGCACAAAATGGCTCAGAAAGTAACGGGGTATATCAAACTCCAGATTCCGGCCGGCAAAGCTACCCCGGCTCCCCCTGTTGGCCCTGCGCTTGGCCAGCACGGCGTGAACATCATGGCGTTCACGAAGGAATTCAACGAGCGCACGCAGAAGGATATCGGTTACCTGATTCCTGTCGTCATTACGGTCTATGCGGACCGTTCCTTCAGCTTCATCACCAAGACGCCCCCGGCGGCTGTCCTTATCAAGAAGGCTGTCGGTATCGAGAGCGGTTCCGGCGTGCCCAACAAGACGAAGGTCGCGTCCATCACGAAGAAGCAGCTGGAGGAGATCGCCAGCACCAAAATGCCCGACCTGAACGCGGCGAACCTGGAGACGGCCATCAGCATGATCGCCGGCACCTGCCGCAGCATGGGCGTTACGGTCACCGACTAACTGTCCGCATAACAACCTTACCATTAGTGGGAGGATCATTCCGTATTACCACAGGAGGATATTATGAATCACGGTAAACATTATGTCGACAGCAAAAAGCTTGTCGACCGTACAAAACTGTACGACACCGAAGAGGCCCTGGCGCTGTGCTGCCAGACCGCCAAGGCGAAGTTCGACGAAACGGTCGAGCTGCATGTGCGCCTGGGCGTTGACAGCCGTCACGCGGACCAGCAGGTGCGCGGCGCCGTCGTGCTGCCCAACGGCACCGGCAAGGACGTGCGCGTTATCGCCATCGCCAAGGGCGACGCCGCCAAGGCCGCTGAAGAGGCGGGTGCGATGATGGTCGGCGACGCCGATCTGGTCGCAAAGATCCAGAACGAAGGCTTTATTGATTTTGACGTGCTGGTCACCACGCCCGACATGATGGGCCTGGTAGGCCGTCTGGGTAAGGTGCTTGGCCCCCGCGGCCTGATGCCGAACCCCAAGGCCGGTACGGTCACGCCCGATGTGGGCCGCGCCGTTACCGAGGCGAAGGCCGGTAAGATCGAGTACCGCCTGGACAAAGCCAACATCATCCATGTGCCCATCGGCAAGGCGTCTTTCGGCGCCGAGAAGCTGGGCCAGAACCTGTCCGTTGTGATGGAAGCCATCGTCAAGGCGAAGCCCGCCGCGGCGAAAGGCCAGTATATCAAGAGCGCTACCGTGGCGTCCACGATGGGCCCCGGCATCAAGCTGAACAGCGCAAAATTCGGCGGCTGAGCTGCAAACTGAAAAAGCGCGCTCCTGCTGATTTTCAACATCGGCAGCAAAATGCGCGCGAACGCGCGGCTTTGGCAACACGGCCGGCGCGTATCTTCCGGCGCATCTACGCGGAAAAGCGCGGAACGGTTTTATGCGAATAAAACCGCAGCGTTTCCGGCTTTTCGGGTTTCGCTGTGCAAGCTGCGGGAAATCGACGGGAACGCCGGGAGAAGCACAGAGTGAATTTGCCCCTTGACGCGCGCAAAACTCTGTGTTAAAATAATAAAGCTGTTTTAAAGACAGCAGGTGCTTTTGCATAAAGGGTTTCGCCCGCCTGCCGAGAAACGCGAAAAAACATTTAATTGTATTTTTTTGCCTCTTTCTCGCAAGGGAAAGAGGCTTTTTTATGTGCTTACACACAATTGAAACGAGGTGAAATGATTTGCCAAGTGAGAAAATTTTGAGCGAGAAACAGGCTTATGTTGCCGCCCTGCGTGAAAAGCTGATGAATTCTGTTGCCGGCGTTGTCGTCGAATATAAGGGTATCAGCGTTGCGGACGACACCAAACTGCGCGCCGAACTGCGCGCGGCAGGCGTTGAGTATGCCGTTGTGAAAAACACCATGCTGCGCCTGGCCATTAAGGACTCCGACCTCGCCGGGATGACGGACGCCCTGACGGGTTCCACCGCCCTCGCGATCTCGAAAGAGGATCCCATTGCTGCCGCCCGTATTCTGAACAAGTTTGCGGAAGGCTCCAAGAAAGGCTTCGCCCTGAAGGCCGGCTACATGGAAGGCCAGGTCATGGATGTTGACGCCGTCAGCGCCATCGCCAAGCTGCCCGACCGTGAAGGCATGTTGTCCATGTTCGCAGGCGCCCTTACCAGCACCCTCAGCGGTCTGGCTGTGGCCATGCAGGCTTATGTGGATAAGCAGGGAGAACCAGCGGCATAATTTCGGCCGCACCCAAACACAAAACAACACTAAAATAAAATTGGAGGTATTATCATGGCTTCTGAGAAAATCACTGCCATTATCGACGAGATCAAAGGCCTGTCCATCCTGGAGCTGAAAGAGCTCATCGACACCTATTGCGAAGAATTCGGCGTTTCCGCTGTTGCCGCTGCTCCGGCTGCCGCCGCTGCCGCTGCTCCCGCCGCCGAGGAGAAGACGGAGTTTGACGTTGTGCTGGCTGAAGTCGGCGCCAACAAGATGGCCGTCATCAAGACCGTTAAGGAAGTTACCGGTCTGGGCCTGAAGGAAGCGAAGGACCTGGTCGACAACGCTCCGAAGACGCTGAAGGAAGCTGTTGCGAAGGACGCTGCCGAGGAAATGAAGAAGAAGCTGGAAGATGCCGGCGCCAAGATCGAACTTAAATAAGTTTGGTTTTTCCAAGCCCCCGCTGCAGGACGTAGCGGGGGCTTTTCTGATTTATGGAGTTTGTGAAAATATAAATTTAATATTGACTTTAATAAAATTAAAGTATATATTTAATATAGTGAAAGGAGGCGCGCTATGGCAATTGAAACGGTTCCGGAGTGGATGGCCGGGCTGGAGGATGAGGACGTGGCGTTCATCAAAAAATTCCTGCTGGCCTCCGGCAGCCTGAAGAAAGTGGCCGGGCTGTACGGGGTCACTTATCCCACGGTGCGCCTGAGGCTGGACAGGCTCATCCAAAAAATACATTTGAGCGAAGATACAGCGGCAGACCCGTATGTGGCGCTCGTCAAGAGGCTGGCCGTGGCGGACAAGCTGGATTTTGATACCGCCAAACTGCTGATCCAGAGCTACAAAAAAACGAAAGGGGAGGATGCGTAATGGCAATCATAACGACGCTGGTCGGTCTGGGCGTTCTGCTGGTGTTCACAGTGCTGGGCTGCGTGCTGGAGGTTTTTCTGGCCAGGAGGGAGAGCATATGGCCGGGACTGGCCCTGCCTATCCTCGCCGGCCTGTATGCGGTGGTGATGGCGCTGAGCTATACAGCTGCGCCGGATACACCCTGGAACCAGGTGTTGGGCGGCGTGCTGGCGGTATTCCTGGTTTCGGGCATCCCGGCTTTTTTGCTACTGATGGTGTTCTTTATCTGCCGCAGTGGCAGGCGCCGGAAAAAGCAGCTGGAAAAAATGAATGTGCAGGATCTGTGATGCCGGCCTGCGGCGGCATACTTTGCATACAAAGAGAAAGACGCCCCGTACCGGGTCATCCGGTACGGGGCGCCGTGCTTTTACGCAGGTCATTTATTTTTCGGATGCAAAAGGTTCGTGATGCCGCCCAGAAGCAGAAAGCCGCCGATGATGCCGGCCTGCACGCGGAAGGAGCCGCCTTTTAAAAAGGGCAGGATCTCCCATGGGCTAACTGCGAAAAACACAAAAATAAGCCCGAGGACCAGCAGCAGGGCTGCTCCGAGAATGCGTTTGTTTTTTGGCAATGAAAGCCCTCCTCTGTTCGGGGAACCTTCCCCGCTGAGATACGGTTTCATAGTACCAGCTTTGCGGTAGAGCTGTCAAGTGGGCGGAGCCTGCACTACTCTGTTTCACCGGGGAACGGTTCATTGGCAAAAAAGGCGATGCCGCAGGCGCCCGGCCCCGCATGGGTGCCGATCACAGTACCGATGGCCTGCACCATCGGCTTTTGCAGATGCAGGTTCTGCGTTACATAGCAGGCAAAGGGGCCGACGCCCTTGGGGCTGCCGGAATAGCCGACTACGACGGGCCATGCTTCATCAATGCCGCCGCACCGGTCGATTCCTTTAAAAATGGCGACATATGCGCCGGGCATGCCACGGGCTTTGTCCACCATGCCCAGCTTGCCGCGGGCGTCCAGAGAAAGCACGGGCTTGATGCCCAGCAGGCCGCCGGCGATAGCAACCGCGCCGGAAAGGCGTCCGCCCTTGTGCAGGTATTTCAGCGTGTCCACTACCGCATACAGGCGCAGATGGGTACGGGCGGTCTCCAGATCGGCTACGATGTCCATGGCGGAAAAGCCCTCGGCAACACGCTGAACGGCACGCCGCACCAGAAGCTGAAGCCCCAATGTGGCGCTGCGGCTGTCGACGATATAGATGTTGTCATATTCTGCTTCTTCTTTGGCGATCTCAGCGCTTTGGCAGGTGCCGGAGAGCGCTGCAGACAGCAGCACACAGATCACGGTGTCGCCCGCCGCCTTGGCGGCAAGAAAGTGGGAAAGAAACAGCTCCGGGCTGGGCTGGCTGGGGGGGGGCAGGTTATCGGCCGTAAAAACGCTCCAGGGGCAGGTCTATCCCATCCTGATAGTGGGCGTCGCCGAAGCTGACGGTGAGCGGTACCACGGCCACGCCCAACGCGGCGGCGTCCGCCATGGAAAAATCTGCGGTGGAATCGGTGAGGATGCGGATCATAGTATCTTCTCCTGTTCTTCTATGGGGCGTGCGTCCCCCTCCGGGGCCGCACGGGATGGAGCACCTGCCCGGAAAAGGGCTTGCCGGGCCGGTGCGGCGGCTGTCACAATTCTGCAAAAAAAGCGTGCAGGGAGGCGAGCGCGGTGGAGAGCGCCGCTATTTCGGCCTCGCTCAGGCGGGCGGCTGCACGGGCGACCAGTGTTTCGTGGAATGCCGCGTGGCTTTCCAGCGCGGACCGCGCGGCAGGGGTCAGCGCCACCGTCACGCGGCGCTTGTCCCGGCTGCCGCGGGAGCGGACGAGATATCCTTTCTGCTCCAGCGTTTTGACAGCCACACTCAGCGTGCCGGAGGTGATGGAAAGATGTGCGGCAACCTCCGCCATGCCCGCTGCGCCGGATGCGTCGACAGACGACTTTTCCACGGCTTCCAGCACATGCATCTCGGAAACAGAGAGGTTTTTGCATGGCCCTTTGCGGATGCTGGCCTCCTCCAGACGGAGGATATCATTGAATACATTGACCAAAAAACCGTTCAGCTGCGCTTCATGCTGTGTCATTGCGGGCCTCCTTCAGGTGAATAGTTTGAAATTCAAACAAAATCGATTATACGTCTGGTAAAGCCGAAAGTCAAGAAGATATTTTGATATTCAAAATTTATTTACAAAGCAAACGGTTTGCTTTGGAGGGAAGACAACAGGCTTTTGCTTGACAAAGAAGCGGCAGAGGCGTAAACTGATATTTACTAAATTAGTAATTTAGTAAATAAGTGGTTGAGAGAAGGAATAAAAATGCCGTCAGAAGCCCGCAAGCGGGAATTAAAAGAACAATATAAGGCCATGCGTCCCGAGATGGGAGTTTTCGTTTTCCGGTGCGTTCCCACGGGCAAAAATTATGTGGGCTGGACGCACGACCTGAAAGGCACGCTCAACAGCCTGCGATTCCAGTTGGAGCTGGGCAGCTGCCGGGAAAAGGCGCTGCAGGAGGCGTGGCGTGTTCATGGTGGAGCGGCGTTTTGTGTGGACGTGCTGGAAAAGCTGCCCTATGACAAAGACGATGAAACAAAGACCGATTATTCCGAGGAGTTTACCCTGCTGTGCCGGCTGTGGCAGGAGAAGCTGCCGGACCACGAGGAAGTTTGGAGGAACCGCACATGAAGATCCCCACCACATTAAAGCACAAGCCTGTCATTGTTGCGGAAAATTACGACAGTATCGACGGGCGCGGCGCATACCATTCCGATGCGAAGGGCCTTTCCCTGGGCCTGGCCCAATGGAACGACCGGGGCAAGGTGGATATCTCGGCCAAAGTCTGGCGGCATACCGGGGAGAAATGGTCGCGCCAGTCGGAGGAGCTGCCCATGCACCGCGTTCTGGACCTTGCCATCCTGCTGTGCCGCACCAACCTGTATTTTCGCGATGAAGCGTACCGCCATCCACGATATTATGACCCGGAGCATCCGCGGATCGACCGTGTGGGCCTGCAGGGCGACGCGATGGACATTGAAGTATGCACGGAAAATCCCATGCTGGAAGAAGATATCCGCCTGTTTTACAATGTGCTGGGCGAGGACGGCGAGTTGCTGGGCGAGCGATTTTCCGTTCTGGCCCGGCTGCTGCGGGAGATGGGATATTGATTCCTACGCTTCATCTTTTTTAAAAGTTGTAAAATTTGACGAGCCGTGTCGAATAGGCTTGAAAATCCCTGCAAAATAGTGTAATTTATTATTACTGCGCAAAAATCTGTTTGGGAGACCGCGGTTCGTCCCAGGACCGCAGGGCGAACAAACAGATTGAGCCGTTTTGGGATATCGATTGAAACGCCGGGAAACGGCGTGCCTGCGGGGAAAGCTCCGGAGGCAGAAACACGGAGGGATTTTCATGAAAAAAATGACGAAACGCATCGCGCTGGCGCTTTCCATGGTACTGTTTGCACTGGCGTTCACAGCCTGCGGCCCGAACCTGCTTTCCGGCGGAGACGGCGGCTCGAAGGATACGGAGGGCGGCATCGGCGATACGCTGTCCAACATGTTCTTCGATTATACGGTGCTGGAGGCCACGAGCCCGGCGGAATATGACGGTTATACTGCCGCGGAGGGAAACCGTCTGATCGTTTGCAGCGTAAAGGTGAAGAACACCTTTGGCGAAACGATCCCCATGTATGATTCCGACTTTCAGCTGCAGTGGGGCAACATCGGCGGCGACGACGATGATTACACCTTCTCGCTGGATGCGTTCAACGACACGATGATGCCGCTGGAATATGAACTGGCCGACGGCGAAGAAGTGACCTATGACCTGGTGTTCGAGGCCCCCGCAGATGTGAAGGACT
>OATO01000563.1_pt1 | contig 9843 bp, 10 predicted proteins | sample 1495011 | NCBI WGS metagenome assembly OATO01 (sample SAMEA2579961, study PRJEB22360) | human gut metagenome | biome: human gut; feature: human-associated habitat; material: faeces | place: Denmark | collected 2008/2010 | reverse complement strand
AGTCATCGGGCATTATCTGAACATAAAACACTATCAATAAGTTGGAGTCATTACCCGCCTTCCGTAACGAGTCGGTTTTGCCCAGATAAACGCGCGCTCAGCCAACCCAACGCGCCACCCGCAATCAGGCCGCCAATGTGGCAAGCGTTATCTATTCCTGTTTGCCGGGCACCGTACAACAGTGTCAGCGCCACCATACCCAACAGAGGAAATACTCGCCGCTGGTTTTTATGGTGTGTGCCCGTACCTGAAGCAAGCTGTGTTGCTATCGCAGCGCCAGCTATTCCCATAATTGCCCCGGATGCCCAACGCTGATGACTATCTGATCACTATCGCGTAACGCATAACAGGCGCTGATGAGCCCACCAAAGACGCCGGAGAATAACCAAATAATCAGAAGTCGCCATTTCCCCAGTATCCGTTCCGTCACTGCCCCCACCACCAGGAGTGCAAACATATTCATCAGCAAATGGGAAAAACTACTGTGCAGAAAGACACTGCTCAATAAGCGCCAGGGTTCACCCGACAACGAGAGTGAAGCAACGTTAGCACCGAGATGGATGAGTGCGGATTGATCGACTTCTTCATAACTCATCCATTGTGCGAGGTAACAAAATATCCCAACACAGAGCGCAAAAAGGATAAGGGTTATTGCGGGTAATTGAACATTTAACGGCTTAACCGAAGATGCAGACATAAGGTGTTTCTTCCTTGAAAAGACAGATAAAAAGCATTTTTCCCGTGTGCAGTTATCATCCCGGCAAACGTCCCATACCGAAAAGTTAACCCTGTCCGAAATATGACTTTTTCAGCCTAAAATTACAATCGTAATTAATTCGCCCCTAAGTATTTTTTGGCATGTAAGTTGCTTTATTTACTGTGTAAGCGATGAAATCAGCCGCGACGCAACCAGGTTGCACCACCACAAATCAGCGGTAGCACCAAAAGAGTGCATTTTAAGAATTTTGCTTCGGAATGGTGCGGCGCATCTCGCAAAAACAAACAATAAAACAGCAATATCTTTACATTTAGCCAAACTAAATGTTACCTAACAGGCACAACACTGCACAATAAAGTTGCAGACGATAACAACACAAACACTCACAACGGGTATCCATGCGTTCTTAACGCAGAAGATAAAGGAGTTGGATATGCAATTACGTAAACCTGCCATAGCAATCCTGGCCCTGGCGCTTTCCGCAGGACTGGCACAGGCAGATGACGCCGCCCCGGCAGCGGGCAGTACGCTGGACAAAATCGCCAAAAACGGTGTGATTGTCGTCGGTCACCGTGAATCTTCAGTACCTTTCTCTTATTACGACAATCAGCAAAAAGTGGTGGGTTACTCGCAGGATTACTCCAACGCCATTGTTGAAGCAGTGAAAAAGAAACTCAACAAACCGGACTTGCAGGTGAAACTGATTCCGATTACCTCACAAAACCGTATTCCACTGCTGCAAAACGGCACTTTCGATTTTGAATGTGGTTCTACCACTAACAACGTCGAACGCCAAAAACAGGCGGCTTTCTCTGACACTATTTTCGTGGTCGGTACGCGCCTGCTTACCAAAAAGGGCGGCGATATCAAAGATTTTGCCGATCTGAAAGGCAAAGCCGTAGTCGTCACTTCTGGCACTACCTCTGAAGTTTTGCTCAACAAACTGAATGAAGAGCAAAAAATGAATATGCGCATCATCAGCGCCAAAGATCACGGTGACTCTTTCCGCACCCTGGAAAGCGGTCGTGCCGTTGCCTTTATGATGGATGACGCTCTGCTGGCCGGTGAACGTGCGAAAGCGAAGAAACCAGACAACTGGGAAATCGTCGGCAAGCCGCAGTCTCAGGAGGCCTACGGTTGTATGTTGCGTAAAGATGATCCGCAGTTCAAAAAGCTGATGGATGACACCATCGCTCAGGTGCAGACCTCCGGTGAAGCGGAAAAATGGTTTGATAAGTGGTTCAAAAATCCCATTCCGCCGAAAAACCTGAACATGAATTTCGAACTGTCAGACGAAATGAAAGCACTGTTCAAAGAACCGAATGACAAAGCACTGAACTAATTACAAGAACCAGGGGCGGAAATTCCAGCCCTCTCGATTGTTACGTAGCACGGACAGACTATACGCCTGATGGTCGTTCCCCATCGGGCATGAAAACCGCAATACGCTGGGTAACAATCTTCGAGGGTAGCAGTTAACGCTGCTACCCTCTTTTTTCTGGAGTAGATTTATGTCTATAGACTGGAACTGGGGTATTTTTTTACAACAAGCCCCGTTCGGCAACACCACCTATCTTGGTTGGATCTGGAGTGGTTTTCAGGTGACGATCGCTTTGTCGATCTGCGCCTGGATTATCGCTTTCCTCGTCGGTTCATTTTTCGGCATTTTACGTACCGTTCCAAACCGTTTTCTCTCCGGTCTGGGTACGTTGTATGTCGAACTGTTCCGCAACGTGCCGTTGATTGTGCAATTCTTTACCTGGTATCTGGTGATCCCGGAGCTGCTGCCGGAGAAAATCGGCATGTGGTTTAAGGCCGAGCTGGATCCCAATATTCAGTTTTTCCTTTCATCCATGCTCTGCCTGGGGCTGTTTACCGCCGCCCGTGTTTGCGAACAGGTACGCGCCGCGATTCAGTCGCTGCCGCGCGGGCAAAAAAATGCCGCGCTGGCGATGGGTCTGACGCTACCGCAGGCTTACCGCTACGTACTGCTGCCTAATGCTTATCGCGTTATCGTCCCGCCGATGACTTCCGAGATGATGAACCTGGTGAAAAACTCCGCCATCGCCTCGACTATCGGTCTGGTGGATATGGCGGCGCAGGCGGGTAAATTGCTCGATTACTCGGCCCACGCCTGGGAGTCGTTTACCGCCATTACGCTTGCGTATGTGTTGATTAACGCTTTTATCATGCTGGTGATGACGCTGGTTGAACGTAAAGTTCGCCTGCCCGGCAACATGGGGGGCAAATAATGTACGAGTTTGACTGGAGTTCCATTGTCCCTTCCCTGCCATATCTGCTCGACGGGCTGGTGATCACGCTGAAAATCACCGTCACGGCAGTCGTGATTGGTATTTTGTGGGGCACCATGCTGGCGGTGATGCGCTTGTCCAGCTTTGCGCCCGTAGCGTGGTTTGCCAAAGCCTACGTTAACGTATTCCGCTCGATTCCTTTAGTTATGGTTTTGCTGTGGTTTTACCTGATCGTGCCGGGTTTTCTGCAAAACGTGCTGGGATTATCGCCAAAAAATGATATCCGTTTAATTTCGGCGATGGTGGCGTTTTCGATGTTTGAAGCGGCCTACTATTCAGAGATTATCCGTGCTGGTATTCAAAGTATTTCTCGTGGTCAGTCGAGCGCCGCGCTGGCGTTGGGAATGACTCACTGGCAGTCGATGAAACTGATTATTCTGCCGCAGGCGTTCCGCGCGATGGTGCCGCTGCTGCTCACTCAGGGCATCGTACTGTTCCAGGATACCTCGCTGGTGTATGTGTTATCTCTGGCCGATTTCTTCCGTACCGCCTCAACCATTGGTGAGCGTGATGGTACGCAGGTTGAGATGATCCTGTTTGCCGGATTTGTTTATTTCGTTATTAGTCTTAGCGCGTCGTTGTTGGTCAGCTACTTGAAAAGAAGGACAGCATAATGATTACCCTGAAAAATGTTTCAAAATGGTATGGTCACTTTCAGGTGCTGACCGACTGCTCAACCGAAGTGAAAAAAGGCGAAGTGGTGGTGGTTTGCGGCCCGTCTGGTTCCGGCAAATCAACGCTGATTAAAACCGTCAACGGCCTCGAACCGGTGCAGCAAGGTGAAATCACCGTCGATGGTATCGTGGTTAACGACAAGAAAACCGATCTGGCAAAGCTGCGTTCCCGCGTCGGGATGGTATTCCAGCATTTCGAGCTGTTCCCTCATCTGTCGATTATCGAAAACCTGACCCTGGCGCAGGTGAAAGTGCTTAAACGCGATAAAGCGCCGGCTCGTGAAAAAGCCCTGAAACTGCTGGAGCGTGTCGGGCTTTCTGCTCACGCCAATAAGTTTCCGGCGCAGCTTTCCGGCGGTCAGCAGCAGCGTGTGGCAATCGCTCGCGCGTTGTGTATGGATCCTATTGCGATGCTGTTTGACGAACCGACATCGGCGCTGGATCCGGAGATGATCAACGAAGTACTGGACGTGATGGTGGAACTGGCGAACGAAGGAATGACCATGATGGTGGTGACCCACGAAATGGGCTTTGCCCGTAAAGTGGCGAATCGGGTGATCTTTATGGACGAGGGTAAAATTGTCGAAGACTCGCCGAAAGACGCTTTCTTCGATGATCCGAAATCGGACCGCGCAAAAGACTTCCTCGCGAAAATCCTGCATTAATCACTCTGGCGCGCATACCCAATTGCGCGCCATCTCACGCTTTATCGTTTCGCCCCTCGTATCTGTTACATCCTGGCGTTACCCTTGTCGCAAAGAAGCACACAACAAGGAGCAACAATGGCACTGCCAATTCTGTTAGATTGCGACCCAGGTCATGACGACGCTATCGCAATAGTTCTCGCCCTCGCCTCACCAGAGCTTGATGTCAAAGCAATTACGTCTTCCGCCGGAAACCAGACACCAGAAAAAACCTTACGCAATGTTCTGCGTATGCTGACCTTGCTTAATCGCACCGATATTCCGGTAGCAGGCGGCGCGGTAAAACCGTTAATGCGTGAGTTGATTATCGCGGACAATGTGCACGGCGAAAGCGGTCTCGACGGCCCGGCATTACCGGAACCGACATTCGCACCGCAAAACTGTACGGCGGTAGAGCTGATGGCGAAAACGCTGCGTGAAAGTGCGGAACCTGTCACCATTGTGTCTACCGGACCGCAAACTAACGTTGCCTTGCTGCTCAATAGCCATCCGGAACTGCATAGCAAAATTGCCCGTATCGTGATTATGGGTGGCGCTATGGGGCTGGGTAACTGGACGCCTGCGGCTGAATTTAATATTTACGTTGACCCGGAAGCGGCAGAAATTGTCTTCCAGTCAGGGATCCCGGTGGTGATGGCCGGTCTGGATGTTACTCACAAAGCACAAATCCACGTTGAAGACACTGAGCGTTTCCGCGCGATTGGCAACCCTGTTTCAACCATTGTTGCCGAACTGCTGGATTTCTTCCTCGAATATCATAAAGACGAAAAATGGGGCTTTGTCGGCGCACCGCTGCATGACCCATGCACCATCGCCTGGCTGTTGAAACCGGAGTTATTTACCTCTGTTGAGCGCTGGGTTGGCGTGGAAACACAGGGGAAATATACCCAGGGGATGACGGTTGTTGATTATTATTATCTGACTGGCAATAAACCGAATGCCACTGTAATGGTCGATGTTGATCGTCAGGGCTTTGTTGATTTACTGGCCGATCGTCTGAAATTTTACGCTTAACACACGTCATTGATTAAGATCACCACGCGTTACCTGGGTGGTCTTAATCTGTTTATCTCTTTTTCTTTCAAGATATAAATGCAATGGATAATGCAGAACTCGCCATTGGTATCGATCTCGGCACTACCAATAGTTTAATTGCCGTCTGGAAAGACGGTGCCGCGCAATTAATTCCAAATAAGTTCGGTGAATATTTAACACCATCCATAATTAGCATGGATGAAAATAATCATATTTTAGTCGGAAAACCGGCTGTATCACGGCGTACTTCGCATCCGGATAAAACGGCAGCGTTATTTAAACGTGCAATGGGCAGTAATACCAACTGGCGGTTAGGCAGCGACACATTTAACGCGCCAGAACTGTCCTCTTTGGTATTACGCTCATTAAAAGAAGATGCCGAAGAATTTCTGCAACGTCCGATTAAAGATGTGGTGATCTCCGTTCCGGCTTATTTCAGCGATGAACAACGCAAGCATACCCGTTTAGCAGCAGAGTTAGCCGGGCTAAATGCAGTGCGCCTGATTAATGAGCCAACGGCAGCCGCGATGGCGTATGGCCTGCATACGCAGCAAAATACCCGTTCGCTGGTGTTTGATCTCGGTGGCGGCACGTTTGACGTTACGGTGCTTGAGTACGCCACGCCGGTGATTGAAGTTCACGCCTCCGCTGGCGACAACTTTCTTGGTGGCGAAGATTTTACCCATATGCTGGTGGATGAAGTTTTAAAGCGCGCGGATGTCGCCAGGACCACGCTTAACGAGAGTGAACTGGCAGCCTTGTACGCCTGTGTGGAAGCGGCAAAATGTAGCAATCAATCGCCAATGCACATTCGCTGGCAGTACCAGGATGAAGCACGGGAATGCGATTTTTACGAGAATGAACTGGAAGATTTGTGGTTGCCGCTGCTCAATCGCTTGCGAGTGCCGATTGAACAGGCGTTGCGCGATGCGCGTCTGAAGCCGAGTCAAATCGACAGTCTGGTGCTGGTTGGCGGCGCGTCACAAATGCCGCTGGTGCAGCGAATCGCCGTGCGTCTGTTTGGCAAATTACCGTATCAAAGTTACGATCCGAGCACCATTGTCGCGCTGGGCGCAGCAATCCAGGCAGCCTGCCGCTTACGCAGTGAAGATATTGAAGAAGTGATCCTCACTGATATTTGCCCTTACTCGTTGGGCGTTGAAGTTAACCGTCAGGGCGTATCCGGCATTTTCTCGCCGATTATTGAACGAAACACCACAGTACCGGTGTCGCGTGTAGAAACTTACTCGACCATGCACCCGGAGCAGGATTCAATTACGGTTAACGTCTATCAGGGAGAAAACCACAAAGTTAAAAATAACATTCTGGTGGAATCCTTCGATGTGCCGTTGAAGAAAACCGGGGCTTATCAGTCGATTGATATTCGCTTTAGTTATGATATCAACGGGTTGCTTGAAGTTGACGTGCTTCTGGAAGACGGCAGCGTTAAGTCCAGAGTGATTAACCACAGCCCGGTAACATTGAGCGCGCAGCAGATTGAAGAGAGTCGGACGCGGTTATCCGCATTGAAAATTTATCCGCGCGATATGCTCATCAATCGTACCTTTAAAGCCAAACTGGAAGAGTTGTGGGCGCGGGCGCTGGGTGACGAGCGAGAAGAGATTGGCCGGGTGATCACCGATTTTGATGCGGCGTTGCAGTCAAACGATATGGCCCGCGTGGATGAAGTTCGGCGGCGGGCGAGCGATTATTTAGCCATTGAGATCCCATAATCACGGCTGCCGGATGCGGCGTAAATGCTGCATCCGGCATCGGCGCAAAAAACACATCGTCAACTAAACAACATCGCGATTTTGCCGAGAGCATAACCTATAACCAGCACCGTTAAACTGATTTTGATAATGCTGGTAATGCTCTGTGGTTTTTCACCCTCATCATTTTTTTCTTCATGGTTTTCAGGTGTTGGCTCATCGACATCTTCATCCTCCGGCTCGAGTTTTACTTTCGTCAACAGCATCCGGGTGATAATGGCCTCTAATGGATGAGCATCTCCGCCTTCCAGCCTTGTATTAAGACGGGCCAGCATCTCTTGTTTCGGAAACGCTTCAAGTACTACCTGTTCCGCTACCCGATACAAATCCAGTAACGGTGAATCTTGCTCTGTCTCGCTACCGACTCTCGATTTCCACCACGCCCATGCTTTGCGTTTGAAGAATAGCGACTCAATAAACGATTGACCTAACGGCGATAATTTTCCGCTATGTAAAATCTCCGCCCATAACAGCCGCGTCCGGGCGCTCTCACTAGGAACATATTTCAATGGTTTACCTTGCGCATCTACCATGCTCCGCGCTTCGATAACCATCACTAATAACGCGAAATAATCCGGGCAATGACGCTTGCTCCACTGCAACAACAAATTATCAGCTTGTGTAGATGGGTAACTTTCCCAGTACGCGCAGAGATCGGCAAGCAGGCTTTCCCCCTCGCCGCAGTACAAACGTTGTGCACACAAGTAATATCGGGCATCTTCGCTTTCTGGTTCTTCCATTTGCCACTGTTGAGCTACAGGAATGAGTTCCGCCATACCTGTTTGCACCGAGCTGTACCAGCGCAACAGTTTGCGATGCAACTTCGCATCATCAGGAATGAACCACGGACCTTCCATCGCCAAAAACGCAGTGACATAGTCAGGATGGTAACGGCAGCAACGTTCCAGCGCGAAGTAATACTCAACCGTCTGGTTCTGCAACGCAATGGGATATTCCAGAAGGCTAAGGAAATCGAAACAATCACCAGCCTGAATGGCCTCAAGAAAAGCCTCCCTTTCTTCCTCATCCATTCCTTCGCTGTCATTAAACGAATGCCAGTTCAAACGCTCTGCCAGCAAAGAAGCACAATTCAATGAAAGATATCGCGCTTCTATAGCGATTGCACACAGCGGCCAGCGTAATTGATCGACATCCTCCATGTTCCAGGTATTTAATTGCTGAATAAATTTCTGCCAGGCGGAGGGCTGAAAACGATCACTTTCTGAATCCAGTAATGTCCTGAATGCACGTAGTATTTCATGTTCAGCGGTGGCATCTTTTTCTTCATCATCTGCTTCCTCGACAGGATTTACCGCCAGTCGCAGCGCCTCTTCATAGGCCTGGCGTAATGCTTTAAACCCTGCGGATCGGTTTCTGGATGAAAGGACGGTAACAGCGCCAGATAAGCGCGGCGGATAATATCGACGTCAGTCGTTTCCTCTATGTTGAGGATCTTCCAGCAATTTTTCATAGGTCGCTCATATCCTTAAGCGTTTCCGGGCATGTGGGGTAGTCAGCCAGTGGTTGCCAGGGTAAGGTCGCGTAATATGCATCGTCACTGGCAAATAATTGATAAAACATATCATTGCCGGAATCGTCGTATTCTTTACGCGCTAAGAATTCGCGTAATAAAGGCAGATGATCATCTTCGGGAGACTGCCAATATTGCCGACCAAAGGTATAACCGGCAAAGTATTGCCGCCAGTTACTATAATAACGTAGAGCCCGTAGATGAATACGCGACTGGATCCATAGACTTTCTTCTTCACTCAACCAGTTATTAAGTACGCCCATTCGGCTTAAAAAACCCATCCGGACATAATCCCTGGCTTTGATTCCCCCTTCGCCACAGCATTCGGCGGTGCTGGCGACAAATTGCGCATAAGCCTGACCTTGCTCATTTAATTCAGCAAGATAGTCACGCCATTCACATGGAGAATAACGAAACCAGCGGTGATAAAATCCTGCCAACCGAGCGGCATGACCGTTATCGATCATTCGGTGAATTGTGCGCAGCAGGTCATCACGGTCATCAATTCCCCAGGAGGAAGAAAGATCAAAAAAGCATGTACCTAAATACATTTTGGGGGATGAATGCGAAGGTAAACAGCATTCATTGCGTATTTCCATCGGAGTGGAAAGTGCAAACAATATTTTTTGCGACTCCATGTCCATATAATTTATCCTTAAATATTCATTCAATGAATATTAACCACATTGCGAGGCTCATTTATTTATACTTTTCTGACGCAACATAATACGCATAAAATAAGGCTTACGCAAAAATGGAACACATAAAAATATAATATGTTTTATCTGCAACCATAAGGAAATGATAATGATTTTTACGTCAAGTTGCTGCGATAATTTATCAATAGATGAGATTATCGAACGTGCTGAACAAGGCGATAGTGAGGCTCAATATATTGTTGGGTTTTATTATAATCGCGATAGCGCAATTGACTCTCCGGACGACGAAAAGGCCTTTTACTGGCTGAAGCTTGCCGCTGAGCAAGTCCATTGTGAAGCACAATATTCCTTAGGGCGGAAATACTCCGAGGATAAAAGCCGTCGGTAGTGACTCCAACTTACTGATAGTGTTTTATGTTCAGATAATGCCCGATGACC
>OATO01000529.1_pt1 | contig 10436 bp, 12 predicted proteins | sample 1495011 | NCBI WGS metagenome assembly OATO01 (sample SAMEA2579961, study PRJEB22360) | human gut metagenome | biome: human gut; feature: human-associated habitat; material: faeces | place: Denmark | collected 2008/2010 | reverse complement strand
GGCGGCTATCGTCTCGTCGTCCGCTCCGCGCACGCGGAGCCGTTGCACCGCGACGTGGCCCACCGTTATCTCGTATCCGCGCACCTGCTCCGCTATCCTGTCGGCCTGTCTTTGTTCCTCTTCGAGAAGGCTGAACAGGTCGATCTGCTCGTATTCGGCCGGGGCCGTCTGCTTCGCGTATAGGCGTTTTCTCGCCATGGTTCGCCCCTTTCTTATAGTGTTTTCCGTTGGCCGTGGTTCCGGTCGATGCCGGGTGCCGGCGTGGCTGTGTTGAGTCCGTCGAGGTTCTCCCTGAGCTTGGTATGGAACCGGTCGAGCGTTGACTTCAGGTCCGTGTGCCGTCGCTCCGGATCGTCGCGGCGCGTCGTCTCCGGCGGTTCGGCTTTCGCTCCCGGGTCGGCGGCCGGCGAGCCGGCTTCGTCGTGGTCCCGTCCCTGTTCCGTCTCCTTGGTCGGTTCCGTTTTCCGTGGCGTGTCCGTCGCCTCCGCGTCCTGTTCGATGGTTGGCCGGGTCGGCGTTTTGTCTCTGTCCTGCATCGGTTCCTGTGCGCCGGCGAGTTCCTGGATGAGGAGCCTGGCGGCCTGGCGGCGTTGGCGGTTGGTCCACCGTCCCTCGTCCCCTCCGGCGGTCCGGTCGACGAGTCGGCGCGCCCATTTCAATGCGACGGCCGGCTTGTACGTGCCAGCGCGCCGGTATTCCGTGAACCGGCCCTGCATGCGGCTGATTTGCGGCCAGGATTCCTCCACGGTCTTCGAGGCGAGTTCCACCGATGCCGTGTCGAGCGTCTCCTCGGCGTCTCGGCTGCGCTTCTGCGCGTCGATGATTGCCTGGACGAGCGTCTGCGGGTCGACCTGCACGGTGCGGCGTTCCGCGCCGCGGCCGGTGAACAGTTCGACCGGGGTGCCGGGTCTGAATCTGAGGTTGACGGCCCGTCCCTCGTTCTTCTGACTCTGGTTCTTGCCGCTCATGAACATGTCGGTGGCCCAGCCGGTCAGGTCCTGTCCGTCGATGACGGTGCCGCGGGGGAGTCCGACGATCATCTTCGGCCAGTCGCGTCCGTCCTTCGCATGCAATATATAGATGTGCGCGAGCCTGTTCGCCACCCACGCGTTCGGCCAGACCTGTCTCGTGGCCGTGGTCGCGTGCGCCGGTTCCTGCCGTTCCGGCGTCTCGTCCGCGGGATCGGCGGACCGTCCGGGCCGCTCCTGCTGGGGGAGTGCTGGCGTCGGTGAGACGGGGCGGCCCTGGAGGATCGAGATGGCGGCCTGGTCGGTGAACTCGTCCCAGTCCGGGGCGCGCCGGCCGTCGTTCAGGTTCAGCAGCGGTTTCTGCTCCAGTCCCGGTTTGAGCAGTCCGCTGCGCATGACGCGGCCGGTCATGCCGTGGGCGACGGGTCCGCCGTCGTGTTCGCGCCAGAACTGGTATTCGTCCCGGTAGACGCGGCTTTGGGTGAGCAGTTCGCCGTCGCTCATGGTCTTGGCGGGGAAGGATTCCCTCATGTCCTCGCCGGCAGTCCTTGCCGTGCCGGCCGTCCATATCGTGTCGCCGGACGAGGCCCACATGGTCACCGGCCATGGGGTCGGGTCGTTGGTCCCGTTGATGGTGTCCTGGAAGATCGCGGCGCGTTTCGTCGCCTGTTCCTGCTGGTTCATTGTGGTTTTTCCTTTCAGCGGCCCTTGCGGGGCGTGCGGTCCCTGTTCTGGGTGGGTGGCATGTGGTTCTTCTGTTCGGCGAGGTTCTCGTTGAGTCGGGTCTTGAAGCGTTCAAGCAGTGCCTTCTTCGATCGGATCGGCTTCGGTTTTTGCTCTTTGCCGGCCGGCCTGGGATTGTCTGCTCTGGCCTGTGTCTGCTGTCGCGTGGCCGGTGTCCGGGCTTCGTCCGGTGCGGGTTCCGGTTCGCTTTCCGGCTTCGATGTCGGCGTCTTCCGGTTCGGCTCGGTCGTCTGCTTGCGTGTCCGCTCCTGGGTTTGCGCGCCCTGCCCGTAGTCGTCGCGCAGGATGTCGTCGAGCTCGTCGCGCAGGCTCGGGTCGGCGGCGGCCTTGCCGATGATCCGGTCCGCGAAGTTGCGGCCGGACTGCTCGTCGCATGTTGTGTCGCCCATGAGCTTGTCCCATGAGAGTTCGGGGTGGCGGGCGGTGAGGCTGTTCGCGGCCATCTCCATGACCTCCGGGTCCACGAAGTCCCAGGCGATGCGCTGCGTCGGCATGGGCTTCGTGGCTGGTTCGGCCGGGGTCTCCCGCGCCGGGGGTTCTGGCTCGTTTCGGGTCTGTTCCGTCTGCTCGACGGTGAAGTCGTCGTCGGTGACGTCCAGGCCCATGCCTTTGAACGCGCGTTGCACGGCGTGGCGGACATGGTCTTCGTCCTTGCCGGCGAAGTGCAGGATGAACTGGCCTTGGTCGGCGCGTTCGAGGTGGTAGTCGATGCCGGCGGTCTTGAGGCTGTGCTGTACTTCGCGCATGGTCGAGTCGTCGAGTTGCAGCTCGTGCAGGTCGCCGTCCTTCTTTTGCTGCAATCGTTTCTCGGACATCTCGCCGCTGTCGATCTTGTTCTTGACGGCCTCGCCGGCGGCGTGCACACCGGTCTTCGCGAGTTTCATGCCGCCGCGGAGCATCGCCATGGCCACGCCCTTGGGGATTCTGAGCATGAGCTTCGCGCCTCCGGTGATGATGGTCTGGACGGCGTTCTGGATCTTCTCCTCAGCCTGTTCCTCGATTGGCATTGCGGTTCCCTTTCTGTTGTCGGTTGGTGTTTCCTGGGACGGTTCAGATGGACCGTCCACGCTTGTGCTGCTGCTGTTCGCGCTGCTCGGTCTCCGTTTGCTCGCGGTCGCGGGTCGTGTGGATTTCCCGTTCGATGGCTGCCAGCTCGCCCTCATACCGGTCGCACAGGGCCTCGCGGCGTTCCATCTCGCCGCGTGTCTCGGCCACGAGGTCGGGGTCGCCGCGTTGGATCGCGTCGTGCAACGCGATGACGGCGGACTGGAGTTCGTCGTGCGATTCGCGGACCTTCGCACGCAGCAGACCGAGTCCCTTGGCGCTGTCGCCGCCCGCGAGCCTGGTCCAGCGGATCGCCGCGTTCAGCGCCTTCGCCTCGCCGGCGAGGCGGTCGAGGCGGCGCGCCTGTGCCTGGTAGTAGCGCTGCTGGGCGGGGCTGACCCCGTATCTGAGGGGCAGCCGTTCGGGCGAGGTCAGTGGTTCGAGCCGGCTTGTGGGCTCGCCGAACCACTGGTAGAGGCCGGGCGTCGGGGTCTTGCCGGCGTACCGGTTGGACGGGTCGAGGATGATCTGGTCGCGGTCGCGGGGGAGGAACGCGCGCAGTGTGGAGCCGCCGTCGTCCACGAGACGTTTCGCGTCGAACGTGATCTTCTTCTTCCGGTGGGTGCCTGGCAGCCACACGGTGATCGTCTTCCTGGTCTGTTTGGCGACGAGTCTGCGGTTGAACGTGATGGGGATGACGGGCGTGCTTTGCAGCCCGGCCATGATGTTCGTCATGTCGTATGCCTGGCCGAGTTTCGCGTCGCGGATCTTGAAGCCGGTGTCCTTGAGCGTGTATGTGAGGTGCTGGCCGCGGACCGTCACGTCCACGCCTCGGATGTCGAGTATGTCCTTCCAGTCCTCGAAGTTCTCCGCCGTGGACGAGGTCAGGTCGATCAGCATGCGGAGCCTGTCCTTGACGCCCAGGCCTTTCGCGGACGCGTAGATCTCCTCCATCGACATGCCGTACCGGCGTTCCAACGGCTCCCCGCCCGAGGCCTTCCGCGCCTTCGTCTCCGGTTCGTTCGCGCTCCGTACGGGTGCTTCATCGACGTATTTGGGGTCGCGCGCCGGCGACGTTCCGGCGTCGCCGGCGGCTGTCGTACCGCCACGCATCTTGCGCGTCTGTTCCTCCACGACGGGGTTGAACACGACGCTCAGCCCCTCGCGGCGGCATATCTCGTCGCTGACCGCCCGCCACTGGTCGATGATGTCCTTGGGCAGCTCGGCCTTCAGATGCTTCCCGTACCGGGAGGCGGCGCACACCATGATGTGGTCGTGCAGGTGGTGCCGGTCGGTGTGCGTGGCGACCACGAACTTGTATTCGCCGCCGGTGATCCGGCGCGCGAATTCCACGCCGAGCTCGTGCACCTGCTCGGGCGTCACGGGGTCCTTGGGACTGAAGCTGAGCTTGATGTGGTAGGCCAGCCGGCTGTCCTTCCGGATGCCTTTCGGCGACCTGCGGTTGTCGTCGAGCATGCCTTCGGCCAGCGCGTCGTAGTCCGTCCTGGTCCGCTCGTAGTTGGAGCTGACCAGTCTTCCTCCGTCGGTCTTGGCGGGGTTGATGATGTACGCCATCGCCCCGTTGTCGCCGCCGAGATTCGATTTCACGGGCCTGCCGAGCTTGACCACCGCCATGCTCACACGTCCTTCCGGGCTTCGCGCCTGTCGGCGAACAGGTCGCCGAGTAGACGCTCGATGCGGTCGAACGACGCGCGGAGCTCGGCCACCTGCCCGGCGGTGATGTGCTCGTTCGCGTTGGCCCAGTGGGCTATCTGGTTGACGTTCACGCCGATGCGGTCGATCTCGCGCGCGATCGGCTCCGGGTCCGTCAGCGGCCTGATCTCGGTGACGTGGATGCGCCGTTCGGACAGCATCCTGCGCGCGTAGGAGCTGAACGACCGGTGCTCCGGCGCGTACCTGGTCAGCTCCTCATACAGCTTCCGCACCCGCTCCCACTCGTCCGGCGTGAACCTGATGATCTTCTCGACGCAGTGCGTCCTGTTCTCGGCCCGGCTCATTCCACGCCTCCGTGTGAGGTGTGGGGACGGGTTTTCTGTGATGCCGCGCGAGCGGTCTGGAGGCTCCGCCGACCATGGGGCACGGGTCTTCCCGGCAAGCCGATTCGCATCGCGAATCGAGTGATTGGATATCCAATCACGTCGCTTGCTGCTCCCATATCCATTTCATGGATTGGGAGCGATTTCGCACGGCATGATTGCGGAATGCCGTGAAGGATGATCGCGTTCACTCCTCGCTCCTTTCGCTCATGGCCTTGAGGGGAAGGCCGGTGTCTTACGCCAATCGTCCGTCGCGGAAACGGCGATGGGTTTGGACACTTGGAGCGCGGGAAATGAAAAGGCCTCGCGAAAAAACGCGGGGTCGGCGGCGCGTCATGTCCGTCATGCATGCAGACATGAAAAAAGCCCCGGCCGTCTTGGTGACGGTCGGGGCAGGGGCGCGCGGGCTCCTAGATGATTTGCATGCCGGAGCGGACGCGTTCCGCGGCGATGTCGATGTCCCCGGGCCATGAGGGCACGCCGAACGTGAGTCGCACGCGGCCGAACGTCTGCGTGTCCTTGAGCGGTTTGAACATGCCGCGTTCGACGTATCGGGACATGTCGAAGATTCCGGTCGCCCCGTCGGAACAGGTGACCTTGAGCTTGTAGCCGGGCATGGGTTCGCATTGGGTCACTTTGATTGAATAGTCGATGGTCATGTCCGTCGCCTCCTGGCTCTCGTTGTATTCCATTCTAGGATATTGGAGTCCAGAGGACGGTAGCTATCCTCTGGCCGCTGGAGGCGCCGCCCGCGTCGTGCGGGCGGCATCGTTCCCGGCCTGTCACTCGGCCGGGAACGGCTCGTCGTCAAACCACCAGTCCCTGATGGTGAGCATCCGGTCGTGCTTGTCGAGCTCGAGGTCGACGGGCGTGATGATGTCGGCGGTGTGGTTCACCCACACGAACGGTTCGATGCTGCACGGCTCCCATCCGTCGTCCCCGCCCCTGACGGCGTAGCGGTGCCACCCGTCCGGAACATCTTGGCCGTTGAGGCGCAGACTGCTCCACATCGCCTCGACGCGCCCCGCCTCCTCGGTCTCGAACACGACGTGCTGAAGGTCGGTTGATTTCTTTTCCATGGTTCCTCCTTGGTTCCGCCGGCGTTTCCTTTCGCCGGACATGGGGCAGCCTTGCGGCGCCGCCGCGCGGCGGAGGACGCGTGGGCCGTGCCCGTCGAGGGAGAATCGGGCGAAGCCCTTCCCGAGACGAAGCATGGAACACGCAGGCCCGAAGACACGGGCGCGGTGTCGCGATGATGAACCATGGCCGGCCAACCATTCCCTTCCAGGCGACGCCTGGAAATACAGGAAGGGTTGGCAGTGGCAGAGCGCGGCATCCATGCCGCCGCTCCGTTTCCTCGGCTCCGCCAGGATCACGTCCGCGTGATCCTGGCGGAGCCGATTGTCCAAACCGGAGCCGTCCACATGGCGGGAGCATGGTTCATAGCCGGCATGGGCCGGATCTCGATAACGGAAAGGAACACGACCATGGCATCCGATTACGTGGACGACTTCCTGCGCGACGAACGCGAGTCGTTCAAGCGCAAGGAGGCGGCGGCGAAGAAGTTCGACAGCCGTCTCGACAATTTCCGCAAAAGCGCGCAGGCGCTGCGCGACGCGGCGAGGCAATTCGAGGAGGCGTTCCCCGGCATGAGCCGGACGATGATCGCGGACAAGCTGGCGATGACCGGAACGGAGAAGAACGTCGCGTTCGATGCTAAGGGCGAGCTCGTCGCCGCGCCGGCCGGAAGGAAAACCCCGCCCGCCGAACCCGAACGGGAAACCGTCGCCGAATCGGATCCGGAGACGACCGGATCCGACGTCCAGGCGGCGGACGACGAGACCGCCCCGCAGGAGGCCGCAGCCGAACCCGACACCTCGGACGACGGACGGCCCGCATGGGCGTCCGGCAACTACTGATGATCGGACGTGATGCGAGATGCGACTGATCATCGCCGAGAAGCATTCGGTCGGCCAGGCGATCGCCCAGGCGGTCGGCGGGCACGCGGAAAAACACGACGGCTACATCCAGGTCGGCGGCGACCTGGTCACCTGGGCGCAGGGCCACCTCGTCGACCTGGCCGCGCCCGACGAATACAAGAATCACGATTGGGGAAAGTGGAGCCTCGACACGCTGCCCATCGACCCGACACCCGGCTGGCAATGGAAGGTCAGCCGGGACAAGGGCGCGGACCGCCAGTACAAGGTCGTCGCGGGACTGATGCGCCGCGGCGATATCGACATGCTTGTCGACGCGTGCGATCCCGACCGCGAGGGCGAGGCCATCTTCCGCAGGATCGTGGCGCATGTAGGAGTCTCCAAGCCGATGCGACGCCTGTGGGTCGCGAGCCTGGAAGAGGACGCCATCCGCGGCGCCCTCGCGTCCATGAAGGACGAGACGGAATACCAGGGACTCGCCGATTCGGCGATGATCCGCGCGAAGGCCGACTGGCTGATCGGGATGAACGCGTCGCGCGCCTATTCGCTCGTCTACAACGCGAGATTCACCGTCGGCCGCGTGCAGACGCCCACGCTCGCCATGATCGTGGACCGCGACCGGCAAATCGCCGGCCACGTGGCCGAGCTCCGCGCGTCGTTCGACCGCATCGAGCGTCTACTCGGCGACCTGTTCGCCGACAGGCGCGAAGCCCGGAAGGACGTGTGAGCATGGCGGTGGTCAAGCTCGGCAGGCCCGTGAAATCGAATCTCGGCGGCGACAACGGGGCGATGGCGTACATCATCAACCCCGCCAAGACCGACGGAGGAAGACTGGTCAGCTCCAACTACGAGCGGACCAGGACGGACTACGACGCGCTGGCCGAAGGCATGCTCGACGACAACCGCAGGTCGCCGAAAGGCATCCGGACGAAGGCCGCCTTCTGCCCGAAGGCGAATGTCGCTTCACCAGCCGTTCCGACCAGCCCGTCTCGCCCGGATGGCACGCCATCGAGCATGCCGCCCCGCAGGAAGACCAGGATGACACCGACGAGACCGCGGGCAACATCATCCCTGTCAACCTCACCGACGGGGTCTTCATCGCGCCGGTCCCGCAGGGCGGTGCGACACTGTCCGAGGGAAAGACGAAGCCGCCGAAGCCGTTCACCGAGGCGACGCTGCTCGCCGCGATGGAGCACGCCAGCCGCTGGGTGGAGGACAAGGAACTCAAGGCCGCCCTGGATGACGACGAATCCCACTCGGGAGGCATCGGCACGCCCGCCACCAGGGCGAACATCATCGAACAGCTCGTCCACTCCGGATACGTGGACCGCAAGGGCAAGCAGCTTCGCTCCACCGAACAGGGACGATCCCTGATCGACGTGGTCGCCACGAAGCTCAAGGACGTGGCATTGACCGCCGGCATGGAACGACGACTCTCGGAGGTCGAGCACAACCACGCTGACCCCGCGCAGGTCGAAACGGAGTTCCGCGACCTCGCCGTGCGCATCCCGGCCGACGCGCGGTCCACCGTCCGGCAGGACCATGTGCAGACGAAGACGCGGAACACAGAGTCGTTCGGCCCATGCCCACGCTGCGGCAAGCCCGTCATCAAAACGGGCAAGGTGTTCCAATGCTCCACCAACCGGCGCGAGAAACAATCCGACGGCACATGGAGGACCACGGAAGGATGCGGCTGGCGCGCCTGGACGACCGTAGCCGGCAAAACCGTCACCGACTCCGCCATACGCCGGCTGCTCGCCGGCCGGAAGGTCAGCCTGAAGGGGTTCACCTCGAAGAAGGGCAGCAAATTCGACGCCTCGCTCGTCGTCGACAAGGATCGCGGCGTCATCTTCGACTTCGGCAATAAACACTAGAGAAAGGAGACTAAAGAGACCAACATCACCGGCGACCGGTTCAGTCCGTCGGTGATCCTGTTCTGGTTCAAGACCAGCATCGCCGCGAGCAGCATGCGAGTGCAGTGCAAGAGCCCGAACACCCTCCTGGGCGTGATCCCGCTCGGCTCGTCCACACAGACGATCCCGTTGCGCAACATCGCGTCCGTGGACACCAACATCTTCCTCATCGCGGGTCTCGCCTGCATGAAGGACAGCGCGCTTGTGGGGATCCTGTTCCTCGTGCTCGCCGCCGCGAACCTGGCGAACACGATGAACGCGCAGCTTGACTTCGTCAACCAGGCCGGCGGCCGCAACACCGTCAAGGTGTCCATCCTGAAGAAGGCCAAGCTCATGCAGCTCGCGCAGGCGATCCAGCAGCTCGTCTTCGCCGACGTCGAAGGGCAACGCCACCAGGAGAGCATGGACATGGTCCAGAAACAGTACGCGGCCCAGACCAACAGCGTCCTGATCCAGCAGCAAATGCTCGACCAGCAGCGTAAGGCCAACGCCGGCGACAACCCGCCGACCCCGACCGAGTGACGAAACCGGGAAACGCCGGGTCCGCCCTGCCGAAAACCTCGATTATACTAAAAGTATAATCGAGGTTCGCGCGGGCGAACCCGGCTTTCTAATATCCAGGAGGGATCATGGCGGAAGGGGATTGGAGCGAGTCCAAGGCGTGGATACGCGCGACGCGCGAACGCATCGGCATGACCCAGCACGACGTGGCCGTGCTCGCGAACCTCACCGTGGACATGGTCAAGAAATACGAGTCGGAGAAATACCGGATCCAACCCTCGGATAGGATGAAGGACATGCTCGAGCACTATCTCGCCGAACACAGGCGTGCCGTCGCGGCCATCGTGGAACGCCACAGGGGAGAGGAGCGGGCCACGCTCTCGTTCTCGCGCGTCTCCAACCTGCCCGACGACCTGCCCGACTGGATCAAGGCCGAGGCGTCCGCGAAACGGCGCGCCGCCGCCGTGCGTGAGGCCGCCGTGCTGCTCGAGGCGGAGGGCGTCGCCGTCGACTACACCTACCTGCCCGAAGAAACGGACTAGAAAAGAGAGAAGGAAGGACCGATCATGTTCGGACTCTATATGCTCGCGATATACTTGGGCGTCGCCGTCATCGGTGCGGGCATCGTCGCACTGCTCGTCGTCGTCGCGCTGGCGGTGGGGTTGGTCACGCATCCCATCCGCACGCTCGCCCTCGTGTTCCACAAGCTCGCCGCCCTGGCCGCCGGCCTGGCACTGATGCTCGCTTTGATCGCCTGGTTCTGGACCGACCACTCTAAATCGGACTTCGTCCCGTGCTTCTGGGGATCCATCGGCGTGATCGTCGCATCCATCCTCATCCGTATGCTCGCCGAGTGGATTCTCGAGCGGCCAACCAGGGCCGAGCGCCGCGCCATGAAACGGGCCGCCGCACCCACGTTCGATTCGCGCCTGTAGAATTTATTTTCTGAAACGCCGAGTCAGAAAGGAAGGGGGAGCATGCCACGCAAGCTGATCATGTGCGGGGGCCATCCGGTCCTCGCATTCGAATACGATCCCGCGTCCGGCCGCGCGTGCTCCTCGGGCGAGGTCCTTGACCATGATCGTCTGCCCCTGGAGTTCACCACGCACGGCAAGAGCGCGCTGTACGCCAAGAGGATCGACGAATGGTGGAGGTCCCGCGCCATTCCCTCCACCCGTGACGGAATTCGCCGTGTGCTCGAATCGCTTGGCGCGGCATCGACCGACGAACTGCTCGACAGGACCTACGGGCTGAGCCTGTCGGACCAGTACT
>OATO01000515.1_pt1 | contig 10830 bp, 10 predicted proteins | sample 1495011 | NCBI WGS metagenome assembly OATO01 (sample SAMEA2579961, study PRJEB22360) | human gut metagenome | biome: human gut; feature: human-associated habitat; material: faeces | place: Denmark | collected 2008/2010 | reverse complement strand
ACGACGCCCTCTCACGGCGTAAACCCGGGTTCGATTCCCGGTCAGGTCATGAAAACAAGCAGACAAAATTGCTTGTTTTTTATTTTTTCGGACTCCAAACTATTGTAAAATTAAGTAAATACATTTTCAAATTACATTTTTTTCAAAAAATACTGGACAAACAAAAAACTTTATGGTATTATAAACAAGCTGTCGCTGAGATATACAGACAAGGCCTGATGGTCAAGCGGCTAAGACGACGCCCTCTCACGGCGTAAACCCGGGTTCGATTCCCGGTCAGGTCATGAAAAAAGCAAGCAGATGAAACTGCTTGCTTTTTTGTTGTTCTATTCTTCACCGTTTCTTGCGCATTATTTTATTTCCATGCGCGTCCTTGTTTCTGCATCAATCAGGCTGCGCAGGGCTTCCAGCCGTTCATCCTGCTCAAAATATTCCTTTCCGTATTCCAGATTAAATCCATAGTCAAACCCGGCAGGATTTCTTCCCTGGCTGTGCTGGATAATGGTTTCCGCCTTATCCAGGGCTTTTACAAATCTGGCTTCCGGGGTAATGCCCTGACTGTATTCCTCCCACAGCCCGGACACCTCCCCTTCCTTTCCTTTTGGCAAAAAACCGCATATCCGCTGTACATCTTCCCTTTCCTGGTTCAGTTTATCACCGGCATCCGGCCGCAATGCTGCCGATATGTCTCCGCTGTACCGTTCCCCCAGGTCGTGAACAAGGCACATCATCAGTACTTTCTCCCTGTCCAGTTCCGGAAATTCCCTGCACATCACCCCGGCAAACAGAGCCAGACGCCAGGAGTGCTCCGCAGTGCTCTCCTGCCGTCCCTCAGCAGTCCAGGCAGTGCGCAGAGTGGACTTAAGGCCCTCAGCCTCCTTTATGAAATCTGTGTATGCTTCCACTTCACTCCCCTTGTTACTGCCAATCCTCATAATATCCTCTCGTTCCTATCCCTAATACAGATTTTTTACCTTAAATTCCTTTTCCAGTTCCCTTCTCTGGTCCTTCTTGGCAATGTCTGCCCGCTTGTCGTAGAGCTTCTTACCACGGGCCAGACCCACCTCTACCTTCACCAGACTGCCTTTAAAATAAACCTGGAGAGGCACCAGGGTATAGCCCTTCTCCGCAATCTTGCCGTTCAGCTTCATGATTTCGTATTTATGCAGCAAAAGCCTTCTGACACGCAGAGGATCTTTATTGAATATATTTCCCTTCTCATAGGGGCTGATGTGCATACCGCACACATACACCTCACCTCTGTCAATCTTCACAAAGGCTTCCTTAACGCTGCATTTTCCCATGCGAATGGATTTTACCTCCGTGCCAAAGAGCTCGATGCCCGCCTCGTATTTCTCATCAATAAAATAATCATGGTATGCCTTCTTATTGTTCGCAACCAGTTTAATACTTTCCTTCCCCATGGTGTTTCCCTTTCTTTCCAGTCATAATTGCATGTATGACTTACAGCCTTACACGGAAGCTCCCTTACCCGCGCTCCTGTCCCAGTCTCTGGGCAGGATAAAATCCACTGTCCTAAGCAGACGGTCCGTGGACGCCACCTGGACCCGTATGGGCTGGCCCAACTTAAATGTTTTCCTGGTCATCTCTCCCACCAGTTCGTAATGCTGTTCATCAAATATATAATAATCATCCCTCAGCTCGCTTATGCGGACCAGTCCTTCCACCGTGTTGGGAAGCTCCACATACAGCCCCCAGTTGGTGACGCCTGATACCACGCCGTCAAACTCCTGCCCGATAAATCTGGACATATACTCGCACTTTTTAAGCTTGTCCGTCTCACGCTCCGCTTCCTCTGCACGGCGCTCCAGAGCCGATGTCTGCATGGCGACCCCAGGCAGTATGGCTTCGTAATGGCCGGCCCTCTTGTCTCCCAGTCCTCCCTTCAGGCTTTCCTTTATGATACGGTGAATCTGGAGGTCCGGATATCTTCGGATGGGCGAAGTAAAATGTGTGTAATACCTGGCAGCCAGGCCAAAATGGCCGGAGCACAGGGTGGTGTACTTTGCCTGTTTCATGGAGCGCAGGGTCAGCCTGGAAAGAAGCACCTCCTCAGGCGTTCCCTCTATCTTATCCAAAAGCTTTTGTAATTCCTTGGGATGAATCTCCCCCTGCTGAAGCCGGATGAAATATCCAAAATTATGGATAAAGGTTCCCAGCTGCTTCATCTTCTCCGGATCCGGATTGTCATGGGTTCTGTAGAGGAAGGGCAGGGATTGCCAGAAGTAATCCTCCGCCACAGTCTCATTGGCTGCCAGCATGAAATCCTCTATGATTTTTGTGGCAGCATTGCGCTCATAAGGTTTGATCTCCAGGGGCTTTCCCTGGGCATCCAGGATAATCTTGCTCTCCGGAAAGTCAAAGTCAATGGCTCCCCGTTTCTTCCGCTTTTCCCTGAGTATGTCAGATACCTCTTTCATCAGCATGAACATGGGCACAAACCCCTCATACTCAGCCATGACAGCTTCGTCCCCGTCCGTAACAATGGCATTCACCGCCGTGTATGTCATTCGACGGTCCACATGAATCACTGTCTCCGCGATTTTGTGGTCCAGCACGTTTCCCTGGTCATCCAGTTCCATGATGCAGCTTAAGGCCAGGCGGTCTGTGCCAGCGTTAAGGGAACAGATTCCATTGGACAGCTTATGGGGCAGCATGGGAATCACCCTGTCCACCAGATAAACGCTGGTGCCCCGCTTTAATGCCTCCTTGTCCAACGGACGGCCTTCTTTTACATAATGGCTCACATCCGCAATGTGAACTCCCAGGATATAACCTCCCTGTCCGTTCCTGCACAGGGTTACCGCATCGTCCAGGTCCTTGGCGTCCTCGCCGTCAATGGTGACCGTACGCAGTCCCCGTAAATCCAGGCGGCCGGCCAAATCACCGGTCCAGTCTGCCGGCGATGTCAAATCACCAATGCCGTAAGGTCCGTCCCAGGTTTCCTCATCCCTTGTCATACCAGGCACAGCCACTTCATCCGGACACCCTTCCACCTCGTCCATGACCTCCGGCGGAAACTCCTCCGGCAGTCCATAGGCCCTTACAATGGACAGTATGTCTGTTCCCGGATCATTGACATGGCCCAGAATCTCCGTCACTACACCCTCCGGCTTATGGTTCGCGTCTCCAAACTCCTTAATCCGCGCCACCACCTTATGCCCGGTGACAGCACCCATATCGCAGCCCTGGGGAATGAAAATATCCTTGGAAATCTTCTGGTTATCCGGAATCACAAACCCGAAGCCCTTGCTTTTCTGGTAATACCCAACCACCTCTTTGTTGGCATGTTCCAGCACTTTAAGCACCGAGCCTTCAGCCCTCCGGCCGCCTCCCCGGTCCTGGGATTCCACCACAATCTGGACCCTGTCCCCGTGAAGGGCCGCTCCTGTCCTGTCCTCAGGGATAAACACATCCTGCTCCATGCCTTCCACGGTCACAAAACCAAACCCCTTGGGATGTCCGCAAAATATACCGTTGACAGAAAAAACTTCCGGTTTCCCATATTTTCCCTTCTTGGAAATTCCGATTCTGCCCTCAGATACCAGATAGTCCAATACCTGTGTCAGTTCATCTCTCTGTGATTTGGGAATGCCTAAAAGCATGGCCAGTTCCTTTGCCTTCATGGGCACGTAGGACTTGTCGTTCATCACCTCTTCCAGCATCTTTGCCTTCTGTTCCAATATTTCTTTTTCCATATAACCTCTTTCTTATAAATGTCCTGCCTGTACGAAAACAGGTCAAAACCCGCCTGAATGAAATAAAACACCCTTATATGAATACAAGGGTGTTTTCGTCACTTATCCTTCTGTTATCTTAATTACCCCATGACCTTAAGCAGCACGTTCAGGGCAATGGTAATGAGCATGAATGCAATGGCTCCATACCTGGTAAAGTGCTCCAGCGCACCTTCCATGGAACGGCCTCTGTTCTTACTCCAGTAACTGTCTGTGGAGATTCCGCCAATTGCGCTCCCCAGTCCGTTGGACTTACCTTCCTGCATCAGGATAACCACTGATATTGCAACACCAAGAATTACATATATGATTGACAAAATAACATGTATTACTGACATCCGCCTGCACCTCTCCATTTTCTTATAGTCAAACAAAAATATTTTACCATACTTTGTCCTAAAACACAACCTGTTTTCCTATATTTTTATAGGTAAGACATTGCAGGAGCTTCATTCAGGCATCGCATTTAAACCGCCTGGGAACAAATCATGGAAAGGCTGCCCTCAAAGATAACATCCCCGAATCCGGCAGGCACAATAAAATGCTGTCCCTTTGATACCGGGATGCCGTTTACACTTCCCTCTCCGTCCAGAATACTCACATTGGCAAAGCTGTCCCCATAGTTCTCCGTCCAGCAGCCTGTCATGTCTATCTTGTCCACAGTATAGTAAGCGCAGGTCACAAGATGTTCTTTTCTACCGCTGTCCGTCTCCTTCACAACTGCCGGCATTGCATTTTGGTCCTCCTTAAAAGGCGCTTCTATCACATCAATGCTCTCCTTTATATGGAGCTGCCTGGGCTTCCCGCCGGACAGCCTGTCGTAGTCATAAACGCGGTATGTAATATCACTGCTCTGCTGGGTCTCCAACACCAGGGTGCCGCCCTTTATGGCATGGACGCATCCGGGATTAATCTGAAAAAAGTCTCCCTTACTGACAGGAATTTCCCGTATGAATTCCTTCCAGCGTTTTTCCTCTATCATCTGCTTTACTTCATCCTTATTACCTGCATGGTGCCCAATCACAATGGTGGCATCCGGATCGCAGTCCAGGATATACCAGCATTCTGTCTTGCCCAGAGATCCGTTTTCATGCTCCCCGGCGTAGGCATTATCCGGATGAACCTGTATGCTTAAGTCGTTCCTGGCATCAATAATCTTTACCAGCAATGGAAATTCCTTATGACAGCCTGCCGCAGCCCCAAACCACTCAGGGTGGCTCTCCCACAGGGAGCTTAAGCTCTGTCCTTTCCATGTTCCGCCTGCAATACGGCAATCCCCGTTCTTATGCGCGCTGATAGCCCAGCACTCGCCTGTGCGGCTGCTTGGGATATCGTAACCAAACACATCTTTAAGACGTGTTCCTCCCCAGATGGCCTCCTTAAAAACAGGTTCCATAAATAGTAATTCTCTCATGTCTCTCTCCTTATTTTTCCCCTTTTTGATGCAATCAATGCATCTTCTTACATCATACCCTGCTTTTTCCGGTTGTCAAGATTTAAATGGGACGGGGAAAAGATTTTCCGGACGAATCACCGCCCGGAAGCATCCCCTTTCCCATCTACCGCACTACATCTCCTGCACTGCATCTACCGCACTGCATCTACCGCACTGCATCTCCTGCACTGCATCTCCTATGCTGCATCTCCTACGCTGCATCTCCTGTCATTGCAGGCCCCTGTGAAGTGCGCAGACAGCACAAATGCGTTTTCCAATCACCTTTTAACCTTCCAGATTTTCCTCAATACGCAGCAACTGATTGTATTTGGCCACGCGGTCAGAACGGCAGGGAGCGCCGGTCTTAATTTGTCCTGCATTGACAGCCACTGCAATATCCGCAATGATGGAATCCTCTGTCTCACCGGAACGGTGGGATATAATGGTGCCGAATCCGGCCCTCTTAGCCATTTCGATAGCCTCAAAGCTTTCAGACAGCGTACCTATCTGATTCACCTTCACCAGAATGGCGTTTCCTGCTCCCAGCTCAATGCCCTTTGACAGCCGTTTCGTATTGGTGACGAACAAATCATCTCCTACCAGCTGAATACGTCCTCCCAGTTCCTTGGTCAGCATTTTCCAGCCCTCCCAGTCCTCCTCCTGGAGTCCGTCCTCTATGGAACAGATGGGGAACGTATCTACAAGACGGCGGTAGTAATCCACCATCTCCTGTGCGCTGCGCCGGATTTCCTTTCCCGCCATGCGGCTTTCTCCCGGGAACAGGTACATGCCGCTGGCTTCATCATAGAGTTCACTGGACGCCGCATCAATGGCAATCTTCATATCGGTTCCCGGCTTCAGTCCGTTCTTTTCCATGGCTCTCACCAGAAATTCAAGCACAGCCTCGGAGTCCTTAAGGTCCGGCGCAAATCCGCCCTCATCCCCTACTCCTGTGCTGTAGCCTTCTTCTTTAAGAAGCTTCTTTAAGGTGTGATAGACCTCCGCACACATCCTCAGACGCTCCGCAAAACAGCAGGCCCCGAACGGCATAATCATGAATTCCTGCAAATCAACTGTATTGTCCGCGTGTTTTCCTCCGTTTAGAATGTTCATCATGGGAACAGGCAGGACGGATGCATGGATTCCTCCCAGATACCTGTAAAGAGGCATCCGAAGCCCATTTGCAGCAGCCCTGGCCACGGCCATGGACACGCCCAGAATGGCATTGGCCCCCAGCTTTCCCTTGTTCTCTGTTCCATCCGCCTCCAGAAGCAGACGGTCGATGTGTCTCTGGTCCAATGCGCTTTCAAAGAGAACTGCTTCGCTGAGCACAGTATTCACATGCTCCACAGCTCCCCGGACTCCCAGTCCGTTGTACCGATTCCCGCCGTCCCGAAGTTCTACTGCCTCGAATTTTCCGGTGGATGCACCGGAGGGAACGGCCGCCCTGCCGGTGGCGCCTCCTGTCAGGCACACTTCCACCTCCACCGTAGGATTCCCCCTGGAATCCAGTATCTCTCTGCCGGTTACCGCCTCTATCTCCAGTTCGTTTACCATAAAAAAATGACCTCCTCATATCAATCTTATCATTGATATAAGGATAGCCATTTTTTAACATTATATGTATGGAATCAGTCATTTTAGCAGGCTCATCCATCCTTAATTTATCCTGGCCCCATCCGCGCCCACTGTAAATCCATCCGGTGTGACCGCAGATACCAGCATGGCCCCTGACGGGTCGCAGTAATACAGCTTATCTTCCCAGGATATCCAGCCGGTCTTCATATATCCCTCCTGGTCAAAGAAATACCACTTGTAATTGATATACTGCCAGCCGTTTGACGTGTAAGTTCCGTCTCCCTTCTGGTACCACCAGCCCCGGTCATCCCTGAGCCACTGGCCGTTCACCCTGGTCAGGTCTTCCTCTGTAATCTCAATATAGGGAGATTCCTGCCATTCACCGGCATTGTTCCTGGAATCCATGGCCCTGACTTTAAAATAGTAGGTGCCTGCCTTTGGGAACTTGCCGGAAAAATCATAGCTGTTTTCCTTTACCGTATAGGTGGCTCCGATGCCGTCCTCATAAGAATTGCCTCCCCTTCGGCACAGGCGGACCTTATAATTCTTAGCCAGGCTCATATCGTCCCAGTGGGCCACCCCGTTATCTTCATCCCACATCAGACCGCTTACATCCAGATCCTCATCATCCTCGTCCAGCTTATCCAGCCTTACCACCAGGACCATCTCTTCCTTATCATTCTTAGTGGAACTGGATACATACTTGACCGTATCGCCGGAAAATGAAAACGCGCTCTTTCCCGATTTCTTGAAGTAATAATCACTGTCAGCGGAAAGCCATATCTCCACTTTCGGCTTGTCCCCGCCTACCCAGCTGTCGCCCTCATTGACAATATCCACGCTCTCAATGGAACACTCCCCATCCTCCAGGCTCACGTCCACGTTTCCGCCTATTTCTCCTGCCTGGATATCCGATGTGAAATTAAGTTTAATTTTCCCCACTGGTGTCCTTTCCTCTTTTGCAAAGGCTGTAAAGGACAGGGTGCAGGCCATAAACAGAGCTGCACCTGCCAGCACGGCATATGCTCCTCTTTTCCTCATTTGAACCTCCTCCTTCCCGCTTGCGTCTGTTTTCCTATTATAGCACATATCATCGGCTTCTGTCATCCTCCGGCACACCAAACTTGTTCCATTTTCATATAGTATAGTATGCCGGGGCGTTAATGGACATCCGGCCTATAATGAAACAGATATACAGGGGGATTGCTTTTGATAACCATTAGTCTTTGTATGATTGTAAAAAATGAGGAGGCTGTTCTGGAACGGCTCCTAAGGACCATGTCCACTGTGGCGGATCGGATCCACGGACCGGACAAAAGAAATCGCAGCCCGTTATACGGATGAGGTCTACGATTTCCCGTGGACGGATGATTTCGCCGCTGCCAGGAACGCCGTCTGCCAGAAGGCGGTGTCGGACTACTGGATGTGGATGGACGCGGACGATGTAATGGAGCCTGAACAGGCTGCCCGCTTAAAGAATTTGAAGGAAACCCTGGACCCCTCTGTGGATGTGGTGATGATGAAATATCTCACTGGTTTTGACGAAAACGGGAGAACCTCCTTTTCCTATTACAGGGAGCGTATCTTAAAAAACCACAAGGGTTTCCGGTGGCAGGGCCGGGTGCATGAAGCTGTCCCCCCTGCCGGCAATATCCTATACACCGATATTGAGATTCAGCACCGGAAGGAGGGCGCCGGGGATAAGGACCGCAACCTTCGGATATACGAAACCATGCTGAGCCAGGGAGAACCTCTGGAACCCAGACACCAGTTCTACTACGCCAGGGAGCTGTATTACCACGAACGCTATGAAGATGCGGTACGGGTGTTCAGGGCATTCCTGCAGGAACCGGATGGATGGGTGGAAAACAAGATAGACGCCTGTCTCCATCTGGCTCTGTGCGAGGAGCATCTGGGACATACGGAAAAGGCCGTGGAAGCACTTTTAAAAAGCTTCTTATATGACAGTCCCCGCGGTGAAGCCTGCTGTGAACTGGGGCGGATGAAAATGAAGGAAGAAAAATACAGGGAGGCTGCTTATTGGTATACCCAGGCATTATCCTCCCGGCCTGCGGAACAGACAGGCGCTTTTGTCCGAAAGGACTGTTACGGCTTCCTGCCTTCTATTCAGCTGTGTGTATGCTATGACCGTCTGGGCGACCACCGAAGAGCATGGCACTATCACTTGAAGTCACAAAAGCTGAAACCTGAACACCCATCTGTCAGGCAGAACCAGACCTACTTTGAACACAAACTGAAACATCCGGCGGAAGGGCAGCCTTCCGCACTATAAAATAAGGAGAGGTAATTATGTATTTTAATTTTTCCAACGGAATGAATCGAAATGATAATATAGAACAACGCAGACCATGCGGATACCCCGGAAACAACGGTTTTCCAGGTAATGGCGGCTGCCCCGGCGACTATGGTTTCCCAGGTTCCGGAAGATACCCGGAAGATGATTGCTCGGACAGCGACAGCTGTGGCGGCGACAGGCCCGCTCCGACAGAAAACAAAGGTGAATCCTGGCGGCGACAGCTCAGCTCAGACAGATAACAGATGCCCAGGTAACGGCGGGTTTCCAGGTGGCAATTTTCCAGGCGGCGGGTTTCCGGGCTGCTGCCCAGGACCCAGAGGACCACAGGGGCCTGCCGGACCAACAGGCGCTCAGGGACCAATGGGACCCAGAGGATGCCCCGGCGCACAGGGCCCTACCGGACCAACTGGTGCCATGGGGCCTCAGGGCTATGTAGGCCCCACCGGGCCGACAGGGCCTCAGGGACCCAGAGGATTCACCGGTGAGACAGGGCCTCAGGGACCCCAGGGACCAATGGGACTTCCCGGACCACAGGGCATAGCCGGCAACACAGGCGCTACCGGAAGCCAGGGACCACAGGGGCCTCAGGGAGTTACCGGACCTGCACCAGTTGGTGGCTCCCGGGCCCCCCGGGGAGCTACCGGACCTGCCGGGCCTCAAGGACCCCAGGGACCACAGGGGCCGCAGGGACCTCAGGGCAGCACCGGAGCCGCAGGGCCTCAGGGACTGACCGGCGCTACCGGACCCATCGGACCGACCGGGGCGGTTTTTTAAGGAAAGTGGGCTATCTGTAAAAAATGCGGCCTGTTAAACCGCTTCGTTTGGGGTATTGACTTCGATGTAATCTTGTATCCGGCGCAGTTCGTCAGCGAAGCGGAACACGATGCTGATATTGCCGCCCTCGTAAATTACAATGCGGTCAACAAGTTCAATCAACACATCCCGCGTCAGCTTGTCGATGTTCTGATACTGTCGGAAGGCCGCCAGAAACGGGTTTTCCGTGTCGATGCCGTTTTCCAGTTCGGCTTGCTCGGCCCGAAGCCTGTCAATGACAATGTTCAAATCCTCGGCCTGCCGCTCGTAATCCTCTTTCATGTGCCGGTAGTCGGAGTGAGTGATTTCCCCGTCCTTCCAGTCCTGATAAATGGCTTGCTTGTACCGGGCTATTTTGGAAAGTTCCCGCTCCTTCTGCTCAATAGCGTCCACCAGCTTTTTGGATTGGCTCTTGACAAGTGGGGCCTTGTTGATGCGCTCAATGGTCTTGGAGTAGTCAACGGCTAAATACACCTGCTGCTGTATCGCGTAAAGCACAGCCGCCTCTAAACGGTTATGCTTTATCGTGTGTTTCGTGCAAGCACTTTTTGACTGGTCTTTGTAAGTGCGGCAATAGTAGTACACCGTCCCGCCAACTTGGCTGCGGCTCATAGCTTTGCCGCAATCGGCACAGCGAAGAAAACCGCTGAACAGATAGACGTTGTTCTTCTGTGGGGCCGTCCGGGTGTCCCGAAGCAAAAGCCTCTGTACCTTCTCAAAAACTTCCCGCTCAATGATTGCCTGATGGGTGTTCTCCACGATATACCATTCATCCTCCGGGACGATTTCTTGAACGTGTACCTTATAGCTTTTCACACGGTAACGGCCCTGTACCATATCCCCGCAGTACATACGGTTTTTCAAGATGCCGGTCAGCGTTCCCGCACACCACAGGGGCCGCCGGGCCGGGTCGATGCTGGGATTTTGAT
>OATO01000503.1_pt1 | contig 11070 bp, 11 predicted proteins | sample 1495011 | NCBI WGS metagenome assembly OATO01 (sample SAMEA2579961, study PRJEB22360) | human gut metagenome | biome: human gut; feature: human-associated habitat; material: faeces | place: Denmark | collected 2008/2010 | reverse complement strand
TTTCCGAATGAAATACGCACGAAACGCCATGTCTCAGCCGTCTCCTGCGCACATTTTCCTATGGACAAATAAATTTCATCCCTTTACAATTGTTGTATTACACCAAAAAGGAAGGAAAAGGAACCATTCATGGGAAAACGTTCATTCGCTGCAAGACTGCAGCAGCTTTTCTCCGCACACGATATGACTCTGGGCGCTCCCTGGAAGCGCATTCTTGAGTTTGCCATCCCCATGCTGATCGGCAATCTGGCCCAGCAGCTTTACAACACCGCGGATTCCATCATCGTAGGCCGCTATGTCGGCGATAATGCGCTGGCGGCCGTCGGCAGCGCCTCCCCCATCCTCAACCTTCTGCTTGCGCTTTTTGTGGGCGTCGCCACAGGCGTAGGCATCCTGGTAGCACAGCGTTACGGTGCAAAAGATCGTGAGCAGCTCTCCGTCGTTATTGGCAACTGCATCACACTGTCCGCCATCGTATCCGTCATTACAATGATCATCGGCGCGCTTATCACCCGCCCAATGCTCGAGCTGCTCAGCACGCCCGCCTCCATCATCGACTGGTGCGCGGATTACCTGATGATCTATTTCCTGGGCATTGCCGGTTTTGCTTACTATAATATCCTGTCCGGCGTGCTGCGCGGCATGGGCGACAGCCTGTCCGCACTGGGTTTTCTGCTTGTTGCCGCCGCGTTGAACGTAGGGCTTGATTTGTGGTTTGTAGCCGGCCTGGGTATGGGTGTGGCCGGTGTGGCGCTGGCCACTGTGCTGGCGCAAACGATTTCCGCTTTCCTCTGCCTGTGGAAACTGCTGCGCATGCGGGACGTGTTCGACCTGACGCTGCATTACTTGAAACCCTGCTCCGCGCCCATTGCCAATATCATCCGCATCGGTGTGCCTTCCGGCATCACTCAGGCCATCTTCTCCGTGGCCATGCTTGTGGTCCAGTCCCTCACCAACAGCTTTGGTGAAATGGTCATCGCCTGCAACGTGATCGTCATGCGGGTGGATGGCTTCGCGATGATGCCGAACTTCACCTTTGGACAGGCAATGACGACGTATACCGGACAAAACGTTGGCGCGCGCAGGTTGGACCGTGTGCATCAGGGTGCAAAGCAGGGCACCTGGATCGCCGTCGGCATCTCCGCTTTCCTGACTGCATTGATTCTTTTATTCGGCCGCCAACTGATGGGCGTTTTTACCGAAACAGCCGTGCTGGTAGATTTGAGCATGCGCATGATGCAGATTCTCGCCTTCGGATATATCGCCATGTCCATTACTCAATGTCTCTCTGGCGTGATGCGAGGCGCAGGAGACACGATGACACCAATGTGGATCTCCATCATCACCACTGTTGTGCTCCGCGTTCCCATTGCCTACGGCATCGCATTCTTTACACGCAGCGCCGAGTATCCCACCGGGCGCCCGGAATCCACCTTTATCTCCCTGCTGGTCTCCTGGTCGCTGGGCGCACTGCTCACGGCTGTCGCCTATCGCTTCGGCGCCTGGCGTAAGCGTTTGGCTACCGCAGAACCTGCCCCGCAGCTTTGAACGGCATACCGTCATCCGGCAGAAAAGCACCTGCGGACACATCGTCTGCAGGTGCTTTTGTTTGTCGATCTTTCTCTACAGCTCCGGCTGCTCCAGCTCCAGTGTTCCGTCCGCGTAAATGCGCACTCCAGGCGAAAGCGCCCGCAGATACTGTAATAGCGCCGCGCCCTCTGCATCTTCCATGAGTGCGGTACGTCCTCCATGCTGGATACACGGCTCGAACTGAACGGAATACTCACCCGGCGCTGTGATTCTGACGGAAAGGAAGCCCGTTTCCACCGTATCCATATTGAACCAGAAATTCCCCAGACTATATGCAACATGCTTTCCGTGCTCAAATGCAAAGCCCTGCAGGCAGTGCGGATGTGCGCCCACAACAATGTCCGCGCCCGCTTCAATATATTGGCGGGCCTGCTCCCGCTGAGCGGTTTCCAGCACAGCGGTATTCTCCGTGCCCCAATGCACATAGGCCGCCACAAAATCGCTGTTCTTCCTCGCTTCTGTGACTGCTTGCAAGAAAAGATCGGGTTCGTAGGTGCGCAGCACTCCCGGCTGTGTTGCCCCCGCCTCCTGCGTGAAAATGAATTTTTCCGCACGGGTGGCTGCGACAAAGGCAAGCTTCATGCCGTTTACAATAAAATATTGGGGGCGCATTGCCTGCTCCAGGTCTCGCCCTGCGCCGATATAGGGAATCCCTTCTTGTTCCAGCGCCGCCAGCGTGTCCTCGAATGCGTCCGGTCCGTAGTCGAATACATGGTTATTGGCAAGGCCTGCAAGGTCCGCTCCCATCGCAAAAAAGAGGTGCTTGCGGGGTCTGCCCGGAACGTGTATAGTTTTCCCGGCAGCGCCACGCCGCGTCGGGAGTACGGGAACTCGTTGTTCACCACAAGGACATCCGCGCCGCGCAGCCGCTCTAACAACGCCGATGAAAATGCATCTTCCACGCCGCCGCCGCTGTCTTTCAAATGCCGCATAATCTCCCAATCATCGTCAAGGTTCACGTCGCCTGCAAAAATAATCTCCGCCGCGCCGTTGCCTCCCTCCCGCTCATGCCAGTTCGAGCCGCTGTCCTGCCCGGAGTAGCGGCCGTACAGCACATGAAGAGAAATCCCGCACAGGTCATAGAACCATGCGTCTGAATACAGGGCCTCTGCTTCGAGACGATCATCTATTCCCTCCAGCAGACCGGACGGCGCCTCCTGCGCGCACCATGAAAAAAATTCTTCCGTCAGCGGGTGCGCACTTTGTACCGCAGCCAATTGACGCGCAAGCGTTTCGGGCACAACCTGTACGGCCTGCCCCTCCGTGCTGCTTCCTCCAGATGCCGGGGATTCCGCTCCCCATGCATCCGTTCCCCGCCCGGAAAAACCAGAGCAGCCTGCCAGCAGCACGGAGCACAGTAAAATCGCAGCGATATATTTTTTGCAGCTCATCCCTTTGTCTCCCTGTTTTATATCAAGCGCACACGGCCCCAATTTTCCCCGAAACGCAAAAGAGGCCGGGGCTCACGATAGGCCCCGGCACATTCTCTAAAGAATTATTTCCAAAGCACTGCCAGCGTCCGGTGGACAAATGTGCAGGTCAGTATAATATTGTATCCACCCAGCATCACTACATACAGCTTTTTATTCTTCCTGTTCCTGATCTTCCCCGAAAAGGACATGATCATAAGGCAGGAAACCACTACGGCGGCGATATCCGCAAACGCCACCACCGATTGAGGCGCAAGCGCGGGAAAAAGCGAATCTGTCCACCAGCTTACCGGCAGCGCGAGCAGATGCACGAAGGGAACGACCAGGATGGGCGTGACACTCGCTGCGTAATCCCCGTGCCCCGCACGGATGAATACCACAACGAGGCAAAGTGAGATTGCCAGTATCGCAACGCATTCTGTAACCATTCTTTTCCCTCCCGAAACTTCTCTGTTTGCTTATTGTACCGCAAAATAAAATTTTCGTCCACAACTTTTCAGAAAAAGCTTGACGAACGCAAAAAATTCCTTATAATAGATAAAGGCACTTGATTTAAGCGCCATATGCTGGTGTGGCTCAGTCGGTAGAGCAGCTCACTCGTAATGAGCAGGTCGTCCGTTCGAATCGGATCACCAGCTCCAGTAAGAAAAACCCATAAAACAGCCTGCAGACTGTTTTGTGGGTTTTCTTTTTGCGCAAAAGCACAGCCCATGCTTTCCAGAGACGCGCTTTGGCCTTATGAACATTGTACGGAACATTTTCACAAGGGCTTGTTTGCGTTCGAAGCCGAACTGCACACCCGCAGGTATATCTCCTATCAGCCGAGCGCTGCAGACCATTCCGCCTCGCGGAAACCCACCAGCACAAAATCGTCCGCCACAATCAAAGGCCGCTTCACAAGCATTCCGTATTCACCCAACAAAATGTACTGCTCATTGTCCGTCATTTCAGGCAGCTTGTCCTTCAGTGCCATGCCTTTGTACAGCAGACCGCTTGTGTTGAAAAAACGCCGGAGGGGCAGGCCGCTTTTTTCATGCCAGGCCCGCAGCTCCTCCGCGTTCGGGTTTTCTTCCTTGATGTCGCGCAGCGTATAGGTCACGCCATGCTCATCCAGCCATGCCTTGGCGCGCTGGCAGGTGGAACATTTCGGATACCAGACCAAAACCATTTTCTACATCCTTTCTTCTTATCAACTGCCTGTCAATATCGATAACAAAAATATAAAGCCCAACAAAACAGGCTGATGCAGCAAATATGCCCACAAGCTGTGCCGCCCCAGCCAAACCAATGGACGGCAGGCAGGCCAGCCGCGCACCGTCTCTTCGGCATACGGGCGCAGAAAACGCCACAGGAAAAGCCCCGTCCAGAACAGAAATATCCACGGGATCAGCGGAAAATAATCCGCCGAATAGAAGCCCGGGCCGGGCAGGCCAAGCGGAAACAAAAACGGCACGCTGTACAGCTGGCGCGGCAGCTCAAACAGCTGCAGCTCACCAATGCCCAGATATCCCATCGGGACGCTTCGCAGGAACAAAAACAATACAAAGGAAGCTATGGCGCCGGGCAGCGCTGGCGCGCGGTCCAGAAAGCGGCGCAGCAGCGCGCTGAGCAGCACGGCCGCCCCAATCAAATGCAGAACGCCGAACAGTATTTGCTCCGATGGCATCGCCAGCATCGTAACGGCTGTGAGCAGAAGTCCGCAGCCAAATGTGACCGCGCCACGGCGTACCGCATGCTTCCCATAAGGAAACACAGCCCCCGCCAGCAGAATGAACGTCCAACAGATGAATTGCTGCCAGATATGCGCGTTGCCCGTTTGCGTAAACCATGCCGCAGGTCGGCCGAATACATAGACCCAGTCGTAAACGCCATGGTATACGGCCATATTTACCAGTGCAAAACCGCGCAAGGCATCGAACGCCGCGATTCGCCGCGGGGCAGCCGACCATTTTTCCCGCACGGCTTACAGTGCCTCTGTCACACACAGCGCACCGTAGTTGCGCACATTCAGCACGTAACAGGAGCCCTCGCCGAACACGCTGTCCATCGCCGCGCGGTACGCCTCCAGCAGATGCACCGGGACGAACGCCTGAATGGTGCCCGCAAAGCCGCCGCCCTGCAAACGCCACGCACCATACCCCTCGAGTATATGCTGAGAAAGTGCCAAACCAAGCGAAACGCCCTGCTCCCGCGGATTTTTTGCACTGTATGCATTCTGGTTGTATTCAAACGACGAATGGCCGCCTGCCACGATCAATTCCAAAAAGTCTTCAAAGCGATCCTCACGGATGGCACTGCATAACGCACCGGCACGCCGACTGTCCGCAAAAAAGTGGATAGCGCGCAGTACGGCACGGTCCCCCAGTTTTTCACGCACACCAGCAATATCCGCATAAAAAGCAGACTCATCCACTTCGCGCAGCACCGGCTTATCGAAATAGGCCGCCACTGCTTCCATCTCCTGGCGGACGGCCGCATATTCATCGGTAAGCGACGCATGGCTCCCTTTTGTATCTGTAATGCACAGACAATAATCGTGTTTTGCCAGATCAAAATCCACTTTTTCCACTACGGGGCTGGCAGGATCACGAAAATCAATGGTGATCACGCTACCCACGCTGCAGGCTGTCTGATCCATCAGGCCGCTGGGTTTGCCAAAATATTCATTTTCCGCATATTGACTGATCTTTGCGATGTCTACCGCGGAGAAACGGCCTTGGTTGTATTCCCCATTGAATACAGTACCAATGACAACCTCGAACGCAGCCGAACTGGACAGCCCTGAGCCGCGCAGCACATCGGACGTGGTATAGGCGTCGAAGCCGCCCAGTACACCGCCCTGCTTTGCGATGCCCGCAGCCACGCCGCGGATGAGAGCGGCGGAGCGGCCCTGCTCTGCCAGCACAGGAGACAGCTGCTCCAGCTTCACTTCGTCCCTGCCGTCAAAGCCTTTCGATTTCACACGTACCACATCGTCCGTGTTTTTGGAAACCACGGCGATCACGTCCAGATCCACCGCGCCGGCCATTACCACGCCGTGGTTGTGGTCGGTGTGGTTACCTCCGATCTCGGTGCGGCCGGGCGCGGAATAGATGGCGGCTTCCCGTTCCCCGCCGTATAGCGCCGCAAAACAGTCCAGCGCATCCGCGTACCGCGCACGCTGGCGCTCCAGCACGCCTGCCCGCCGGCCATACAGCTTTCCCAGGGACGCGTCCCACACACCGCGCTCGATCTCTTTCTTTAACTCTTTTGCCGTTGACATATTACCGGCCTCCCCTTGTCTTTCGTTTATCCTATAGACGCCGCCGAAAAGCGGCCCCGATGCCTTCTTCTCCGCCGGGGTGCCGCATGGCGGCGCATTTTCAGCGCCGCTCCAAATGCAGCCCGGTACTGCCCCGGTGTCAAATCCATTATAACAGACATGCGCTTGATGTAAACACTATTTTATATCACGAAAAAATGGACTTTTGTTGATTGATTTGCTATAATTAAATATCATATGAGGAATAAGAGGCGGAATCGTTTTTTGTCCCACACGGTTTCGCCGGAGGTGAATCGGATGCCCAGCACATACAAGCAGTCGTTCAAGCAGAATTATACCGACAATGTGGAACTTTCCATCTTCAACTGCGGCCTGCAGAGCTGTGAGCGCGGCTATACCTGGGGCCCCGGCGTACGGGATCACTATCTGATCCATTATGTTGTCGACGGGAAAGGCACATATACGGTAAACAACACAGTTTATGAGCTTCGGGCGGGGGATATCTTTCTTGCAAAGCCCAGCCAGCTCATCACTTATTCCGCAGACAAGGAGGAACCGTGGGAATATTACTGGGTGGGCTTCAACGGGGCTTGTGCCAACAAGCTGGTGCTTCAGCTGCCTTTTCGGGAGGACATGCCCACCCACCACTGCAAAAATGCCGAACGCGTAAAAAAGGCGCTGTTCAATATTTTTCTGTCCCGGGGGCCCGAGCCGCGCAATGAAACGCTGATGGTCGGATATCTGTATCTTTTCATTGCTGAGCTGATGCAGGAGGCAATGGACCTTGAACCGCATGCCTCCAATTCCAGTTCTCAGTATGTCATCAACGCAATCAAGTATATCCAGTTCAACTATTCCCATGACATCAGCATCGACGATATCGCCAAGGCCGTGGGCGTCAGCCGCAGCCATCTGTACCGGGTATTCATGAGCAACGTGGGACAGTCCCCTATTGATTACCTTACCAGCTACCGCATCAGCGAGGCATGTTTCCTTTTAAAAAATTCTCAGCTTTCCATTGCAGAGATCGCCGTGTCCGTCGGCTTTTTTGACCAGTTTTATTTTTCCCGCGTGTTCAAAAAAAGCAAGGGCGTTCCGCCCAGCAAATACCTGACCAGCATCAACCAGGAAAAAGCCGCGCGCTAGCACGGCTTCCCCGTTATTTTCAAAGCGGCATGCCTGCCGCTTTTTTTGTGAGGAGAACCGCTCATATGCCGCTTGTCAAAAACCAGATCATCCCTCTTACCATCGACGCACTGTCCAGCGACGGTAACGGCGTCGGACGTTTTGAGGGCCAGGCCGTTTTTGTCCCGTTTGCCGCCGTGGGCGACGTGCTTTCCGTCAAGGTGGTAAAAATCCGCAAAAGTTACGCCTTTGGCATCGTCGAAAGCGTCCTCACGCCCGGCACCGGGCGCATCCCTGCGGACTGCCCTATTTTCGGCCGGTGCGGCGGCTGCTGTTTCCGGCACCTTTCCTACGAAGCAGAGCTTGCGGCAAAGCAAGGCTTCGTGGCGGATGCCCTGCGCCGCATCGGCGGGCTGGATGTGCCCGTGCGGGACATCCTTCCCTCTCCACAGACCGAGCGCTACCGGAACAAGGTGCAGTATCCTCTGTTTCTCGCTGGGGACGGCAGTGTTCAAGCCGGCTTTTATGCGAGCCGCAGCCATCGGCCGCTGCCTTGCGGGGACTGTCTGCTCCAGCCCGGACTGCTGAACCGAATCGCCGCGACGCTGTGCGCGCTTCTGACGCAATATCATATCTCCGTCTATGATGAACAGGCACACCGAGGGCTCGCGCGCCATATTTATTTGCGCCACGCCGTCACAAACGGAAGCGTGCTTGTATGTCTTGTCTGCAACGGACGCAGCCTGCCTCACGCACAGGATATCTGCGCCGCGCTGGTAAAGGCGCATCCGGAGGTAGAGAGCGTGGTATTGAACATCAACACGCACAAAACGAATGTTATCACCGGAAAAGAATGTATCACGCTGTACGGTCCCGGCGTGCTCCACGATACCATGCGCGGCGTACCCGTCGCGCTCGGTCCGCTTTCTTTCTATCAGGTGAATACCGAAGGCGCGAACCGCCTATACGGTGTTGCTGCTGATTTTGCCGCGCCCGGCCCCGAGGATACGCTGCTGGACCTTTATTGCGGCGCGGGTACCATCGGCCTTTCCATGGCGGAGCACTGCGGCAGGCTTATCGGTGTAGAGATCGTACCCGAAGCGGTGGAGAGCGCCCGGCGCAATGCCGCCGCAATGGGGGTAGAGCACGTGGAGTTTTTCTGTGCCGACGCCGGAACCGCCGCACAAAAACTGGCCGCCGACGGCCTGCTGCCCAATATCGTCGTTCTGGACCCTCCCCGCAAGGGCTGCGACGAGCCGACGCTGAAGGCCGTATTGGCCATGGCCCCCCAGCGCATCGTGATGGTGAGCTGCAATCCTGCCACCGCCGCGCGGGATCTTAAATATCTTTCTCAACACGGATATGCTGTACAGGCCGTACAGCCAGTGGATATGTTCCCGCGCACAAAGCATGTGGAATGCGCGGCGCTTCTCTGCCGCGAAAAATTCTGAAAGTCAACAGAACGGAGGCTCTGCATCCGCACCGCCATGTCAAATGAAACGATATCAAACAAGCCTGCCGGACGTGTTCTGGATTTGACTTCCGGCAGCATCACCGGCACAATGCTCCGGTTTGCTCTGCCCATGATCGCCGGCAATCTGCTGCAGCAGCTTTACAATGTAGCCGACACGCTCATTGTCGGTCGTTTTCTCGGTTCCGTCGCGTTGGCAGCCGTTGGCTCGTCTTATACGCTGATGACCTTTCTCACCTCTATCCTTCTGGGGCTCTGCATGGGCAGCGGAGCATTTTTCTCCATCCGTTACGGAGAAAAGGATTTCTCCCGCCTGCGCGCCGGCATTTTCGCTTCTTTCACGCTTATCGCCGCGCTGACATTCGTCATCAATGCCGCTGTCTTTTTGTGGATCGACCCTATCATGCGCCTGCTCTCTGTTCCCGTCTCTGTGTATGGGCTGATGCGGGAGTACCTTTGGGTCATTTTTTTCGGCATCGCCGCCACGTTCCTTTACAATTTCTTCGCCTGTCTGCTGCGTGCGGTGGGCAATTCTGCGGCACCTTTGATTTTTCTGGGGATCTCGGCGGTATTGAACATCGTGCTGGACCTTGTGTGTGTGCTGGTGTTTCATTGGGGCGTGGCAGGAGCTGCAGCGGCGACTGTGTTTGCACAATGGATATCCGGTATCGGGTTGGGGCTGTACACACTGGCGCGTATGCCGGGCCTGCGTGTTTCCCGCAGCGACATGCGTTTTGATCGGGCTCTCATGACGGAAATCTCTCATTTTTCTCTGCTGACCTGCATGCAGCAATCTGTCATGAATTTCGGTATTTTGATGGTACAGGGCCTGGTGAACAGCTTCGGGCCTTCCGTCATGGCCGCATTTGCCGCCGCGGTAAAAATCGACTCCTTCGCCTATATGCCCGTGCAGGATTTCGGCAACGCATTCTCCACCTTCATCGCTCAAAATTACGGCGCCAAAAAAGAAGATCGCATTCGCGCGGGGATTAAAAGCGCGGTCGGAGCCGCAGCTGTTTTCTGCCTTCTCATCTCCACATTGGTGTTCCTTTTTGCAAGGCCGCTTCTCTTGATTTTCATACGTCCCGAGGAATCTGAGATCCTTTCTATCGGCGTGGAGTATCTGCGCATCGAGGGCGCTTTTTACTGCGGCATCGGCGCATTGTTCCTGTTATACGGACTGTACCGTGCCATCCAGAAGCCCGGAATGTCTCTTGTGCTCACGGTCATTTCCCTGGGCACACGCGTAGTGCTGGCTTATACGCTTTCCGCTGTACCCGCCGTCGGTGTTGCCGGCATCTGGTGGTCCGTCCCCATAGGCTGGTTCCTTGCCGCCCTTGCAGGCCTGCTTTATTACAGATATTACATCCGAAAAAATCACGGATTGTTCTGAACGGAGGCTTTTCCATGGAGATTCGAAATGTCACAAGTATTTTCTTCAGTCCAACAGGCTCCACCCGGCGCCTTGTGTCCATGCTCTCGAAAACGTTTCCCTCAAAACCACGCGAGGTCGATATCACGCCGTATACACAGCGCGGACTAAGCATGGACTTTGGCCCGGATGACCTTGTGCTATTTGGCGTCCCCGTATATGGAGGACGCATTCCCTCTCCGGCGGTGCAAACGCTGCGCCGCATGCAGGGCAGCCGGACGCCTGCCGTCCTGGTTGCGGCCTACGGCAACCGCGAATATGACGACGCGCTGCTGGAGCTTGCGGATATTGCCGCTGCAAACGGGTTTATCCCATTCGCAGCGGCCGCGCTGATCGCGGAGCATTCCATCATGCATTCCGTCGCCGCCGGACGGCCCGACGCACAGGATGCGAAAAAAATCGAAGCGTTCGGCACACAGCTATGGAAAAAGCTGTCCACATCCGAGGCGCTCTCTCCAGTTTCCGTAAAAGGGACTCGCCCTTACAAAGAGTTTGGCGGTGTTCCCATGAAGCCAAAGGCCGGGCGAAGCTGTACCGGCTGCGGAATCTGCGCCGCGCTTTGCCCTGCACATGCCATCCCCGCTAACGTTCCCAGTTGTACGGATAAGGACGCGTGCATCTCCTGTATGCGCTGCATCAAGGTGTGTCCCGTCCACGCCCGCAGGTTGAATCCCGTGATGCTGCGCACTGCAGAAAGCGCTTTTTACCAAAAACACAACGCACGGCGGGAGCCGGAATTCATTTTATAAAAACAAATATG
>OATO01000502.1_pt1 | contig 11100 bp, 8 predicted proteins | sample 1495011 | NCBI WGS metagenome assembly OATO01 (sample SAMEA2579961, study PRJEB22360) | human gut metagenome | biome: human gut; feature: human-associated habitat; material: faeces | place: Denmark | collected 2008/2010 | reverse complement strand
CGCGGGCTCGGCTGCCAAGGACGGCGCCGGTGCTGCTGCAGAGTCGGTCGAGGTGCACGTCGCCTCGCTCAAGGGGCCGACCTCGATTGGCCTAGTGCAGTTTATGGACCAGGCCGCAAACGGCGAGACGGACAACGAGTTCGACTTTGCGATCAACACTGCCGCCGACGAGATCGTTCCCAAGGTCATTCAGGGTGATATCGACATTGCCCTGGTGCCCGCCAACGTGGCGAGCGTGCTCTACAACAAGACCGAGGGCGCGGTGCAGGTCATCGACGTCAACACGCTGGGCGTGCTGAATGTGGTGACGGGCGACGCGAGTGTGGCCTCGTTTGGCGATTTGGCGGGCCATACCGTCTATATGACGGGCAAGGGCACCACGCCGGAGTACGTCATGAACTACCTGCTGGAGCGCGCGGGCCTGACCGGCCAGGTGACGCTCGAGTTTAAGAGCGAGCCCACCGAGGTGCTGTCGGCGCTGCTTGCCGACCCGTCCGCCGTGGGCGTGCTGCCGGAGCCGTTCAAGACCGCCGCCATCGCAAAGAGCGAAGGCAAGCTGTCGGCGCCGGTGAGCCTGACCGATGTGTGGGACGAGCTGGCAGGAGACACGGGCTCGCGCTTGCTGACGGGTGTGACCGTGGTGCGTCGCGCGTTTGCCGAGGAGTATCCCGAGGCCGTGGCGGAATTCCTGAGCTGCCATGCTGCGAGCGTTGAGGCCGTGAACGCGGCGCCGGCGGACTGGGCTCAGGCCGTGGTCGATGCGGGCATCGTGGATAACGCCACGATTGCCGAGAAGGCGATTCCCGGGTGCATGCTCGTGTGCCAGACGGGGAAGGATATGAAGGCGGCGCTCGGTGGGTACCTGCAGGTGCTGGCCGATGCGGACGCGAACGCCGTGGGCGGCAAGCTCCCGGCCGATGATTTCTACTACATGGAGTAGCCCGTGCGTGCGTTTGCTCGACAAATGACAGAACGTATGAAGGCGGTGGCGGCAGGTGGTGCCGTCGCCGCCTTTTGGCTTGCCGTGTGGGTCTTCGCGGCGGCGCTGGTGGCGCAGCCATTGATTTTGCCGGGTCCGGGTGCCGTTGTGGTGGCGTTGCTGCGGCTGGTATGCGATACCGACACGTGGGCGATTCTGGTGGGCTCAGGCGCGCGAATCTTGGGCGGGCTGGCGCTCGCTGTGGCATGCGGCGGCGTGTTGGCGGGAGTTTCGGTGCGGTCGCGGACGTTTGCCCGCCTGGTGGCGCCGGCGCTGTCGTTTGTTAAGGCGACGCCGGTTGCCTGCGTGGTGGTCCTGCTGCTCATTTGGCTGGGGTCGGCGCGCGTAAGCATTGCGGCGGTCTTTTTGATGGCGCTGCCGGGAGTGTATTTTTCGCTGGTCGAGGGCTTGACGCAAGCGGATAAACCGCTGGAGCAGATGTTTCGTCTGCATGGCGTGCGGGGTTGGCGACTGTTTTGTGCCCACACCTGGCGCGAAGTCCTGCCGTTTGTGCTTTCGTGCGCCCGCGCCGTGATTGGCATGAGCTGGAAGGCCGGCGTGGCGGCGGAGCTGATCGGCATGGCGGTGGGCACCGTGGGTGAGCGCATCTATCAGGCGAAGCTGCTCATCGAGACGGCTGACCTGCTGGCGTGGACCGTGTTGGTCGTGGCGGCATCGTGGGCATGCGAGCGCGTGCTGGTGTGGCTGCTGCGGGCTTCGGGGCCCGCAGCATGGCGTGCTGCTGTGCGGGCGCATGGGCGTTGTCCTCGCGGACGTGCAGGCGGCTCTGCTGGCGGCAGGGCTGCTGCGGAGCTTGCGCTCGCCGTGGGCGATCGCGCTCCCTGGGCTCCGGCGCTCGACGGACTGGTGCTCAACGTGACTGCGGGTGGGCGTATCTGTGTGATGGGCGCTTCGGGCATGGGCAAGTCGACGTTGCTTGCGCTGGCGGCGGGGGAGTGCGCGCCGTGCTCCATGGTGTTTCAGGATGTGCGCCTGGTCGAGGACGCTTCTGCCTTGGATAACGTACTGGTGTGTGCCGATACGCGCGTGGGTGCATCGAGTGCTGCGGCCTTGCTACGCCGGTTGGTGCCAGGGGTCGATGTGCATGCCCGCGTAGCCGAGCTCTCGGGCGGGCAGCGCCGTCGCGTCGAGATCGCCCGAGCCCTGCTGTGCCCAGGCGACGCGGTGATTCTGGACGAGCCCTTTACCGGTCTAGATGCCGCTGCGCGTGACGCATGCGCCGAGGTCGTGTTCGACTTGCTCGACGGTCGCATGTTGTTGCTTGCCACACACGATGCCGTTGACGCTCGGGCCCTCAATATCTCGGATATCATCACGCTCTGAGTACTTACTCAGCAACAAAATGATCCGTTTTTCTCCGTCCCCATGGGGCGGGTGTGGTATTCTATCTACTGGGTAATACTTAGAAATACCAAGTAATACCAACGCCGCAGAAACAAACTCCAGATGCGGGCCAATCGGGTTGCCTTCACAGCCCGTCGCCCAGCCGCGTGGCCCGCATCTATCCGCACCACCGTCGTTTCAAAAGGAAGCGCCATGGCAGAACACATGACCCCGGTTGTCGCGAAGGTCTTGCCCGAGGAGAAGGCAGCCTTCGCGGCGGCAACCCAACTCGTGGGCACCACGCCGTCCAACGCCATCCGCATGTTTATCGCCGCCTTCAATCGCTGCGGCACCTTCCCGTTCGATATTTCGCCCAGCGGGGCCTTTGGCACTGCGCCCGATTCTCATCAATAAGTGATCAGTTTTCCTCCGTCCCCATGGGATCAGCTCTCTGCCGAGTTGTGGTAGAACTAGGGAACGGTTTTGAGGAGGTTGGCATGCTCAATGCGATGATTTGGGCGCTTGCCTGTTTTGGCGTTGTCGCTGCCGATATAGCCCTGAGCGTGGTTTTGTTTTCAGTTCTCGATGCCGTATCGGTGCTGACGGGCTATCCGATCGACAATCTCGATATCCAATGGTCCCAGGTTGCCGCTCAGACGGCGTCGTTTTTGATGGCGCTGCTGTGGTGGCGTTATTTGTGGCCGCGCTCGTTTATGGCGCGTTGGCAGGGCGTGCGCTCGCTTAGCGGGGGAGCAAATGCTGCATGGAAGCGCATTGCCTGCGTTATCGTGATCGGCTTGGCCCTGCAGGTGGTCGTTGGCTACATGACCGACGCCGTACTGTCATTGTTGCCCGATGCCGCGGCTGATTACAGCGAGCTTGTCGAGGAAACAGGCATGGGCGACACCAGCTATCTCGCCGTCCTGACCACGGTGATTGGCGCGCCATTTTGCGAAGAGCTCCTGGTGCGCGGCATCATCTTTGAGTTCTCACTGCGTGCGTTTAATCCACAGTGCCATCCGCTCTGGAAACGTCGGCGCCGCGTGAACGCGCAAGACGGCACCATAGTGCCCTGGGCGGCCCCGAGTACCTGGGGCGTCGCCGCGGCAATCGTGCTGCAGGCGGCGGTCTTCGGCTTTATGCACATGAACTGGGTGCAGGGCTGCTATGCGGGCGCTGCCGGCCTCATTTTTGGCTGGGTGCTCGTGACGACCGGAAAGCTCCGCTACACGATCCTGTTGCACTTTGCCTTTAATGCCGGCTCGTACCTCATGACGTTGCTCTGGTTTGTGAACACGCCGTTCGACGTGGCAATTACGGTCGCTATCGCCGGTGCCATCCTCGTTGAGGCAATGCGCTCGCTGCGCCACGCGTGTGGGATGGACGCAGCGAGCGCACCACTGCCCTAGTTGCGCCTGCCGCCGCCGTTGGCGCCCTGACGCCCCTGTGCCGCGCGATTGCGACCGGCGGTGTTCTGCGCGCGCGACATGCCGCCGTATCCTTTGCCGCCTTTGGGTCCCTTGCCGGCGGCGCCACCGTGGGCCTTGCCGCCCTTCTTGCCGGTCCCATGTCCGCCGCCAGCAGACGTCTCGCCCGGGCGCGGCGGTACGGGACGGATCAGGCAATGCTTGGTGTAGCCGATTAGATCTCGGCGGCCGGCCTTTTCCAGCGCCTCGCGCACAAGCTTGTAGTTCTCGGGCTTGCGGTATTGGATGAGCGCACGCTGCATGGCCTTTTCGTGCGGGTCGCGCGCCACGTAGATCGGCTGCATGGTGCGCGGATCCACGCCAGTGTAGTACATGCAGGTCGACATGGTGGACGGCGTGGGGTAGAAGTCCTGCACCTGCTCGGGCATGTAGCCCATGTCGCGCACGGCCTCGGCAAGGTCCACAGCTTCCTTCATGGTCGAGCCGGGGTGGCTCGAGATCAGGTACGGCACCACATACTGCTTGAGTCCGTATTCACGGTTCAAGCGTTCAAATTTGCGGCAGAACGCATCGTAGACGGCTCGGCTCGGTTTGCCCATCACAGACAGCACCGCGTCGCTCACGTGCTCGGGTGCCACGCGGAGCTGGCCCGAGACATGGTGTTCCAGCAGCTCGCGCAAAAACTCGTCCGAGGCGTCGGCCATGGTGTAGTCAAAGCGGATGCCGCTGCGGACAAAGACCTTCTTGACACCCGGCAGCTGGCGCAGGTCGCGCAACAGCTGCGTGTAGCCGCTCTCGTCGACCACCATGTTCTTGCATACGCTCGGCCACAGGCAGCGCTTGTTCTTGCACACGCCGTGCTTGAGCTGCTTGTCGCAGGCAGGACGGCTAAAGTTGGCCGTCGGTCCTCCCACGTCGTTGATGTAGCCCTTAAACTCGGGATCGCGCGTGAGCAGCTCGGCCTCGCGCATGATCGAGTCATGGCTGCGCATCTGCAGCACGCGGCCCTGGTGGAAGGTGAGCGCGCAAAATGAGCACTCGCCAAAACAGCCGCGGTTGGAGCTAATGGAAAACTTGATCTCGGCAAAGGCCGGCACTCCGCCCGCCGCATCGTAGTCGGGATGCCAATCGCGTGCGTAGGGGAGTTCGGCCACCTCGTCCATCTCATCGGTGGTGAGCGTCGCCGACGGCGGGTTTTGCACCACATAGACGCTGTTGGGGTAGGGCTCTACCAGGCGATGACCGGTGATGGGGTCCATATTCTGTTGCTGCACGTTAAAGCTGCGCGCGTAGTTGAGCTTGTCGGCGGTAAGGTCGTCCCAGCTGGGCAACAGGTCGTAGTCGTAGACCTCGTCGAGCGAGCCTGTGCGGTAGACGGTGCCATTGATATAGGTAATCTGGTCGACGGGCAGTCCCGCGTCGAGCGCGTCGGCGATCTCGACGATTGCGTGCTCTCCCATGCCGTAGATGAGGATGTCGGCGCCCGAGTCGAGCAGTACCGAGCGCTTGAGCTTGTCCTGCCAGTAGTCGTAGTGGGCCAGGCGGCGCAGGCTCGCCTCGATGCCGCCGATGATGATGGGGGCGTCCTTGAACGTCTGGCGGATGAGGTTGCCGTAGACCGTGACAGCTCGGTTGGGACGGTGCCCCTCCTCGCCACCGGGAGTGTAGGCGTCGGTGTGGCGGCGGTGCTTGGTCACCGAATAGTGGTTGACCATGGAGTCCATGTTGCCGGCACTGACCAAAAAGCCCAGGCGCGGCTCACCGAGCACGCTGATGCTGGCGGGATCGGTCCAGTCGGGTTGGCAGATGATGCCCACTTTGTAGCCGTGCGCGTCGAGTACGCGGCTGATGATGGCCATACCAAAGCTGGGGTGGTCCACGTAGGTGTCGCCGCAGATGTAGACGAAGTCACACTGGTCCCAACCGCGCGCGTCCATATCGGCGCGGCTGACGGGGAGGAACTTATCGCGGCCCGGGCGCCAGGGACGGGCGGGCGCTGCCGGGGTATGAGCGGCGTGGCCGCCCTGGGCCTTGCCGCCGCGCTTTTGCTGCTGGCCCTGTTTGCCCTGCTGACTGCGCTGGTTATTCTGAGCGTGCTGAGGCTTTTTTGCCACGATCCCTCCCGGTGTTTGTATGCTGCACGTAATTGTAACCAGTCTTTTTGGGACGGGGCTAAAAAGACTGGTGGAGTACATGGGCTGGCGGATCGGCGTGTCGATGCGGGTGCCGTTTGTTTCCAGACTGTGTATCCCCGTGTCGAAGGAGCCGTCTCGCGCGCACGCCATGTTGTCAATGGGTTACAGTATGAACGGCGGCTATGTTTCCGCCAACGCACGAGAGGGTCGTCAACAAGGAGGATGCACGACGATGCAGCGTGCCAAACAGATATCGGAGTCCATCGAACTGGGCATTATCCTGGCGCTCGCCGGCGGCTTTATGGATGTGTATTCGTACATTGGGCGCGACCATGTTTTTGCAAACGCGCAGACGGGCAACATTCTGCTCGTGGGCGTAAGCATCTCGGAGGGCAACTGGGCGCTGGCGGGACGCTACTTCTTCCCTGTGGTGTCGTTTGCCGTGGGCATTATGCTTGCCGATCTGGTACACGAGCGGTTTGGCAGCGTGATCCACTGGCGTCAGGTGACGGTGTTCTTTGAAGCCGTCATCTTGCTGGGCGTGAGCTTTATCCCCGGTGGCGGTTACAACCTGCTCGCCAACTGCCTCACTTCGTTTGCCTGCGGCATGCAGGTCGAGAGCTTCCGCAAGATCCACGGTCACGGCATCGCTACGACCATGTGCATCGGCAACTTGCGCAACGCGCTGCAAAACGTGGACGATTACATCATCACCCACAGGCGCGGCTTTTTGGAAAACGGCCTGCTGTACTTTGGCGTGATCTTTACCTTTGTGTTTGGCGCCGTGTTGGGCAACTGGTGTATTGAGCGCATGGGCCTGCACGCCATCGTCGTGGCGAGCTTGCTGCTGTTTGTCGCGTTTGCCATCATGTTCATCGACCGCGAGCGCGACTTGCGCTTACGCTGGAAGGTTGCGGCCGAGGCTTGGAAAGAGGGCTGCCGAAAGTAACCGAATGCGGCAAAGGGGCTGTCCCTTTGCCGCTTTATTTTTCATCATCTGTTGAAACGCTTTAACAATTTTGACGTTCTCACGTGCTTTTCGTTTCAAAAGCGTTAGGATGGGACTTATAGCGTGGGGCGTAATGGGCGCCCCGCACACGATGGGAGGCTATCAATGGCTAATCGTTTCGTTCTCAATACCATCTCTTATCATGGTTCCGGCGCCATCAAGGAGATCCCCGGCGAGCTCCAGCGTCGCGGCTACAAGAAGATCTTCGTCTGCTCCGACCCCGACCTGGTCAAGTTTGGCGTTACCGCTAAGGTGACCGACGAGCTCGACGCCGCTGGCATCGCTTGGAGCCTCTACTCCGAGATTAAGCCCAACCCCACCATCCAGAACGTCAAGGACGGCGTCGAGGCCTTCAAGGCCGCCGAGGCTGACGCTATCGTGACCATCGGTGGCGGCTCCTCCATGGACACCGCCAAGGCTATCGGCATCATCATCAACAACCCCGAGTTTGCCGATGTCCGCAGCCTCGAGGGCGTTGCTCCCACTAAGAACCACGCCGTGTTTACCATCGCTGTGCCGACGACCGCCGGTACCGCTGCCGAGGTGACCATCAACTACGTCATCACCGACCCCGAGAAGGTCCGCAAGTTCGTGTGCGTCGACACCAACGACGCCCCCGAGGTCGCTGTCGTCGACCCCGACATGATGGCTTCCATGCCCGCCGGCCTGACCGCCTCCACCGGCATGGACGCTCTAACCCACGCCATCGAGGGCTACACTACCAAGGGCGCTTGGGAGCTCTCCGACATGTTCCACTTTGAGGCTATAAAGCTGATCAGCGAGAACCTGCGCGACTCCGTCGCCGAGGCCAAGTCCGGCCAGCCCGGCTCCGGCCGCGAGGGCATGGCTCTTGGCCAGTATGTCGCCGGCATGGGCTTCTCCAACGTTGGCCTGGGCATCGATCACGCCATGGCTCACACCCTGTCCGCTCACTACGACACCCCGCACGGCGTCGCCTGCGCCATGCTGCTGCCGATCGCCATGGAGTTCAACAAGCCGGTTTGCGCCGAGCGCTTGGCCAAGGTTGCCGTTGCTATGGGCGTTGACACCACGGGCATGACCACCGACGAGGCCGCCGATGCTGCTATCGCCGCCGTCAAGCAGCTTTCCGCTGACGTAAACATCCCGCACGTCTGCGAAGCCATGAAGGCCGACGAGATCGAGGTCTTGGCCAAGGACGCCATGGCCGACGCCTGCTTCCCGGGTAACCCGCGCGAGGCAACGCTCGACGACGTCATCGAGCTCTTCAAGAAGATTTGCCCGGCTGCCTAACTTGGTTCGGCGGGCCCCTGCCCGTTTGCCCCACAATCGTCCTCGGACATGTCGGAGGCCCCCGCTGCGCACTTCGTGCGGCGGGGGCTTCCTCCGTCCTGCGGAAAGATTGTGGGGCTAACGGGCAGGGGGGCCGCCGGCTCGTTGTCGTGGCGGGCGCAGTTCTGGGGAGCTCGATGGGTCATCTCGCTAGGTAAAAAGATGGTTCGCGGTGGTATTGTTGCTGTGGGTTTAATTCGATATGAAAGGGTGACTTTGGTGTCCAAGATGGATTCTACGCTCTCCTATATTACTGACCAGTTGAAGGCGCTTACCTCGATTGCTTCGCCTACGGGCTATACCCGTGCGGCGACTGATTATCTGATGGAGACCCTGCGCGATATGGGGTTTGGGCCCGAGCGTTCTAATAAGGGTAACGTGCTCGTTGAGCTTGGCGGCGAGGGCGAGCCGCTCGTATTGGCGAGCCATGTCGATACTCTGGGCGCTATGGTGCGCTCCATTAAGGACAATGGTCGCCTGCGCCCCACGACGCTCGGTGGGCACCAGTGGTCCACGGCTGATGGCGAGAACTGCACCGTTTACACGCGCGATGGTAATGTCTACACGGGTGTAGTCCTCAATACCGAGCCTTCGGCGCATGTGGCCGATGAGCCGGTCAAGACCATCGAGAAGAACATGGAAATCCTGCTCGACGAGAACGTCGACGGCAAGGACGATGTGCTCGAGCTGGGTATTCAGACCGGCGACATCATCGCTATGGATCCTCGCACGACGGTGACGGAGAGCGGTTACATCAAGAGTCGCTTCCTTGACGACAAACTGTCCGCGTCGATTCTGCTTTGTTTGGCCCGCGCCGTCGCCGACGGCGAGGTGACCCTTTCGCGCAAGGTTTCGCTGCTCTTTACGGTGTACGAGGAGGTCGGCCACGGCGGTGCCTTTGTGCCGGCCGACACGCGCGAGATGATCAGCGTGGACATGGGCTGCGTGGGCGACGACCTGGGCTGCACCGAGCGCATGGTTTCGATTTGCGCCAAGGATTCGGGCGGTCCGTACAACTACGACCTGGTAACCACACTGTCCAACATCGCGCGCGAGCTGGAGCTCGATTACGCCATCGATGTGTACCCGCACACGGCTCCGACGTCGAGGCCACGCTCTCGGCCGGCTACGACATTCGCCATGGTCTGATCGGCCCCGGCGTGTACGCGAGCCACAACTACGAGCGCAGCCACATCGACGGCGTGCGCAATACCTACGAGCTGGTTCGCGCCTACGTTCAGCGCTAGGGGAGCAGCGGCCTCGGCTGACACAGCAGTACCGACCGAGGCCGCCCACTGTAAGTTGCGGTGAAATAGGGACTGTTTAAGCGTTTAAAACCGCCAAACAGTCCCTATTTCACCGCAACTTAGGGGGCAGTGCTGTTATCTCTGCACGTGCCGTAGCACCTCAACGGCGGCGCTTACCTCTATCGTGCGGCGCTCGAGACCGCGGCGGATGGCCTTGAGGCGATTGCCTGCTGTTGCCCATGCGCTTTGTGAGAGGATTTCGACTGCCTCGTCGACGAACCCATCGAGATGCGACGCATCGAACCAATCGAGCGAGTCAGCAAATGCTAGCTGAGTGGAAGGGTCCGGACCAAACGGTTTGGCGGCAAATCCAAACTCCCCGGCAACGAGCACGGCGGTTGGCACGTTGTACCACAGGCAATTGCCACTATCGAACAGCGGTGCAGGCCGCATTTCCAGCGTGTCGACATTGCGGATGATGCCGAAGTTTCGCCAGTGGCGGTCGCTGTTGGCCAGGAGGGCATCGCAGACAATCATCTGCGACATGGATTTTCTTACCGTGGCTTCATCAGCCCTGTGTCTGCCAAGAAAGCGACAGTATCGATCGTATGTTGAGTTTCCTCGCTGGCCACCGAGTGCGTCCCTGATATAAGCGGCCGGCACGTATTCCTCACGGCCATTAAGAAAGTCATCGCATAGGCATACGGGCCCGTCGAACATGCGCTCGACCGTATAGGGAACAAACTCACCTTTGGATAGCAGACGCCGATGTAGAGCTGTTGCAACCGCCTCGTTAAACGGTCGCTGATCGTCCATTCCGCATCCTTTAACCAGGATGCGAACGCCATTGCGGATCATCCAGGATTTGGGGAGCTCGCCCTCGGACGTATTGTCAGGATTTTTGAGTCCGATGCCCTCAAGCCAGCCTGAACGATGCTCGGGTGCCGACCGTTCAAAATTGTTTTCGAAGTAATTGAGGTGCTGCCAATTGAGCTCGTCGCAGTTGACCGGTCTTAGCCAATAGCAATCCGAAAGCGAAAAACCCAGGCAACGAACGGGCACTTCAATACCGCTGTCAATTCCCAGCTCGCGATAGCGCGAGATGAGTCCGGGGCGGACGTCGGGCACCGACCGGTGACTCCACCACGTGTTGAGTGCTCGTTTATTCACCGTTGGAGAAGAACTCGAGCACGTGCCAAACGGCATCCTTCGTGCATCGAGTATGTCGGCAATTTCAAAGGAAAACTCGCGCGTTGGATCAAACGAGACATGCGCGACCTCGTGGTCGGCTGACATCAACGTGAACTTGCGCCCTACGTCAGCTGCGGGACGGCGCCCACGCTTACGGACCTTTTGATAACCAATCGCGGAATCGTACTGAACCATTTTCCGCCCACCGACGATATCGCACGCGAGCGTTCCCGACGCAGCCAGCTGCGATATACGGGCCTTCGTAACGCCCAGCAGGCGCGCGGCGTCACCCATGGTTATATAGTTGGAAGTATTCATCTGCTGCATCACCTCGTTAAGCATTCTAATCGTTAAATATAGCAAGCACAAACATCATAATACTTAACAAAGTTGCGGTGAAATAGGGACTGTTTAGCGGCTTGAAACGCTTAAACAGTCCCTATTTCACCGCAACTTA
>OATO01000500.1_pt1 | contig 11127 bp, 9 predicted proteins | sample 1495011 | NCBI WGS metagenome assembly OATO01 (sample SAMEA2579961, study PRJEB22360) | human gut metagenome | biome: human gut; feature: human-associated habitat; material: faeces | place: Denmark | collected 2008/2010 | reverse complement strand
TGATTGCCCGCTGGCTGACCTCCCATCGGATGGCCTCCCATCCCCGGCATTCCGGTATTTCCGGGCATCTGGCCCGGGGCCTGGTTCATCTGCATCTGCTGCATGTTGGTGTTGGATGCCGCGCCCATGAAGCCGCCGCCCATCTGCATTCCCATCCCCATGCCCATAAAACCGGCCATGGCTCCGCTGTCGTTGGAACCTGCATTTTTAAGCCCCTCCGCAATGGTAGTCTGCACATACCCCTCCCTGATTGACGGATCACTCATCATAGCGCCCCGGTTCCTCAGGTTAATCAGGTTCTGGGATTCCTCGTCGTAGGTAATGCTGGCAATACCCACTGCCTGTATCTCCATGCCCCGCATCCGGGTCCATTCCTCATCCAGCGTCTGAGCCATATACTGTCCCAGCTCCCGGCTCCTGGATGTGACGTAGGATATCCTGGTGCCGTCTGCTGACATCTGGTTGATGGATGTCTGCAAAGCCTCCAGGAACTCCGACAGGTACTGCTCATTGATGGAGTCTATTTCTACATGGTCTGCATTCTTTGGAATGACCTCAGCGTAAAATTTAATGGGGTCTGTCACTTTGATGGAATACGTTCCATGGGCCCTCAGGAACAGCTCTGCATTGTAAAAGTTGTCAAAATAATTCACCGGGTTGCGGGTGCCGAATTTAATACCCTTTATCTCCTGAAGGTTGACATAATATACCTTCTGAGCCCCCGGTGTCACGCCACCGAAACGGATACGGTTAAATGACTCCTTCAAAGCCTCTCCAAACTGCCCGTTAAACATGGAGGGCATGGAGGAATGGCTGACCTTGTAGTAGCCTTCCTCCGCCGTATAATCCACTATTTTTCCGCCGTCCACCAGCATCATAAACTGGTTGGGATACACATGGATGACGGAACCGTCTGACACAATATCAGATGAACCCTTTGTATTAGATCCCTTTCCCCTGCGCACCTGGACGCCCCGGACAAAGACGGTTCTGTCCCCCATATCATCCGGCTCTACGGCCTCCAGCCACTGGTCTGCCAGGGCTCCTCCCACTGCTGTGGTAACTGCTTTAATGATTCCCATGATTAATCCCCTTTCTTAGCTGCCTTCTTCTGTCTGCGCCTGCGCTTAACCGGCTCCACTGCCTTGATGGCCACCCAAATCATAAGCGCTGCTATGGACAGCTGAATCACAATGCTGATGATAATCCAGTTCTCCATCACAAAACCAGTGGACTGCATACCAAAATATCCCGCCATCTTGGCTGTGGGCGCGCTGCCTCCCATCTGTCCGTTTATGATTGTATAAAATGTAGCCGCAGGATTAATAAGCAGCAGATAAATCACATTTCCTGATGATGGTTTGACCACATTTTCCCCGAACCCATAAGCCACCACTGAATTATTTATATTCATGGAGGACAGGGAGAGCGAAAACTTATTTATGAAGTATGTCCCGGCCACCACGGCTATCAGCACTCCGTAGGTAACTACCGTGGATATGGTTGACCGCTTGAACAGGGCTGAGAAACAGATTCCCAGGCTTCCCGCAAAAAAGGCCACTGTTATATAGCACATAAGAAGGGACAGGATGTCCTGCCAGGTGATTCCTCCATAGACAAATACCATGGCCACTGCCGGGAAACTGGACACAATCAGCAAAAGCAGCGTGCTCAGCGCGCTCATCAGCTTCCCAATTACCACCTGTGACGCCGTCATCTGGGTGGTGAGCATCAGTTCCAGGGTCTGCCTCTCCCGCTCCCCGCTTATGCTGGCCGCTGTCACGGCCGGCACTATGAACATCAGCAGTATAAACTCAATGGTGGTGACAAACTCATACATATCCATAAAGCTGCTGTACTGGATAACTGCTGTGGACTCTACCTGGGCCACGGCGGAATACATGTTGAGCAGTGTGACCATGGACAGGATTCCGTTGAACAGCACGATAATGAGGGGCAGCCGGATACTTCTGGAACTGACCTTCATCTCCCGGCTATAGACCGGATTTTGCATCATAAGACAACACCACCCTTTCCTCTTCATGTTCTGTCAGCTGCATAAATACGGATTCCAGGCTTCCCTTTTCCCGGGTGAATCCGTTAACCAGCACATCGCTGTCAATGAGCTGCTGGAGCAGCAGGGCCTCGTCCTGGGCATCACCTGCAAACCGTACGCATATATCCTGCTCCCGCAGGGATATGGTCTGCACGCAGGGATGGCTCTTAAGAATGGACAGCGCCTTGTCTATGTTGGTGAACACAGATATAACCAGCGGGTTGGAGGTATTGACCCTGGACAGGATATCGTCTATATTTCCCTCCAGCACCATCCTTCCCTGGTCTATGATTCCTATATCCGTACAGAGCTCGGACAGCTCAGACAGGACATGGGAACTGATTACTATGGTTTTGCCCGACTCCTGGAGCTCTTTTAATATCTCCCTGAACTCAAAACGGGTCCTGGGATCCAGACCTGAAGTGGGTTCATCCAGTATAAGGATGGCCGGATCGTGAATCAGGGCCCTGGCCAGGCACAGCCTCTGCTTCATACCCCTGGACAGTCCGTCCACAAAGAAATCCAGCTTATCCTCCAGCCCCACCTGCTCCAGCAGGGCCGTATATCGTTTCCTTGCCACCAGACCGTTTATGTGGTGGCAGGCCGCAAAAAATTCCATGTATTCCGACACGGTCAGGTTATCGTAAACCCCGAAAAAATCAGGTACATAGCCAATCATGGATTTGAGCTTTCCCAGGTCAAAACGGGCGTTCATGCCGTTTATGGTAATCCTGCCTTCCTCTGCCTCCAGGAGTCCTGTCATGATTTTAATGGTAGTGGTCTTTCCGGCTCCGTTGGGCCCCACAAACCCATAGAGGGCGCCGGTCTCCACCGTCATGTCCAGGCCGCTTAATGCGTGGTATTTTCCGTATATCTTGTGTAATCCTCTTATCTCCAGCATTATTTACTCCTTCCTGTGACAGTCAGTATGGGCAGCATGATATTCCAGGTGTAATCGCCTGTGGCATCGTACACATACTTGATGGTCAGGGTGTTGCCCGGAGACAGGTATGGCTCCAGATCTTCCCTGTCATAGGACTGGACATGGGTATCCATGGAATCATAAGTGCCGGTATTGTAATTATAGAAATACATATTGCCGGCAAAGGGCACCGTGTAATAATACCGCATGCTCTGCACCACCTCATCGCTCATCTGGTGGAAGGACAGCTTCTCCACCTCGATGTCATTTCCCAGATAATACTCTAACATAACCGGAGTCAGGCCGTACATGCTGTTGTTGGACTCGTAATACTCGCCGGACAGCACATTGGGCTGCTTCTGAAGCGCGGACCTGTATATCATGCCATCCTGTTCATAGTTGACATCAATAGAGGATGTAAGCAGGGTGGAACCATACGTCTCATAATTGGAGGACTTTAAAAATTCTATCTCCTCCTTCTCATTGCTGAATCCCAGTACCCTGGCCTCTGAATGGTAGCCTGACAGATAGCTGCCCATATAGAAGGACAGGAGATTGGTCCTCTCCAATGCCTGCACATAAGCCGCATCCCGTATATCCTTATCCTCCTTATAGCGGGAAGCTCCTGTAATCTGCTCTGCCATGGCATAGCCGAAATTAGTGATTCCGTATATGACCTTCATGCCGTCCAGGCTTACAGTCTCACCCGGCTCCATGTGGCCAATGAGAATCATCTGATTATACAGAAGTATGGCCACATTGTCCACTTCCTGGCTGTAGTTGTTGGTCAGGGTTCCCGTCACCTTACCGTCAAAGGAATTTACATCGCCTGTAAATCCCTCCTGCTGTCCGTTTTCCGTGCGGCGCTCCATCATAAAGAACTTGGAGTTGAACGCGCCCACATTGTCGGACCTGAGCCTGGTTCCCTCCTCACCGTAATGTATGGTTATGGACGGCGTCTCCTCACCCGTAAATTTGGGCAGGGGCCCCATATTGTAGTAAGCGCTTCCCGTAATGGGGTACAGGGTGTATTCCGGATTCAAAGTTACGGAGTACGGTTTATTATAGGGAGCCCGCATGTTGATGAATGTGGTTTCCGAAATCTCATCCCTGTCCGTATCCTTTATGGTTGCATATGTAAAGAAGGGGCCTGTGAACCTGGTGCTCATCCCCATGAGAAGGACCATGCCGGTACAGCACAGGGACAGAATCCCCACAGACAGCTGGTAATACTGGCGCATCCCCCTCTGTTTCCAGAAGAAGTAGAGGCCGGGTCCGGCCAGGGCCACATAGGCCACTGCCAGGGTCACATACAACCCCACCTTTGGAAGGTTATTGATGTTGCCTGTATTAATCAGTCCCTGGACTGACCAGAACTGGCTGGATGTGCTGCCGTCCATGGCGCTGGCCAGCCCGTTTATCTTATCTTCACCCAGAAGGGTGGTAAACAGATTGTCAATATAGGAGATATTGGCCTGGCAGAATTCCTCTATGTCCACGAAATCATACATGGCCACGGCTACCAGTCCGCTGCCAGCTGAAACCGATGAGAGGACGGACAGCTCATCGCTGCCCAGCACCTCGGTGCCGCCTTTCAGCATGACATCCGTGCAAACCAGGGGGATGGAGGCGCCTTCCGGCCGGTCCACCGCGTATTCCACACCCATGTTGATGACCCGTTCATCCGGTTGGGGAAGAGGCTGCTCCAGAAGTTCCTTTCCAAAGCCCCTCAGGGTATCCTCTCCTCTTTCCCCGGTTCCTATGAGCAGAACGCCGCCTTTGCGGACCCACTCCCACACAGCCTCTATCTGCTGACCTGACAGTTTTCCGGAATCAAAATCCGTTATCAGCAGCACATCCAGCTGGTCCAGTCCCAGTTCCGATGCCGGCAGAGTGGATGCCGTCATCTCGATGGTCTTGGTTCTGAGGGTACTGTAGTTAATGCCCACGCCGTTAAAATACAGAAGCTCCGCCGGACTGTCACTGAGCACACCGATAAAAAGCTCTGCTGTCTCCAGGTTCAGGTTCAGCTTCAGGCGTTTGCTTACCACCTCATCCCCATTCTCATCCAGCAGGCGCACATACATCTGGTCCACCCTTGCCCCCAGCGATATGCTCACTGATTTGTTCACGTTTCCCCCGGGTTCAATTTCAACCGGATACTCATACCGGTATACATCATAATCCAGGTTCATGTTATATCCCTGGAAGTCCGACTCCATGGCCAGAATACACAGGGTTCCATTAAACACCTGGCCGGACTGGCTGGACAGCTCGATTTTAAGGGGCAGGAAACGGCCGCTTTTCGCAGTATTCTGATAACCGTAGACCACGTCCATGGCCACCGGTGATTCCACGGTTTCCTCCTTGGCAGCCGTGCTGTCCGTCCCCAAAGCTTGGGCTCCCAGGGACTGGACCGTGACAGACGCTGCCAGCATTAAGCCAAAAAGGGTGCTTTTCAGCGCCCTTTTTATTTTCTCTGGAAATATCCGCATGTTACACTTCCTCATCCTATATTCTCCGTTCAAGTCAGCTAATGGTTCCAAAATTCTCTTTATTGATGTCAAAATTCACCTGAAGTTTTACCGTGAACACGGTGCCGTCCAAATCGCTGGTCACATTGATGGTTCCCCCGTGCATGTCCACTATTTCCTTTGCAATGGCAAGTCCCAGGCCCGTGCCCCCCGTACTGCTGGAACGGGACTGTTCCACCCGGTAAAACTTGTTGAATATCAGAGGCAGCTCCTCCGGCGGTATGACATAACCGTAATTTGTAATGGAGACCGTCACCACATCCTCCTGGGCCAGTATCTTTACCAGGACTCTTTTTCCGTCGGCGCCATACTTGATGGCATTGCCAATCAGGTTATCGAACAGACGGGCAAGCAGATTGCCGTCAGCTGTTATGATTTTTACCGGTACATTGCTCTGCAGATCATATGACAGGTTCTTTTCCACAAAGTTCGGGTATGCCTCCTCCAGAAGCTGTCCCAGCAGTTTTACCACATCCAGCTGGGATACATGCATGGATATCCTGCCATAATTGAGCTTGGTAAACCCAAACAGATCTTCAATCAGCTTTTCCAGTCGCCGCGCCTTTCCATATGCAATCTCTATGTACTTGTGCTGCATCTGCGCCGGTATCTTACTGTTGCCGGCCAGCAGCTCCAGGTATCCGATGATGGATGTAAGGGGTGTGCGCAGGTCGTGGGCCACATTGGTTATGAGCTCGTTTTTGGTGCGCTCCGATTCCCTCTCCTTATCCATCAGTTCCCGTATATCCTCCACCATCTTGTTAAGGTTGGCAGCCATACTGGAGAACTCGTCATCCCCAATCACATCAATGGTGGTGTTCAGATTGCCTTCTGATATGCTCTGAACCGCATCTGATATATTGCTGATATAGCGGATATAGGGTTCCTGCAGAATCATAAACATCACCGCGAACAGCACCAGCCCGGATACCACATAGACCAGCACCACCGCCACATGGTAATCCAGCACAGCCTGAAGCAGGCGGTTCATACGTCCGGACTCTTCCATGTATCTGGCGATCATGGACACGTTGGTCACCAGAAATATTTCCACCAGACAGGAAATGACAGCGCTGTACAGAATGTTGGTAACAACCCGGGTATGGTAGCGCCTGCTCATATCACTTTTCAATTTTGTAACCTACTCCCCACACTGTGGTGATGATTTTATTCTGTCTGGTGTCCTCTTTCATCTTACCTCTCAGGCGTCTAATATGTACCATGACCGTATTGTTGGCCTCATATACCTTTTCATTCCACACCTTCTCGAATATCTCGTCGGTGCTGAATACCTTGCCCGGGTTGGAAGCCAGCAGGTACAGGATATCAAACTCAATGGGGGTGAGCTTGATTTCCTCATCGTCCACGATTACTTTATGATTATCCTTATTAATGGTCATTCCCTTAATGGTAATCTCGTTATTGGCCTTTTCCTTGGAAGCGCTGTTTGGGTTTAACTGGGTGTAACGGCGCAGCTGTGATTTGACCCTGGCTGTCAGTTCCAGCGGGTTAAAGGGTTTCACCACATAATCGTCCGCCCCTGTTCCCAGCCCTAATATCTTGTCTAAATCCGTGGACTTGGCGCTGAGCATGATAATCGGAATGTTGTTGGTTTCCCTTATCTTCTTGCACATCTCCAGGCCGTTCATCCCCGGCATCATAATGTCCAACAGTACCAGGTGTACCTCTTCTTTGGAAATAATTTCCAGCCCCTTGGCAGCATTCTCCGCCTTAAACACTTTATAACCGTCACTTACAAGATAAATCTCAATCAAATCCGCAATCTCTTTTTCATCATCTACTACCAGGATATTTATATCGGGCATGATGTCCCCTCCTCATATGTTAACTTATATGACCTATTCTAACATAATATATCAAGGTTTTCCTTACTTTTTTCTTGAAATATTGTGGGAATTTCTGTTACAATGCACCGGACCTCCCTATAATGGTAATATCTTCTTTCATTTGTATACATTAAATAAAAATAGACTGAAAAATAGATTTTTTTGCAAATATTTGTGTTCTGTCACAATGGAAAAAGAAGTAAATTATGATATAATTATTTCATAAATATTATAAAAATTTTATAAACTTTTAGGAGGTGAGGATCATCAAGATAGTGACTGTCATGGACAATCTGGCCGGAGAGCAAAAAGCCATGAAGGCAGAACACGGATTGTCCTTTTATGTGGAAACAGGAGATATGCGCATCCTCTTTGATTTCGGAGCAGGCAGGCACGCCCTGGAAAATGCCCTGAGGCTGGGAATCCGGCCGGAACAGGCCGACATTGCAGTGGGAAGCCACGGGCACTATGACCATGCTGCGGGTTACAGGGATTTTGTGGCGGCAGGTCTCAGCTGTCCCCTGGTTACGGGAAACGGTTTTTTTGAAGAAAAGTATGCAAGGAACGGCCTGAAGGCAACCTATCTGGGAACTGGTTTTGACAGCCTGTTTCTGGAGGAGCACGGTATCCGGCATATGGTGTGCGATTCTGTCCTTCCCATTGGCAAGGACTGCTGGGTTATGGGCGGTATAACACGGTCCCATGACTTTGAGACGGTCCCGGAACGTTTTGTGATACGGGACAAAGACGGGTGGAAGCAGGATTATTTTCAGGATGAGGTCTGTCTTGTACTGGAGGACAAAGGTGAACTGGTGGTAATCGTGGGCTGCAGCCATCCGGGCATACTCAACATCCTGGATACTGTAAGTAAGCGCTTTTCCCAGCCCATACGTGCCGTGGTGGGAGGGACCCACCTGGTGGAGGCTGACCGGGAGCGCATACATATGACCCTGCGTACCATGAAGGACCTGGGCATCGGACTTCTGGGCTTTAACCACTGCTCCGGGGAACTTCTGCAAAGCATGATGGCTGAACATCCGGAACTGAACACCGTGTATCTGGGCGCTGGCGACTGCCTGTTCCTCTGATACCCGATGCACTTTTAATTTCTTTGATACCATCGGGAATGTATCTCACGGCAGGAGGAATGTATGCTAGAATTTTCCAGTATGGCACAGGATTTCGTGGAGGCCACATCCTCCCTGGTGGGAGGACGCACCATCAATATCATGGACCGGGAAGGTACTATTATCGCCTCCACGGAACAGGAACGCATCGGTACCTTCCACCAGGGCGCGGCTGAGGTCATTGCCACGGGAAAACCGGTTCTTATTGAGACAAAGGATCTGCCCCGGTATCCCGGAGCAAAGGAGGGCTATAACATGCCCATCTTTCTGAAGGACGAACTGATTGGAGTGGTGGGCATCTTCGGATGCGAGGAGCAGATGCTGAACGTGGCCAATCTTCTGAAGGTCTATGTGACACAGCATTTTGCCCAGCAGGCCATGGCCCAGAAACAGAACGTGGAATCTGAGGTCAGAAACCGCCTTCTGAGCCTGCTGCTTCTGGGAGACATCGGGCAGATGGAAACCATTTACCAGCTGTCCGCCCTGATTCCGGTCCAGCTGGCATTTCCTGTAAAGGTCATTATGATACGGGCAGGCAAGCGGAAAAATACCAGGGAGCAGATGAACCATTACACCCAGCTCTTCCAGAACATGATGTGGCAGGGCACCCTGGACCGCTCAAGGGATGTGTTCGGTATCCAGAACAATGACTGCATCATCATTCACAGCGCTCCCAGGCATGGGAAAGCGGACGAAGATCTGGACAAAATCATAGCCCAGGTGGTCCGGGAGGAGGGGCTCTGTATTGCTGTCAGCGGCGCCTGCCCACGGCTGGAGGACATTCCGGGCGGTATGAAGGAATCCAACACCCTGATTTCCATGGAGTGCGGGCCGGTCCGTAATCTGGAGGACAGTCAGGTCAAAATTCAGTATCTGATTTACAAGTCCCTGATTCACGGCGGTACGAAGTACGCGGAAATGCTGTACCGGAAACTGACAGCCAGCCAGGATGCCAGGCAGGCCGAGGTCCTTCTGGTGACTGCCAGGGTATATTACCAGGAGAACGGCAGTGTGCAGAAGGCATCCGAGCGGCTTCATCTTCACAAAAACACCCTTCTTTACAGGATGAAACGGCTGTTCCAGCTGCTGGACCTGGAAAATGAGACTCCCTTTACCAGGGAATTCCTGATTCGTCTGATTTTCATGTATCATCCGGTAGATGATATCACCTAAACATATTTGAGGAGGTTTTACAATGTCAGGTTTATTTATATTCTTAGTCATATTTCTGGCCGTAGTATGTATGGTATTGGCCATATCCAAGTTTAACCAGCACCCTTTCATCGTACTTACGGTTATAGCCATTGCTGTGGGCCTGGTTTGCGGAATTCCCACAGAGGAAGTCATCAACACGGTAAAAAGCGGTTTCGGAAACATACTGGCCAGCATCGGTATTGTAATTCTGGCAGGAACCATCATCGGAACCATTCTTGAAAAAACAGGTGCTGCCCTGACCATGGCCAACACCATCCTTAAAATGGTCGGAAAAAAGAACAGCGTCCTGACCATGGCCATCACAGGCTATGTGACAGGTATCCCTGTATTCTGCGACTCCGGCTTTGTCATCTTAAGCCCTATATCAAGGGCCCTGGCCAGCCAGAGCAATGTATCCCTGGCCGTTATGGCCACTGCCCTGTCAGGCGGTTTATATGCAACCCACTGTCTGGTTCCCCCCACTCCCGGCCCCATTGCCATGGCAGGTACCCTGGAAGCCGATCTGGGGCTGACCATACTGGTAGGGCTTCTGGGATCCATACCCCCTGGGAAATCATACCAGCCACCCTGTCGGCGCTCATCTATGCCAAGAAGGTATCCAGCAAAATTGATATTCCCGCCAACCCTGAGTACACAGTGGATGAGCTGCTTCAGAAATACGGCAAGCTGCCCGGCGCTCTTCACAGCTTTTCACCAATCCTGCTTCCCATCGTACTGATTGCACTTAAATCCGTAGGTGATTTCCCAAGCGCACCCTTTGGAGACGGGGTTGTAAAAATGTTCTTCTCCTTCATCGGTAATCCTGTTATTGCCCTGATTTTAGGCGTGTTCCTGGCCATGACCCTGGTTCCGGCTGCTGAGAAGAAAAATACCTTGTCCTGGATTACAGAAGGTGTCACCAATTCCGCCGGCATCCTGGCCATCACCGGCGCAGGCGGCGCGTTTGGAGCCATTCTTCAGAAACTTCCTATTGCAGATGCCCTGAGCGCTTCCCTTCTGGGCCTTGGCGTAGGCGTATTCCTTCCCTTCATCATTGCGGCCCTGTTAAAGACAGCCATGGGCGCTTCCACCGTGGCCATGATTACCACCTCCGCTATGATTGCCCCGCTGATGCCTGCCCTGGGATTCACCTCCCCGCTGGCAAAGGTACTCGTCATCATGGCCATTGGCGCCGGTTCCATGACCGTGTCCCATGCCAATGATTCCTACTTCTGGGTGGTATCCCAGTTTTCCGATATGGAGACAAAGGATGCTTATAAGTGCCAGACCGGCATGACCGGAGTTATGGGTATCGTAACTATTATAGTTGTATTTCTGCTTTCGCTGGTGTTTGTGCATTAATCAGGATGCAAATTTGTTACATGTTGTAAAGGGGCTGTTGCAAAAGTAGATAAATAATCTACTGGAGCAACAGCTTCTTTTCTGT
>OATO01000496.1_pt1 | contig 11226 bp, 8 predicted proteins | sample 1495011 | NCBI WGS metagenome assembly OATO01 (sample SAMEA2579961, study PRJEB22360) | human gut metagenome | biome: human gut; feature: human-associated habitat; material: faeces | place: Denmark | collected 2008/2010 | reverse complement strand
AAACCGTCTCTGGCCTTCTCGCTCAGAGACGGTTTCATTGGACGGATTATCTTAATGAGATTACGGCGAAGCCGGGGGATTTTTGTTATGTCTAAGAATGTTTACAAGAACATTCATCTGCCTGCAGTTCTGATCAGAGGGCACGTTGCTTTTTCGAAACCGCGTTGAGTCTTTTGTTTTGCTGGGAAGGCTCGTGTATAATAAAAAAACATAGCTAGGGGATGAAACCGTGTAATGGACCAGCTCCCGCCGCTTCTCCGACGGCTTCAATGGATACCCGTTGAGCGACGCCCATCCCCATTCCCACATGGTTGCCGGCGAGGAGATATTTTTTTAAGGCCCGCTGCAGGCTGGTGCGCTCGGTATATCGCTGTGGGTCTGCCTGTACACTCCCGAAAACGCGTTGCTCTGCCTGCGGGAATGAAAAATCTTCACTGTAAATGGTAAAAAAACGCTGGAATTGAAGGATTCCCGATGCAGGGGAAAGCAAATCTCGTAGAGCGGGTGATAACAGCCAGGAATGACAGTGGAACCAGAAAAAGCTGCGCTGAAAGTACCGCTCAAAAAAAGGCCCGGCTGAGCATAGAGAAGCTGACAATTCACGCTGGCAAAACGGCGCGCCCGCGGGAATATGTACTTCCAATATTGGTGTGCCTGCAGCCAGGGAGACTTCTCCGAACACGATATCCTGTTGAAGTGTGCGCGGTTGATATTCCAAACGCCCCAGCCGGAAGAGCTCCATATGCAGCAGCAGAGCGTTCCAGCCCCATTCAATCAATCCTGGTTGGCCAGTGACACGCATGCACTCTTCGCTCCAGAGCGCAAAATCTTGAAATGTATCCCAAAAGACAGCTTCTGGAATCCCAAGGGTGAGATAGCGGCGATAGGTCGCAACGGCCCAGCGCAGATAAAGTGCCAGAGCCAGGAGTTCCGGTGTAGGATGACGGTGCAGACGCAATTCAAAGGCTTCTTGATCGCGAAGAAACAGCTCATTCCATTCCTGTTCCTGCGCAGGGAGAATCGGTATGGAAAAAACCTGCTGTTGCAGCGATCCCGGCAGAGAGAGCCGGGCGGCTAATTCCTTTGCGGTCATGCTCATCACTCCCTTTCCCGGTCGGGCATATCGCCCGTTCCCTTTTCATGCTGCAAAAATTTGCCGGGCGTCACGCCTACCTCTCGTTTGAACTTCTTGATGAAATAAAAATAGTCATTGAAGCCCACCGCTTCGCTGATTTCGGCCAGGGAAAGCTTTGTGTTTGTCAATAGCTCCTTGGCTTTTTCGATGCGCAATTCAGTGATATATTGAGTATAGTTTAAACCGGTTTCATTTTTTATCAGCTGACTGATGTAGGATGCATTGAGGTGCAGTTCCTCCGAGACACGTTTCAGCGAGACGGTTTGGTCGTAGTGTGCATTGAGATAACTCATAATGGACAAGAAGCTGTCAGGACCTTCAAATGGGGGAGCCGGACGCGGCTCCTGTGTGTACACAGCGGCGCTGAGCTCTTCCAGCAGATTCGACAGGCAAGAATAGTCGGCAGCCATCTGCTCAAAGCTGTCAAAACAGCCTTCTCCGCTGTTTTGCATGGCAGGAGAAAGAAGAACCTGGTTCACAAATCGAAATGCGGTGCGGATATTGAAAAGCAACGAGCAGTTGGCTTGCGAGAGGTCGTGCAGCCAGGCTTTGAGCTGGCCTGGTTCTTTTCCCTTTTTGGGGAGTTGACGAAAAAGTTCTTGAGTCAGCGGCCCATCTACCAGGCGTTCACACAACGTTGATGTGCCGTTGATAAAATATTGATATGTCATCACGAGCACGTCGCTGATAGCGCGTGCAGTCTGTCCGTAGGGCACTGAGGTGGGAAAAAGACCGATACCGCTGCGCTTTTTGGAAAAAGCGATGATGTGCGAGGCTTCCTGCGTATGAAACGGATGTCCGGAAAAGTACAGGTATTTGTGTCTGCCCACTTTACAGGAAAACTGAGCGCCTATCGCCTGTTCAATATTGTGAACGCCAATGGAGCCGGCGATGTAAACACTGTCGCCTTTGATCCCCAAATCAGAAAATGTCCGCGTAATTTCTTGAGAGTTGCCTTCCTCGATAAGATCCAGCAGCGCGTCTGAACGTGAGGAGGAGCGCCCGTACCCCTGGCGTACAGCACGGCGCAATGTGGCGGTCAGCTGCTCTGTATCAATTGGTTTTAAGCAGTAGTCCGTCACTTGAAGCTCAATGCCGCGTCGTGCGTATTCAAAGTCCGCATAGCCTGTCAACAAGATGATCGACATATCGTGGTACCGTTCACGCACACGCTGACACAACTCCAGCCCGTCCATGCCGGGCATGCGGATATCTGTAATCAAAATATCTATGGGATGTGATTCAATAAAGGCAAGAGCTTCGCTGCCGTTGGAGGCAGTGCAGCAGACTTCCATCCCCAGTTGAAACCAGGGCACACCTGTCATCAAATGATGCAGCGTGCGGGTTTCGTCATCCGCAAGCAAAACGTTCAGCATAACTCATTCTCCTCTTCCTGTATCTGCGCAGGTACACGGACAGTTACCCGGGTGCCGCCACCCGGCGTGCTATGCAGCGTCAAGCCATATGGCATGCCGTAGCGCAGCCGGATGCGGTGCTGGACATTCAGCAGACCGATATGCGCGGTTTCCGCCTTGCCGCTTGCGGCGGGGCGTTCCAACTCTTCCTGCAATGCAGCCAGACGGCCAGATGGCATCCCCACGCCATCGTCATAAATGCTGATGAGCAGATCTCCCTTTTCCAGTCTCGCACCGATAAACAGCGTGCCGGGGCCGGTCTTCGGCTCTAAACCGTGATAAACAGCGTTTTCCACCAGCGGCTGAAGAAGCAGTTTCATCACTGGAATGCCGCGAGTGTTTTCACGAATGCTGATCAACACATTCAATTTATCGGCGAACCGCAGCTTTTGGATGGTGAGGTAGGCTTGGGTGATTTCCAACTCTTTGCCCAATGGAATCATATCGCTGCCTTGGATGTTGTGTCTGAATAATTTGCCCAACGCACCCGCAGCATCCGCAATTTTGGGAACACCATGTTCCAGTGCGATTCCCTGGATCGCCTCCAACGTATTGTAAAGAAAATGCGGATTGATTTGGCTGCGCAGGTATTCCAGCTCCGCCTGCTTGCGGCCCAGCTGCATTTCGTACAAATTGACGGTGGCCTGTTGCAGTTCACGGGTCAAGCGGGCCTGCTCGCGAAGCATCGTGTTAAAGGAGCTGCAGAGGCGGGTGATCTCTTCACACCCCTGCAGCTCCAGAGGCTCCGCATCAGCCCCCGGGGGTGTGAGCCGGATGCGGTCGATATATGCTGACAATTGACTTAAGGGCCTTACCACACTTTGCAGCATCAAGCTCATCAACAATACGACCACGATCAAGGCGGCGGTCGTTATAACAATGAGGATGGCAATCGTGGGCAATCCTTCCTTGCTGAGCGCGTGCCTGTCCATGGCGCTGACCATAAAAAGCCCGGTATCATTTAAGGGCGTATTATAAATTAAATAATCCTCAGTTTGACAAGCGCCCATAGGCCAAGTCCCGTGGCCGGCGGCAAGCCCCTGTTCCTGGATCTGTTGGTACTGCTCATCGCTGCAATTAAACGGAAACGCCGTGCCATTCTGATCCAGCAGGACAAAGCAGGTTGCGGACCGCTCAGACAAGGGCAGTTGGATCGAGGACTTGGAGAGATCCAGTGATAAAATGATACTGCCTAAATACTGACCATACAAAGCATCGTCAAACATACCATAAACATTGTGGCCAAAAACCAACCGCTGTTCCTTGCTGCCTGCACGTGCCGTAAGAGGGGATTGCTGCAGTCCGAAGCATGTGGTGCCGCGGAGGTTACGCATTCCCTCGCTGAACGCGCGCAGTGTGGCCGCATCAAAATAGCTGGACCAGGACATCTCCGGAGTTACAAGGGCGATTTCCGCGAGTTCTGCGTTCATGAGGCGGTATGACGAAAATTGGGTGTGCAGTGCATTGAGATAGGAAGGGGTCTTTGCTGAAAAAGGTGTGTGCATAATCTGTTCAATGTTTTCGTTGAACAGCAGGCTGCTGAACAGTGCATCTGCGCGGTCAAATAAGTATTTTACCTCAACGTTAAACTTTTGTGCGGTACTCTGGGCATACGCGGTTGAATTTTTGGTCATCAGCCGCTCGATCACTGTGTAACACAGCAGTGACAAAACGATTCCCATGATGAGCAGGCAGCAGAGCACCAAGCGAAACTGTTTCATAATTCTTTTTTTAAAGAATGACGGCATGGGCAGCACTCCTTCCGATTGCCCTGCCCTTAGTATATCACTGATAGAGAGGGATTGATATGGAGAAAGCCCGGTATAGTGAAAGCACAGATGCAAAATTCTAAAAAAATTCCATATTTATGATGAAAACTATGATTTTTACATAAATTATTGAACGTTTTCCATTTTGAAGAACAGAATTCATGCGCTGCCTCCATACCGAAAGGCCAATCAGGGACAGTATAATAAAGACACAGAGAAACGAACAGTCCAGGGGAATGAAGGGGGAGTGTTTTATGAAAGAACGGACAGGGATGAACGCCTCCAGGCGGCGAATGGTTTGCAAGCAGCTGAAAAATGACTGGATGCTGTATGCGCTGCTGCTGCCAGTTCTCCTGTGGTATATTATTTTTTGTTATCTGCCCATGGGAGGCATTACGCTGGCGTTTCGCAATTACCGCTATGATATGGGCCTGTGGCACAGTCCCTGGGTGGGACTGCTGCATTTTAAAACGATGTTCCAAGACGCTGAATTCTGGCGCGCTTTTTCCAATACGCTGATTTTCAGTTTCGGCAAGCTTTTGTTTCACTTCCCAATCCCGATTATTGTGGCGATCCTGCTCAATGAGATCCGTCATCCTCGCGTTAAAAAGTTTTTCCAGACAGTGTTTACGTTTCCGCATTTCATCTCTTGGGTCGTGTTGTCGGGAATCCTTATCAATATGTTCGCTTCCAATGGTATCATCAATCAATTGCTTGGACAGATGGGATTCGAGCAAATAGCGCCGCTGATGTCTCTTTCCGCCTTTCGCCCGTTTATCTGGATCTCAAATATCTGGAAGGAGTTTGGGTGGGACGCCATCATCTATATGGCGGCACTTACTGCGATCGACCCCCAGTTGTATGAGGCGGCCAGCATCGATGGCGCGAACCGGCTGCAAAAAATGCTGCACATCACATGGCCCGGCATTCGAAGCACAGTTTGTATCATGCTGATTTTGCAGGTGGGCGGAATTATGAGCGGCGCCTCCTTTGACCAGATATTCAATCTGTACTCAGCGCCGGTCTATCCCGTTGCGGATATCATTGATACCTATGTCTACCGCCAGTCTTTCATGACGGGAACGAATTTTGGCTATACCACGGCCATTGGGCTTTTAAAGTCTGTCATCGGCGTTGTGATGATTTGGACGGCGAACAAGGTGACGACAAAGCTTGGCGAAGATGGGCTGTTTTAAGGGGGGAAGGGCAATGAAACTGAAAAAAAAGCAGCAGATCACCGCCTTTGAGGTATGCCTGTACCTTTTTTTCGGTGTTTTGGCGCTGCTGACACTGTATCCTTTTTACAATGTACTCATCGTCTCATTCTCCAATACTGTAACAAGTGTAAAGTATTCCCCATACTTGTTTCCCCATGTGTTTGACCTCACAGGCTACAAGGCCATCATCAAGGATGTATACTTTTTCAAATCGTTGGGGACTACGCTTCTGGTGACTGTCTTAGGCACCACACTGAACATGGTGTTTTCTGTGGTTGCCGCGTATGTTTTAAGCCGCAAGCGCCTGATCGGCCGCAAAGTTTTTCTCAGTGCGATTTTATTCACCATGTTGTTTTCCGGCGGCTTGATTCCAACCTATCTGGTTATTTGCGACCTCCAGTTGGATAACACGATTTGGAGTATGATCCTGCCGACAATGATCAGCACCTATTATCTGATCATTATGAAAAACTATTTTGCGAGCCTGCCGCCCAGCCTGGAAGAGGCCGCCCGTATCGACGGCGCAAATGAATTTGTGGTGCTCACACGGATTTTTGTGCCCATCTCTAAGCCGTTTATGGCTACTTTTGCGCTGTTTTATGCGGTCGAGCGGTGGAACGGATGGTGGGAAGCGTTTCTGTACATCAATGACAAGAACATTAAGCCGCTGCAGATTTATCTGCGCGATATTCTCGTCAGCTTCAATACACAGTTGGGAAGTCAGGCACAGTCCATGCTATCGGGTGACAAGGTATTTGTCCAATCCGTGCAGATGGCGGCAATCGTCATCACCATGCTGCCAATTTTGTGTCTGTATCCCTTCCTGCAAAAATATTTTGTCAAGGGCGTCATGATCGGTTCCGTTAAGGAATAGGGATCGATCCTTGTGATAGAAGATTGAAAAAAGGAGAGTTGAACATGAAAAAAGCAAAACGATTCGCAGCATTGGCACTGAGTACACTTATGGCGGCCGGTCTGTTTGCCGGATGCGGAGCTCCGGCATCCGGCAGCGCTCCCGCCAGCGGCACTGGCGCCGTTTCTTCCTCGCAGCAAGAGAGCGCCTTGGTTGAAGTAAGCGTGGCGATTTGGGGCGCAGACGATGGACTGGCGGACCCCAATGATCCCATTTTAAAAAGGATCGAAGAAGAAACCGGCGTGCGCCTGGTACCGCAAAATGTCACTTGGGATGACTCGAGTCAGAAGATTCAGTTGTGGGCGACCAACGGACAGCTTCCGGATATCTTCGCGGGCGATTTTGTGGCACAGTCATTCTATGGGAACTGGATCGAGCAGGGCGTGATCCGTGCCCTGCCGGAGGACTTGTCGGCTTATCCAAACCTGGCCGAGCACATGCAGATGGAGCGTGCGCAGGCCGCGGCCCGGGATGGCAAGCTGTACATGATTCCGCGTACCACCTATGGCGATATTACTTACAGTGTACTGGATCGGAACGTAGTGTACCGTTGGGATCTGGCACAGGCAGCCGGCATTACCAAAGAACCCGAGACTTATGAGGAATTCTGCGATATGATCAAGGCGATCATCGAGGCGGACCCGGAAGGCAAGAATATTTCCGGTATGACGCAGGCATTGCCCGAGCTGATCGGCGGCTTTGTGTATCCCTATGCGGGGATCATCGACAAAAAGTGGGTGGCCGATGAAGAAGGCCGGTTCGTGCCCAGCTATTTTGCAGACCGCGACGCATTGGTGAGCGCCATGCAGTTTGCCCGCGATATGTATACCGATGGCGTGATTGAAAAGGATATTGCTCTGGCAAAGCTGGAGACCAGCAAGGAAAAATATCTCCAGGGCCAAAGTGCTGCCATGGTATTCGCATGGTCCGGCCCTGCCGGATTGGAATCCCAGATTGGTAAGGATTATGATGCTTTGTACGGTGAAGGCAGCTTCCTGGAGGATAACCGCATTGCCAAACTATATCCTTCGGAAGATGGAAACAGCTATTACTTCGTTGATACGGAAGCCTGGTCTGAAAGCTACATCTCTGCACAGGTGGATGATGAAAAGATGGCGGCGATCTGTCGGTTGTTTGATTTTCTCTATTCGGAAGAAGGCCAGCGCCTTGTGTATTGCGGTATCGAGGGAGAGGACTACGATGTCGTAGATGGCGAAGTCGTTATGAAAGACGGCGTAGACCTGATGGAGAAATATACATTTAAAAATGTGAACAGCAACATCGCCGATTTGGCCATGTGGAATCCCGAATACTGGGACAGCGAGTACCCCTCCACGATTTCCGAAGAGTATCGCGCGCTGAACACCGCACGTCATGAAGACGCCGTGCAAAACGGTACGCTGCCCGCTTACTATGACAGCGTGCTCTTCCTTTCGACACCGTTGAAGGATGCGTTTGTTTACAATACGAACGATGATCTGCTGCAGGTCATGATGGGAAGCGACCCTGTGGAAAAGATGGTCGATGACCTGCTGGCCAATTATGAGACCAAGGGCCTTTCGGATATGCTGGCTGAGGTCAATGCGAAGGCCGCAGAGCTTGGTATCAAGGCAGAATAAAAAAACAAAACACACCGTATACACGGCGCGGGCCGGGCTTCTCACGGCTCGGCCCGCGCTTTTTAGGAGGAAGACCATGGAACAGCGCATTCACCGGGGGGCACTCAGCGGGCGGGAAGAATTTTTCTATCCCGATATGCCGGTGGGGCATCTTCCCCAGGGTCTGCGGCTCGCAATGCCGCGCAACGGCCGGCCGGGCGTGCAGCTTTTGCTCGAAACAGATGCCGGCCAGTTGGACGCATCCCTCGAGAGCGATGCGTTTGTGCCGGAATTCTTTTGTATGAAAGCTGTACCCGTGGAGTACAACACCGGGGACGGCAGCGAACAGGGCGGCGCGATGGTTCTGGAACGGCGTCCGGCCTGTAAGCCGCTTTACGCGACCCGGCTGGCGCCTTTTGCAGTATACGACTGCCTCAAACCGGCCCGGGACGGTGTAATTGAAACGCAAAATGGGCGCGCAGCATTGTATCTGTGCCTGTGTCCCCGTTCCGGACTTGCAGCCGGTGCATATACGGCGATGCTTCGGATGGGAAGCTATTGCTGCCGGCTGGATATACGGGTATATGATATAGAGATCCCACAGGATACTTTCCCCGTGACAAACTGGTTCAGCCTTGATGCGATCAGCCGCTGCCATGGCTTGCAGAAGGACACGCCGGCTTTTTATGAAATGGTACGCCGCTACGCCCGCGCCATGCGACGCATCCATCAAACGATGTTCTATATCGAACTGGACGAAGCCTGTGTTGCAAGCCGTGCCCCCTATACATTTGATTTTGAATATCTGCGCCCTCTGATCCGGTTGTTTTTCGATGAGGGGATGCAGCAGATGGAACTGGGCGCTCTGCTGAGCCGTGGATTCCTTCCGGACGGGATGCCCGATATGTACACCGACAGCTTTAAGTGCGCCATGGCGCCGGAACTGCCCATTGATACGCCGGAAGGCTATGCGGTCACAGTGTGCTTTGTACAGGCGCTGGCGGAATTTCTGCGCAAATATGGCTGGCAGGACAAAGTGGTGTTCCACATCCATGACGAGCCAGACATCCATTTTAAAAACGAAGCCTCACTTCTCGCCCGAAAGCGTCAGTATTATCTCGCAGCGGGTATTCTGCGTAAATACCTGCCCAATGTGCGTGTCATCGAAGCCGTCGCTTCGCCGGAATTTCGCGGTGGTGTGGATATTTGGGTGCCCGGCACGCCGGGCTATGAGGCGCGGCAGGCAGATTTTGATGCGCTGACAGCTCTGGGAGAGTCGGTGTGGGCGTATGTATGCTGTGGGCCGGAGGGCAATTGGCTCAACCGTTTTCTGGATTTTGCGTTGTTGAAAGGACGGCTGCTGTTTTGGGGCTGTGCGGCCAATCGGCTGGGTGGTTTTCTGCATTGGGGTTTCAACCAATTCCCCGCCGGGATGGACCCGTTTGCCGGTACAAGCTGCCCCAACCATACAGGGATCGGTACGAATTTCCCCTGTGGCGATTCTTTCCTTGTCTATCCGGGAACGGATGGTCCGTGGCCGGGTATGCGGATGGAGGCCGCCAGGCGCGGCGCCGAGGATGCAGCGCTTCTGGCGCTGCTGCGCTGCAGGGATGAGGCTGCCCATGACGCATTGGTCGCGCGGGTATTTCATGACAACCAGAACTATAACGATGACCCGGCCGTGTTTGAGGCTGTTTATGAAGAATTGTTGCATCTGCTGGAAGAAGGAGAAAAAGCATGAACCAGGTGACGGCGATCCTCATTGGCGCAGGCGCGCGCGGGCAGATTTATGCCCGTTATGCGCAGGAGCATCCCGAAGAACTTCGGATCATGGCCGTGGCGGAACCAAAGGCGGACCGGCGCGCTTTGATGTGCCGCGCTTACGGTATCCCCGCTGACAGGGCGTTCAGCAACTGGGAAGATCTGATGGCGCGCCCGCAGATGGCAGATGCCGCGCTTATATGTACGCTGGATGATATGCATACGGAACCCACGCTGGCCGCGCTGAAGCAGGGGTATCATGTGCTGCTGGAAAAGCCCATGAGCAACAGCGAAACAGAATGCCGGGCCATTGCGGCGGCAGCCGAGGAGGCACAGCGTGTGCTGAGCGTGTGCCATGTGCTGCGCTATACGCCGTTTTACCGAACCATCAAGCAATTGATCGATGATGGGCAGGTGGGGGAAGTTGCGTCTTTGTCGCAAGTTGAGAATGTGGGCTACTGGCACCATGCCCACAGCTTTGTGCGGGGCAACTGGCGCTGCAGTGAACAAACCAGCCCGATGATCCTGCAAAAAAGCTGCCATGATATGGACATTCTGCTGTGGCTCAGCGGACAGCGCTGCACCCGGGTATCCAGCTTTGACAGCCTGCACCATTTTGACGCGGCACACGCACCGCAGGATGCGCCGCTGCGTTGCACTGACGGGTGCCCTCACAGCGTTGTGTGTCCGTATGATGCCGGAAAAATTTATCTTACGGACAATGTAGGATGGCCCACCGATATGCTTACCACCGATTTGAGCCGTGAGGGCCGGTTAAAAGCTCTGCGCGAGGGGCCTTATGGCCGCTGTGTCTATCATTGCGACAACGATGTTGTAGACCGCCAGGTGGTGAACCTGGAATTTGATAACGGAGCAGTGGCCGGCTTCACGATGACAGCGTTTACCACGGATATGGCCCGTCAGCTGAAGGTCTGCGGTACGAAGGGACAGATCACGGCGGACATGAACGCAAACACGGTTTCCCTGCATCGCTTCGGGGAGAGCGGCCCGCGGGAAATCACCTTGGAAACACCGCCGCAAACCAACAATTATGGACATGGTGGCGGGGACTATTATCTGATGCGAGACTTTGTACGTGCCGTACAAAGCGGCAGCGATGGAAACCTCTCATCTGCCAGAGTTTCTCTGCAAAGTCATCTGATTTGTTTTGCCGCAGAACGCTCCCGCGTTGAGAGAAGAATCGTAGAATTGTAAGCAGCGAGGAAAGGAAGTGGATTTATATGCACTTAAGAAAAGGGATCGGAGCGGTGATATTGGCAGGAGCAGTGGCGGTTTCCGCCGCGCCGACCGCATATTGCAATGACACCGGTACGGAACCGATTGAAAGGCCAGGGTGGACTTTAGGCAATACCGCACAGAAAAGTAGGCGCGATACTGCCAGAAGTGATATAATAAGG
>OATO01000493.1_pt1 | contig 11289 bp, 7 predicted proteins | sample 1495011 | NCBI WGS metagenome assembly OATO01 (sample SAMEA2579961, study PRJEB22360) | human gut metagenome | biome: human gut; feature: human-associated habitat; material: faeces | place: Denmark | collected 2008/2010 | reverse complement strand
AGGGGTCGGGATCGGTTGTCTGACATGCATGTCAGCGCGGGCGTGGCCGGCCCCATCGTCTCCATGTACGGTTTCGGCGGCATCTTCGGCTGCCTGTATGGCGGCGCGCTGTCCGACCGCTTCGGCCGCCCGGCGATGATCGTCATCGGCAATCTCGGCTCCGCCGCGATGCTGGTCCTGCTGGCGTTCATCGGCAATCCGTGGATCATGGCGATCGCGCTGCTGGCCTACGGCGCCATCTCATCCATGCCGACGCCCGCGGTCGCGGCGTACGTGTCCGACGTGGTGCCGTTCCGCAAACAGAAGCGCGCGTATTCGCTGCAGACGTGGGCCGCGAATTTCGGCTTCGCGATCGGCCCGATCATCGCCAACCAGTTGGTGAAGATCTCCTATGCGCTGATGTTCTACGCGGAAGCCGCGGTGCTGGTGTTCGCCACGATCTTGATGATCGTGTTCTTCAAGGAAGTCGGGCTGGGCAAGCGCCCGCGGGGCGAGGTCGCGCCGGCGCGGGCGTCGCAAGCCGCGGAATCAGCTGCGGGAAATGCCGTGGAACATGCTGTGAAACAAACCGGCGAATCGCAGCGGCCGCAGCGGTTCTCCGTATGGCGCAGCTATCGTCGCGCATGCGCCGACGGCGCGCTGATGTCGATGGTGGTGCTGATGTTCCTGTACACGCTGGCGTATTACCAGATCGTCAGCGGCCTGCCGATTTCCATGACGCAGATCGGCCTTGGCACGGATGAATATTCCAGTCTGCTGACCATCAACGGCGGTCTGCTGTGTCTGCTGCAGATTCCCGCGATCGGTCTGTTCCAGCGGATGAGCAACACCCGAGTGCTGGTGCTCGGCATGTCCATCACGGCGGTCGGATACGCGTTCCAGATCGGCGCGAATTCGTGGGTGGCGTTCGCAATCGCGACCGTGCTGTGGACGCTTGGCGAGCTGGGCACGTTCCCGATTGCCGCCACAACGGTGGCGAACATCGCGCCAAAGGATGTGCGCGGCACCTACCAAGGGTTATACAACCTGGTGTGGTCGCTGTCGAACGCGTTCTCGCCGTTGGTCGGAGGCTGGATTCTCAACGCGTTCGGCAGCCGTGTGCTGTGGATCTGCTGCACGGTGATGTTCGTCATCGTGGCAATCGGCTTCTACGTGACGCGCGGCCCACGCGAACGCGCCGCCGCCCGCAATCTCGCTGTTGAGGAGGGGTAGCCGGCGTACGTGAAAAGCGGGAGGCCGCGATTCCGTTTGGAACCGCGGCCTCCCGCTATGTGATTTAAGGATTGGAAAGAAGAGGGGCGAGGTGCTGTGGCGCCTGCGCCTTGCCTCCCGTCTAGGAAGCGGTCTTACTTGTTGAGGACCTTCTTGAAGAGGTCGGAGGAAGCCTTGGCGAGTGCGAACTGGCCGAAGCCCGGATCGATGGAAGCGAGGTTGGCGTTGATGACCTGGTTGAAAGTGTTGTTCTTCATGATGTTTCCTTTCGTTCGGCTTGGCGGCGCGTATCTGTTTTCTTGTCCATTCCTCTGGCCGCTGCCGTAAGTCTGTGTTTGTTGTCTATTTTCTTTTCTTCGTTCTTCTGTTGTGCCTTCATCTTACGTCGGGCAAGTCGACAATGTCATGCGACGATCGTCACTTCTTTTGTAAAATCATCGGCTAATCTTGAAGAAAAAGTAACGTTCGCTGAAAATTGGCGGACGCATCTTATAGTCCATATTCTTTGCGTCTCTTGTTGGCTTTGATGTAAGCGTCACTATCGGAACGAATGCCAACGACGATGATGGTCATGATTCCATTTCGCAGTAACGGTTTGTAAACAACGCGAATGCCGATATCCCTGAATTTGATTTTGCAAAGCCTGGAAAGTTTCGTTCGTTCGGCATTGCGTAACGGTTTGCCATACCCGCCTTGCGAGGTGGGCAGTGGGTTTGTGCGAACTTTCTCGATTCCCTTGAGTACTTGGATTTGCTCGGCTTTGCCGAGTTTGCGCATGTCTTTCTTGGCTTCGTCAAGCCATTCAACTTGCCAGTTCATGCGAGTTCCGGCTCAGGTGCCTCGGCGAGGTCGCTTGGGGAAATGCCGAGATCGAGCATGACCTCTTCGTTGCTGATAGTTGTGCCAGTACTGTTGTCGAGTCTTTTTTCGGCAAGAAGCAAGTCTTCGTTGTCTTCGATTCGTTCCATGAGAGCGCGATAGTTTTCGATATTCATGAGAACGTAGGACGGCTTGTTTCGTTTGATCAGAATGACTGGATTGTGGTCGGCCCGCTGCAACAATGCGGAAGTACGACCATTGCTGAGCTCGCTGATTGGAGCAAGGTCATCGAGTATGTCAAGTGCGCTTGCCATGATAAACCTTTCTTAAAACCGAATTTCATACCCAATTATATACCAGTATTAATACCAAGATTCATGGTTGTGCGACTTTGAATCTTGGTATAAAAAGCGATTTCGCTATGGAAAGGGCACCGAGCTGTTGCTTGGTGCCCCTGGGAAAACAGAGATAATCAGACTTTACGGCCCGCGCCGCAAAAAATTACTTGCGCTTGGACTTGCCGAAGGTGAACGCACGTACGATCGCGACGATGCCGATCGCCACAAGCGCGCATCCGCCGAACAGGATCAGCCAGGTCGTGGAGCTGACGGGGGAGAACAGCACGATGAAGCCGGCGACGATCGACAGCAGTGCGTAGATTACGGCCCATGCGGAGCTTGGCATGCGCCACGATTCCACGAGCGCCATCACGCCTTCCAGCATCCAGCCGAGACCGACCACCATGGTGATGAGCACGGCGAGTGTGGCTCCGGAAAGCGCCGCGTTTTTCAGCATGACCACACCGCCGACAGACAGCATCAGGCCGATCAGAATGTCAAGCACGCGCCATCCTCCCGGAAGCCCGAGTTCCACGATTGCGGTCACAATGCGGACCACACCGGAAACCACGAAGTATGCGCCGAGCGCGATTGCGGCGACCTTCAGTGTGGCACCGGGCCAAATCAGCAGTGCCAGGCCGAGAATGACGGCGGCGATGCCGAGTACCGCATACGTGCCGCGGATCGCGTTCTTTGCCTTCTTCGGGAGCCATTCCTCCATGAGCTTGAACGGGCTGATCGGCTGCCAATTGTTGGTGCCGTTGTCAGCGTCGGATTGGCTGTTCTGCTGTCCGTATGGTTGGCCGTACGGCTGACCGGTGGTGTAGCTCGCGTAGAAGAAGCCGTTCTGGTTGGGATTCGGGTTGGCGTTGGGACCGTCGAAGTAGCATGGGGTCTGAGGCTCGCTTTGATACGGATTGCCCGAATTGTTGGGATTGCCGCCCTGCTGCTGGGATTGCGATTGCTGGTTTGGTGCGTATGCCCCGTATTCCGGCTGGCCTTGCGGCTGCTGTTCGTTGCTGCCATTTTGATTCGGATTGTTCGCATACGGGTTGTTCATTGCGTCGCTCATGATGGCCCCTTTCCTGGAAGAGCGTGCTTCGTGACGCTCGGACGCGCGCGAATTTGCCCGCCTGCGCTCGAACGTTTCGGAAGTTCTGCCCTCATTCTAGGCAATCCGTCTAATTTAAGCCATCAACAAAATCCCCCTCATCGTCCATTTTGATGGTCTGATCGCATGTTTTTTCCGAATTGTCGCACGATCTTGCGAAATCGTGAGACAGAACTGCGAATCGTGAGGCCGAAAGTCAACTTGCGGCACAACGAATGCCTCCCGATCCTTGAAATCAAGAATCGGGAGACATTTCGCACGTAGGAATCGACTGAATCCTTGAAACTAGAACAGGTCGAGGGCTACGTCGAGGTTGAGCGGCTGGTCGGCGGGCAGCTGATACTGCTCGTGCACCGGGCTCATCCAGGAATCGTCGCCGCCGACACCCATCTGAGCGGCGAGCACGCGCAGGAACATGTGCTTCGGCTCCGGCAGCTCGTCCTGGTGCAGCGCCTCCTCAAGCATCGTGCTCGAATACGGCAGCAGGCTCATCGCAAACGGCTTCGTAACGCCGGTTTCAGTATTCGCAGTCTGGCTCACGCGCAAGCCATGACCAGAATCGTCCGTAATCTCAGCCCAACGCACGTCCTCATGGTTGCCGGTTTCCTGCGGCAGCAGATACGGCGCGCGATCGCGGAAGGCGTTCGTATCCCAAATGCCCAGCTTCGCATGCTTGCGGTCGGCATACGTTTCCTCCGGGCCTACGCCATAGAATCGCAGATTCGAATACTCGACCGGCAGCATCCATTCAATGCCGAACGCCGGAATCGTCGGCAGATCGCCGTCCTTTTCACCCGGATATGCAACATGCAGATCGACGTGGCCAAGCACATCGGCAACGTAACGAATGGTGACCTTCGTGCGCTGCGCAATCGCAAGCTCATACGTGTAAGTGACGGAAACTGCGGTTTCGCCGAGCGGCTCAACCTTCGTATCAACGCAACGCGCATACTTTCCGGCAACCGCCCACTGCGCACGCTCGAACGCATGGCCCGCGCCGCGATCATTGTCGGTCAGCGCACGGAACGTGGTGATCAGCGGCTTACGCAACACGAATTCGCGCTCGCCAAGCTTGTACGACACCATGCCACCCTGTGCAAGGGAGAACAGGGCTTCACGGCCCGCACTGCGTGCGCCGATATTCCAGCGGCCCAAGGTGATCGCTCCATCGGAAGCGGCGGAAGCGGCCGTAACAGTATCGGCAATCTTGCCACCCGCAACCACGCACTGGCCGAACGAAAGCTCATACCCAGCCGGAGCCCAATCGCAAGCGGAAGTCAACTGCTGGGACGCCTCCAAAACCAGTTCCTGCGCACCTGCGCGGTAATCGTCGATCGGCCAATCGATCTCAACATGCTCGCTTGTACCTGCGGCAACGTCGAAGCGGCGCGAAGAAGACCAAACGGGCTTGCCATCAGCCAAAATACGCAACACAAACGTGGAATCAGCCGTCGAAACAAACAGATTGTCGTTGGTGATCGTAATGCCGGAAGCATCGACGGCAATGTGCACGTTCGCGTACAGCTGCTTGACGTCCTGCGCCTTCGGCGACGGCGTGCGGTCGGCGAATAGCAGGCCGTCGCCGGAGAATTCGTAGTCGCTCGGACGGTCGCCGAAATCACCGCCGTAGCACATGCGACCGTTGCTGTCGAGAATCGCCTGGTCGATGAAATCCCAAATAAATCCGCCCTGATATTGCGGATAGCGTTCCAAAGCCGTGTATTCGTCCATGTTGCCGATGGAATTGCCCATGGCGTGCATGTATTCGCAGGAAATATACGGTTTCTTCGGGTTGGACTTGAGGTATTCCTCGATTTCGTCGGCGTGCGCGTACATGCGGCTTTCGATATCGGTCACGTCGTCGAACGCGCGATCATGCACGGAACCTTCGTAATGCACGGGGCGGTTCGGGTCGATCGCGTGCGCGTGGGCGTGCATCGCGCGGAACACTTCGCCGGCGAACGACTCGTTGCCAAGCGACCAGATGAGCACGCTCGGATGGTTGTAATCGCGGCGCATCATGCTGTTGATACGGTCCACGCACGCGTCCTCCCACTGCGGTTTGCTGCCCGGCACCGCAGTTTCGGGGGTTTCGATGTTGTTCGCAACCCAGCTGCCGTGCGTTTCAAGATTGGTTTCGTCGATCAGGTAGATGCCGTATTCGTCGCACAGGTCGTACCAGTATTCCTGGTTGGGGTAGTGCGAGGTGCGGATGGCGTTGATGTTGTGCCTCTTGCAGAACGTGATGTCGTCGATCATGTCTTGCCTGGTGATGGCGCGGCCGCGCTTCGCGTCGAATTCGTGGCGGTCGGCGCCCTTGAAGACCACGCGCTTGCCGTTGAGCTTCATGATGCCGTCTTCGATACGGAAGCGACGGAAGCCGACGCGCTGCACGACCTTTTCGACCAGCGGACCGTCATGGCCGACGACAAGCACCGTCAGCTCATACAGGGTTGGCTCTTCGGCGCTCCACGGCGCAATGTTCTTCAGCGCGCCGGAATTGAGGGTGATGGTTTCGTTGGCGCATTGCGTGGATTCCCACACCACAGTGCCGTTTGCGTCACGCAGTTTCGCCTTGACGGTGGCCGCGTCGTTTGCATTGCGCAACTGCAGGGTTGCATTCAGCGTTCCGGCGGCCATGGAGGGATTGTAGTCGGCTTCGATCTGCACGGTTTCGACATGCACGCGAGGCTGTGCGGCGAGCTCCACGGAACGGAACAGGCCGTGCAAACGCCAGAAATCCTGATCTTCCAGCCAAGAGGCGCTCGCGTATTCGTAGCAGGCGACGGTGAGCACGTTGTCGCCGTCAACGTTCAACGCTTCGGTGATGTCGAATTCGTTCGGGGTGAAACCATCCTCGCCATAGCCGACGAACGTGCCGTTGACCCACACGTAGATCGCGGTGGCCATGCCGTGGAACGTGATGCTGACGGTGCCGCCATTTTCCAGCGTCGCGGCGAGCGGACGGTCAAGCGTGAAGGAACGGCGGTAGATCGCCACATGATTGTTTTCGGGAACGTTCGGCTCCTGCGGATCCTCATGGCCATCCCATGGATACTGCACATTCACATATTTGTTCTTCAAATAGCCGGCCATCTGCAGGTGTTCGGGCACGTTGATCGCGCCGAAACCGGCATCGTTGAAGTCAGCTGCGGCGAACGGCGCGTTTTCCACGTCGATGGATGCGGCCTGAGTAACGTTTACTTTCCATACACCGTCGAGATTCTGCTTCGGTTCGGTGGCTTCGCCCAGGAAATACCGATGATTGGAGTGCGCGGGCTTGCGATTCACCGCGAATACGGTCGGATCGGTGAGCCAGCTTGCGTTCGCCTGCCGCGCCTGCAGGATGCGCGATTCCGGAACCCCTTGCGTTTGCTGTGATTCTTGCAATTGCGTGGCTTCTTCTTGAGCTGCCATAGTAACTACCCCTATCCATTGCGACGTTGCCAATGTACGCTACGAATCATAGCGTAAGTAATTTTATTTACTAACATTCGATAACATATCACACTTCCGCCAAAGATGGTAGCGACATTGCCGTCGGTGTTGCCGTGTAATCGAATGCGCGGTCGAAATAAGATTGCAGATTATGTTTCACGATTTTGTGAAATCTTGACAAAAGACGGTGCGTTGCGCTCTTGCAAAATGGTCACGGTGTGTAATAATGGCAGGAATGCACCGATGGCGCACGTCCGGTGTCCACAACCGCGCAGCATTGCCCTGTCAGACGGAATCTGTGAAAATCGCAATTTTCCGCAGTTTTCGCACTATCGCAACGGCAGGGGAGTGCTGACTACTCCGCGGCGCTCCCAAGGAGATCATCATGGTTGATCGCAAGGAAGATCAATCCACCCAATTCCGCGATACCAGTTCGGGAAATTTCGAACAAGCAGCAAAAACCGCGACGCAAACGCAAGTCGATCCGTCGCTCGCCGATGCGCAAACCGTAGCGCAATCGCTTGGTGTCGATTTGAATACCGGCCTGAGTCAAGCGGAAGCCAAGCGTCGACTCGACAAGTACGGACCGAACGAACTCGCGTCCGCACCACCGGTGCCGAAATGGAAGAAATTCCTCGAACAATTCAAAGACCCCCTTGTCTACCTGTTGCTGGCTGCGACCGGCATTTCGCTCGTCGCATGGTTCATTGAACGAGCCAACGCCGTACCGGGTGCGGAAGGCGGCGAAGCATTGCCGTTCGACGCCATCGTCATCGTGCTGATCCTTATCGTCAACGCGGTGCTCGGCTACATCCAGGAATCGAAGGCGGAAGCCGCCGTCGAAGCGCTCTCCAGCATGACCGCGCCGCAAACCAACGTGCTGCGTGACGGCAAAATCGAACGCATCAACACGGTTGACGTGGTGCCCGGCGACATCATCGTGCTCGGCGAAGGCGACTCCGTTTCCGCGGACGGACGCCTCTTCGCCGCCGCCAGCCTACGAATCGCGGAAGCCAGCCTCACCGGCGAAAGCGTGCCCGTCGGCAAAAAGACCGACACCCTCGCACAGGCGAAGGCCCTCGGCGACCGCGCCAACATGGTGTTCAACGGCACGTCCGTAACGCAAGGCACCGGCCGCGCCATCGTAACCAGCACCGGCATGGGCACGCAGGTCGGTAAAATCGCCGATCTGCTGCAAGCCACGGAAGACGACGAAACCCCGCTGCAAAAGGAAATGAACTACGTTTCCAAAATCCTCGGCAGCGCGGTATGCATCATCGCGGTCGTGGTGCTGGTCGCGCTCGCGCTTACCGAAGGCTTCCAAGACGTTCACGATGTGATCGATTCGCTACTGTTGGCCGTCTCGCTGGCGGTCGCGGCCGTGCCGGAAGGTTTGGCTGCAATTCTTACGGTGGTGCTCGCGCTCGGCGTGCAGCGCATGGCCATGCACAATGCGATCGTCAAGAAGCTGCATTCGGTGGAAACGCTCGGATCCGCGTCGGTGATCTGCTCCGATAAGACCGGCACGCTCACCCGCAATGAGATGACCGTGGAGCGCGTGGTCACTCCGAGCGGCGAAGTGCAGCTTACTGGCACCGGCTATGCGCCGGAAGGCCGCATGGTGGTCGATCCACAGACCATGGAACATGCGCAAATACGCGGGATCATCGAATCGGAAGCCGTTGCGACCCTTGCCGTGGGCGCGTTGGCGAACGACGGCGAACTGCGCGAATCTGCTGCTTCTGCCGGAAATGCGGAAAACGTAACGTGGGAGGCGGTCGGCGACCCGACCGAAGTCTCACTCATCGTCGCAGCACGAAAAGTGAAGGCGGATCGCAAGTACGCCAACTACGAGCGCGTTGGCGAAATCCCGTTTACTTCCGAACGTAAGCGCATGTCCATCGTGGCGCAAGACAACGCTGACGCCGGCCGCCTGACCGTCTTCTCCAAGGGTGCCCCCGATGTACTTCTTGGATATTGCAGCAGGATTGCGGTCGGCGGTGCCGTTCGCCCACTTACGGAAGGTGATCGTCAGCAGATTCTTGCGACTGTCGAACAGCTTTCCTCCGACGCATACCGCACGTTGGGTCAGGCTTATCGTCCGCTCGGTACCGCTTCTCTTGCGCAAGTGCCGGGAATCATGCTGAATTCCGCAGGTCATGTTGCCGATATTGCGGAACAAAGCGATGTGCTTGAGAACGATTTGATTTGGGTCGGCATGATCGGCATCATCGATCCGCCGCGCACGGAAGTGCGTGATTCGGTTGCCGAAGCGCATCGCGCCGGCATTCGTACGGTAATGATTACCGGCGATCACCCGCTGACCGCGGCGCGCATCGCCACCGATCTGGGCATTATCGACAAGGGCGGCACGGCCATGACCGGCAGCCAACTCGACGAACTGCCCGACGAAGCGGCATTCGACAAGGTGACCAGCGGAGTGTCCGTCTACGCGCGAGTCGCGCCGGAACACAAGTTGAAGATCGTTGAATCCTTGCAACGGCAAGGCAATATCGTGGCCATGACCGGTGACGGCGTGAACGACGCTCCCGCAGTCAAAACCGCCGATATTGGCGTCGCCATGGGCATTACCGGCACTGAAGTGACCAAGCAGAGCGCGAAAATGATCCTCGCCGACGACAACTTCAGCACCATCGTCGCAGCCGTGCGTGAAGGACGCGGCATTTTCGACAACATCCGCAAGTTCCTGCGCTACCTGCTGAGCTCCAATGTGGGCGAAGTGTTCACCGTGTTCGGCGGGGTGATGCTCGCCGGATTCCTCGGCATCACCCAGCCCGGCAGCCAAGGCGTGACCGTGCCGCTGCTTGCCACGCAGCTGCTGTGGATCAACCTGCTCACCGACGCGGCACCCGCGCTCGCCATGGGCGTCGACCCGTCCACCGACGATGTGATGGCGCGCAAGCCGCGCAAACTCACCGATCGCGTGATCGACGCCGAAATGTGGGGCGACATCATTTTCATCGGTGTGATTATGGCGGCCGTCACCCTGATCGGCATGGACATGCACTTGGACGGCGGTCTGTTCACCGACCGTTCCGTCGATGCGATCGGTCACGACGCACAAATGACGGAAGCACGCACCATGGGCTTCACGATTCTCGTGTTCGCGCAAATGCTGAACGCGCTTGCCTCGCGCTCGCACTTGCAGTCAGCGTTCGTCGGACTGTTCTCCAACAAGTGGCTATGGGGCGCGATCGCGTTGAGCATGGTATTGCAGCTGGCGGTGATTTACATTCCGTTCCTCAACACCGCTTTCGGTACGGTACCGCTCAGCGTCGGCGCATGGGTCGAATGCCTCGGCCTTGCCATGATCGTGCTCATCGCTTCCGAACTGCGCAAATGCGTCCTCCGCGCCAGATAACGTCCGAAAGTGCGCAAAATCTCGGACGTTATCCAGCTTTCTGGAAGGGAAAGGTTTGTGAAGTCAATGATTGATGGGCTTCTTTCTTGCCTAATCTTTTTGGTGAGATGGGAGGTGCGCGGGATGCATTCGTTTGTTGAAGTATGGCGTCCGATGAAATTTAAGTGTTTTATCTAAATCAGATACAACATTTATTTTCATATCGGCTATACGCTTCTTTTAGGAAATCTGTCGGATCGCATCGAAGCGCTTCCGACAGACGCCTGGCTGTATCCAGCCGCATGCCTGAGGTCGAGCGATAGCCTGTCTCAAACCAAGAGATGTTCGGCTGGGGAATCCCTGTCATCTCTGACAACTCGTTTTGCGTATAGCCGCGAGTCCGACGAATGTCTCTTAGCCCGGATTCAGCGCAGTGGATTCCGCCTCTCCAACCTTCGTCGGGATGGAGCTCCAACACGTTGCAGTGCAATGCTTTGGCAATTTGGCGAGCGGTGTCCAAATGCATATTGCGTATGGTTTCCGGATTGTTTTCGAACATGACGAGACGATCATGATCCACGCCGGAGAGCTCGGCCAGCTGTTCTAGAGACATTCCTTCTTTGAGTCTCAGGTCCTGTAGCCTCATAGGCTGCGCCTCCATGCCGTTCCCTCCCTTCACGGTATCACTGCGGAATATTCGATCCGTCTTCTATTTTGAGTCAAAAGCCTGCTCATGAAAGGGACCATCCCGTCTTGGCAGGTCATTTTGCTCCGCTGCGCCCCACAGGATAACAGAATCCCCTCAACGTATCGTTCCGTCAATTCCTGATAAGGCGACTCGTACGACGAACATGTTTTCCGGAAGGATGAGCTGGTTTCTGTGGAAAAGGAGAAAGACGATTCAGATGGACGGAATCGGGACACGCCGAGGGATGTGTTTATTTGCAACGGTTCCAGGGTATCTTTGGAAGGGTCGATTTGCGTGATTGCCGGGGTTCGTGTAAATTGAC
>OATO01000492.1_pt1 | contig 11290 bp, 10 predicted proteins | sample 1495011 | NCBI WGS metagenome assembly OATO01 (sample SAMEA2579961, study PRJEB22360) | human gut metagenome | biome: human gut; feature: human-associated habitat; material: faeces | place: Denmark | collected 2008/2010 | reverse complement strand
TTTAGCCAATACCGGTTGGCTTAATGTACAGAACAAATGGTATTATTATGATGAGGCCGGCAATTCTGTCCGTAATCAGTGGGTAGAGAATGATAAGGATCTGTTCTGGCTCAAAGATAACGGTGAGATGGCCATTCAGTCATGGGTAAAATATGATAATAGCTGGTACTGGGTAAACGCCCAGGGTGCAATGGTAACCGACAGCTGGATTCCGATTACAAACAACTGGTATTATGTTGGTCAGGACGGCAAGATGTTAGCTGATACCTGGTTTGAGTATAATCATCGCACATACTACCTTACCGAGAGCGGCGCAGCAGCAAAAGGCTGGGTAGAGCTGGATGGCAAGTGGTATTATTTCGACAGAAATAATGGAGATATGAAGAGAGGCACTACCATTGACGGCTATACTGTCAATGAAGACGGTGTTTATGTTAAATAGTTTCACGAATTGGATGTATTCCTGATATAACCAGGATATGTTTTAGTTTATGTGCCAATAGGATTTAGGGGAAAAGGACAAAGAGCTATGTGTTGATTAGGCGGCACATAGCTCTTTTAATATATATTCAGAAACTTCCCCGCAAAAAACCCGCCCCGCCTCAACATGTCTCACACGTCTCAGCGCAGCGGTCTTTCCATCTAAGTCATCCTCAGCTTTATCAACTGAATTCCGATGATTTCCGATTATACGATTCTATCAGCCCTGGTCTAAAATTACTTCAATGTAACCTTAGCGCCCTCAGCCTCTAATTTAGCCTTAACATCCTCAGCCTCTTCCTTGGAAGCGCCCTGCTTAACTACCTTAGGAGCTCCGTCAACTACGTCCTTAGCTTCCTTCAGGCCTAAGCCGGTAACTTCACGTACAACCTTGATAACCTTAACCTTGTTAGGACCAACCTCGGTCAGCTCTACGTCAAATTCGGTCTTCTCTTCAGCTGCTGCTGCGCCAGCGCCTGCTGCTGCAACTACAACACCTGCTGCTGCGGATACGCCAAACTCTTCCTCACATGCTTTTACTAATTCGTTCAGTTCTAATACGGATAATTCCTTGATAGCTTCGATAAACTCAGCGGTTGTTAACTTTGCCATTTTATGTTCCTCCTGTTTAATATTTAATAATTGTGTTTTTCAATATTGTCCGGCCCCTGTTTGCTGCCGGGCAGATAAGACTTTTTCTGTCAACAAAATTATGCCTCTGCGGCTCCACCCTGCTGCTCTGCGATCTGATTGAGTACGCGTGCCAGGTTGGTGATTGGTGACTGGATGCTTCCAAGCAGCTTGCCAAGAAGTTCCTCTCTGGAAGGAATGGTTGCGATAACCTGGGTTCCTGCCTGGTCATAGTAGGTTCCTTCAACTACAGATGCCTTCAGTTCCAGCTTTGGAGCTGTCTTAGCGAAATTAGCTAAGATGCGTGCCGGAGCAGTAGCGTCTTCTTTGGAAACTGCTAATGCGGTAGGTCCTTCCAGCTGTGGTGCAAGTGCTGCAAAATCTGTTCCTTCTGCTGCACGCTTAATCAAAGTATTCTTGTATACCTTGTAAGCAACCCCAGCTTCCCTTAACTGCTTACGCAGCTGAGTGTCCTGCTCTACTGTCAGGCCGCGGTAGTCAACAATGACTGCACCGGCAGCGCCTTCCAGCATAGCCTTGATCTCATCTACGACTGGCTGTTTTAATTCAACTTTTGCCATGAATGGTTTACCTCCTTATATATTTTCGCATTGAAAACCGTCATAGCACGGGAACGATTCATAATCCGGGACCGCAGACTACTGTACCGGGCAGGCGACGCATGTTGGGCGCACCGGACATACCGGACGTGCCGGGTATGCGGGTATGCCAACAGCTGCAAGGACCGGACAAAAAACCTCTCCGCCTTAAAGACAGAGAGGTTCGCAAAATCTCATCATAAATAATCAGAGTTTTGTATGTTCCTCGGCAGGCGTTTTCGCCTTACACCTTACGGTACCTGCTGTCTCAGGGCATTCAATACTGTGGTATCATATCATATTGTATGAATGATGTCAAGCCCCACTCAGAATTAAAACCTCAAGAATAAAACATTCGATTTAAAACTTCAAATCAAGGCTCTAAACCTTCTGGTGAATGGGGATTTGTGCTTATAGCACTATATTATAGCAATCAATTAGTTTACAAGCTTTGCAACGTTCAGCTTAACGCCAGGACCCATGGTAGAGGTCAAGGCAACGCTCTTAAGGTATGCGCCCTTAACGGTGCTTGGCTTAGCCTTCATGATCGCATCAATAAGCGTCTGGAAGTTGTCCGCTAACTGCTCCTCTGTAAAAGAAGCTTTTCCTACTGGCACGTGAATAATGTTTGTCTTGTCGAGTCTGTATTCAATCTTACCAGCTTTGATGTCGTTGATAGCCTTGGTAACATCCATGGTTACGGTTCCGGCCTTTGGGTTTGGCATTAAGCCCTTGGGTCCCAGTACACGGCCCAGACGGCCTACAACGCCCATCATATCAGGGGTAGCTACCACAACGTCGAAATCCAGCCAGCCGTCGTTCTGAATCCTCGGGATCAGATCCTCTGCTCCTACGTAATCAGCACCTGCTGCCTGAGCCTCGTCGGCCTTTGGTCCCTTTGCAAATACTAAGATACGTACAGTCTTGCCTGTTCCGTGAGGAAGAACAACAGCGCCACGAATCTGCTGGTCAGCATGACGTCCGTCACATCCTGTTCTGATATGAAGCTCTACAGTCTCATCAAATTTTGCGGATGCATTCTTCTTCACTAATGTGATAGCATCAGCAATGTCATAAAGTGCAGCACGGTCTACGTTTTTCATAGCCTCTGCATATCTTTTTCCTGATTTCATTCTAAATAACCTCCTAGTGGTATTGACGGGGAATCTCCCTCCCACGTTCATATAACGGGTAAATGCCTTAGCAACCCGGAAACCTTGCTCGGGTGTCTCCGGATTCATGCACCAATTGTATTATTCCTTGGTATAATTCCCAGATATGATTCTTTGGAATTATTCCTCGATGGTAACGCCCATGCTTCTTGCAGTACCGGCAACCATGCTCATGGCAGCCTCTAAGCTGGCAGCATTTAAGTCTGGCATCTTAGTCTCTGCAATCTTCTGAAGATCAGCCTTCTTAAGAACAGCTACCTTTGTCTTGTTAGGAACACCGGAACCGCTCTTGATGTTGCAGGCCTTCTTAATCAGAACAGCTGCAGGCGGGGTCTTGGTGATGAAGCTGAAGCTTCTGTCCGCATATACGGTAATGACAACAGGGATGATCATGTCGCCCTGATCTGCTGTCCTTGCGTTGAATTCCTTGGTAAACTGAACGATGTTGACACCGTGCTGACCAAGTGCTGGTCCAACTGGTGGTGCTGGTGTTGCTTTGCCAGCTGGAATCTGTAATTTAATATATCCTGTTACTTTCTTTGCCATCTTAGGCACCTCCTAAAATTATGTGGTATTGTCGGGAATGTCCCTCCCACCAGCCCCTGCCCTGCAGAAGCTGATTCCTTGTGTTACAAACGGACGCCTACATCTTCTTGACTTCGGCAAATCCAAGTTCAACCGGTGTTTCACGGCCGAACATCTCAACGTGCATGGTAATGGTCTTCTTACTGTCGTTGATGGCCTTGATGGCCCCCACAGTATCCTTCCATGCACCGGAGATAACAACTACCATATCTCCTACTTCAAAGTCGACTAAGACATCTTCTTCTCTATGGAATCCCAGGCTGGCCATCTCTTCTTCTGTCAGAGGAACCGGTTTGGAGCCCGGACCTACAAAGCCCGTGACACCGCGGGTATTCCGCACTACATACCATGTATCATCGTTCATGACCATGTTGATGAGTACATACCCCGGGAACATCTTCTTGTCCGCCTTTTTCTCCACACCGTTTTTAAGTTCAACCACAGGGAGCATAGGAACGGACACCTCTAAGATCTGGTCCTGAAGGTTCCTGTTTTCAATTGTTTTCTCAATGTCGACCTTGACTTTGTTCTCATATCCTGAGTAGGTATGGACTACATACCAATGTGCTTCTGACATACAATCACCCTCGCCTTTGTTTCAATCCGTATTCGTTTGCTTTTTGTCTGCTTAAATTAAAGAATAAAGCTCAAACCAAACTTCATAACGAAGTCCAGGACAGCAATCATCACGCCAATCGCAATCGACATGAAAAGCACTGCCACAGTCTGTTTTGCCACGGTTTCCTTGTCAGCAAAGACGATTTTCTTGTACTCTTTCTTCAGCCCGTGAAAAAAGCTAGGCTTTTTGTCCTTCTTAGCTGCCTTCTTCTCAACCTTGTCAGCCTTGGCCGTTTTCTCTGTGGTTTCTACAGCGTTAACTGTATTCTCTTCCATAATTTCACGTCCTTTACTGAGCAGGATTACTTTGTTTCCTTATGCATGGTATGCTTCTTGCAGAACCTGCAGTACTTCTTTGTTTCCATACGGTCCGGATGAGTTTTCTTGTCCTTAGTCATGTTGTAATTGCGTTGTTTGCATTCTGTACATGCCAGTGTAATCTTTGTGCGCACGACTTCCACCTCCACTTATATTATCGTAGTTAACATTTGCCGCTCAGGTACTTAATTTTGAGCATAAAAAAAAGACCTAAGCTCTTCCATTCGCCCGTTTACTATACCATAGAAATGTCCGTACGTCAAGGGATATATCATAAAATCATCATCATCATTGTCCATGGCCAATGAATATGGTTACAAAATAAACATGCTCGGGAGTTTGACAGTTGAATAGAGAGAAAAACCCTCACAGGCATTGAATAACCTGTATTTTTTATGTCAAAATTTTAGTTTTATTTTATTGTAATTTATTGCAATATATTGTATAATTAGAAGTAAGGAGGGATTTCCCATGAGAGTGACTACTTCTAAATCCAAACATTCTGAGTCTTTTTACATAACTAAAGGATTTATCAATGACAAAGGGACCAGCACCTCTGTTGTCATCCGGAAACTCGGAACCTTATCTGAGCTCCTGAAAGACCATGGCCCAACCCGGGACGATGTGATGGCATGGGCAAGGGAAGAAGCAAGGCTGGAAACTTTGAAGTATAAGGAAGAACTTAAAAATAAGTCCGTTCAGATCACCTTCCACGCAGACCGGCAGCTGGATTATAAGAAGCAAACCTTCTTCAGAGGTGGCTATCTGTTCCCTCAGGCTATATACTACGGCCTGCAGATGAACAAGATCTGCCGGAAATTGAAGGCCAGGTATAAGTTCCAATACGATATGAATGCCATCCTTTCCGATCTGATCTACGCAAGGCTTCTGGAACCTGTGAGCAAACGGGCCTCCTTTCAACTAGCCTCTGAATTCCTGGAGAAACCATCCTACGAACTCCATGATGTCTATCGCGCCCTGGATGTTCTTGGCAGCGAGTGTGACTTTATCCAATCAGAAGTCTATAAAAACAGCCACTTCCTATGCGAGCGTAACGACAAGATCCTCTACTATGACTGTACGAATTACTATTTAGAAATCGAACAGGAGAATGGCAGCAAAAAGTACGGCAAGAGCAAAGAACACCGGCCAAACCCAATCATTCAGATGGGATTGTTCATGGATGGGGATGGGATGCCCCTGGCCTTCTCTCTTTTCCCCGGGAACACGAACGAGCAGAAATCCTTAAAGCCGCTGGAGCAGAAGGTTCTTGACGAATTTGGCTGCCAGAAGTTTATCTACTGCAGCGATGCAGGATTGGCTTCTGAAGATAACCGTGCATACAACCATATGGGAGAACGGGCTTATATCGTGACTCAGTCCATTAAAAAACTTCCGGCCGAGGACCGGGCATGGGTGCTGAACAAACAGGGGTTCAAACGTGTTTCTGATGATAAACCGATAGATATCAGCCTGATTCCGGAGGATGACACAGGCCTCTACTATAAAGATGAGCCTTATACGACTAAAAGACTCCATCAGCGCCTGATTATCACCTACTCACCCAAATATGCCCGCTATCAGAGAACGCTCCGCAGCCGTCAGGTTGAACACGCACAGAAGATGATTGATTCCGGAAAGACAAAGAAGGAACGCCGTAACCCAAACGATCCAGCAAGATTCATCGGGACCATGGCAGTGACTCAGGACGGAGAGGCTGCCGGCATCCATAAGTTCCTCGATGAAGAAAAGATTGAATCCGAAGCTCAATCCGATGGACTCTATGCAGTCTGCACCGATCTGTTGGATGATGATGTAAGCGGCATATTAAAAGTGAGCGAAGGCCGTTGGCAGATAGAAGAGTGCTTCCGGATTACGAAAACGGATTTTTCCGCACGGCCCATTTATCTTCAGGAGGAGAACCGGATCACGGCCCATTTCCTTATCTGCTTTCTTGCCCTGCTTTCTTATCGAATTTTGGAAAAGCGGCTTGGCTACCGATACACCTGCGAAGAGATTTTGAATACCTTAAGAGCCCTGAACTTCGCAGAGATTCAAGAACAGGGATTTGTACCTTTGTATGAGAGGGAACGGATTACAGATGAACTTCACAACATTTGTGGCTTTCACACAGACTATGAATTTCTAACAAAGAGCCAAATGAAAACAATCCAGAAAAAAAGCAAGGGAAGGGAATAAATTACTATACTTCAAAACATACCAAAAAACCGCTGTAATACCTATATTTCAAGGGCTACAGCGGTTTTTCTGTCTGTCTAACTGTCAAAGACGGGACTATACCATAGAAATGTCCGTACGTCAAGGGATATATCATAAAATCATCATCATCATTGTCCATGGCCAATGAATATGGTTACAAAATAAACATGCTCTGCCCCGGCCTTTCTGAGAGCCCGTGTACACGCTTCAATGGTACTGCCCGTGGTATAGATATCGTCCACCAATATAATATTTTTCATACCGGAGGGCAGGACGGACGCCGTGAAAGCCTGCTCCAGGTTCTTTAACCGGCCGCCGGAGTCCAGGGATTTCTGGGGAGCTGTCTTTCGTGTTCGTTTCAGAATAGAAGTATTTACGGGAATTCCCAGGGGACCGGAAAGGCGCCGGGCTAATTCCTCTGCCTGGTTAAATCCTCTTTCCCGGCGCCGGGACGGATGGACCGGCACAGGGATAAGGGCATCTCCGTCCATGAAGTAGATGCGTTTTCCCATTTTCCTGACCATGGCCTCGCTGTAGAAATCCAGATATTCCCTTCTATTATTATATTTAATCCGGGCCATGGAACGGCTGGCTGTGTCATCATAATTGATAAGGCTCAGTCCGTAATCAAAGCTGCGCTTATGTCTGGTACAGTCATAGCAGTATTCGATAGTCTCATCCAGAACTTCCTTTCCGCACTTCTTGCAGACAGGGCGGCGTACCCATGACAGCTTTGTCATGCAGCCCGGACATATGAGATCTCCTTTGGGCAGGACAATACCGCCGCATACAGGACAGCGGCGCGGAAACAGAATATCTGTCATAAAATCAATGCCTTTCGGAATTATCTTCATCAGCTTTTTCTCCTGTACCTTCTCAGCCAATGGAATCCGGCTGCGCATATATCTCCCCGATTCTGCTTTTAAGCCCGGAATACCGTTTCTGCTCCACACAGTTTGACGCCATGGTGTAAAATGCGTCCGGCTGTCCCACCAGACACACGCATGAACGGGCGCGGGTCACGGCCGTGTATATGAGATTGCGGGTCATAAGCATGCGGGGACCGTTGTACATGGGAATGATGACTGCCGGGTATTCGCTTCCCTGGGACTTGTGGATGGTGATGGCATAGGCCAATTCCAGCTCCTCCAGCTGCTTGAAGCTGTACTCTATCATCTTGCCCTCATCGAATTCAACGGTGAGAAGTTCCGCAAAATCATTGATCTCCCGGATGATTCCAACGTCGCCGTTAAAGATTCCTGCTCCCTTGTCCACAGGTATACCGTACTTGTTGCGGACCTCCCACTCCATCTGGTAGTTGTTCTTTATCTGCATGACTTTATCGCCTACCCGGTAAATGGTTCCGCCCGACTCTTTTTCCTTCTTGGACTTATCCGGCGGATTCAGGTAGTTCTGCATGATCTGGTTCAAACGTTCCACGCCCAGGGCGCCTTTTCGCATGGGCGTCATGACCTGGATATCAAAGGCATTGGCGTGTACATAGTCTGGCAGCTTCTTCTGGATCAGGGTGATGGCCGCGCTTATGACCGCATCCGGGTTGTCCCTTCGGATAAAGAGGAAATCCTGGCTGCGTTTTGCCAGGTCAACCGGCTCTCCGGCATTGATTTTGTGGGCATTGACTACTATATCGCTTTGGGCGGCCTGGCGGAAGATGTGGGTCAGCTTTACCACATTAAAGCTGCCGGACTCGATAATATCCCGCAGTACATTCCCCGGCCCCACGCTGGGGAGCTGGTCCACATCCCCCACCAGGATAAGCCGGGTGCCCACGTTTACTGCCCGCACCATGGACATTTCATCTATAATGATGACATCGGCATCCAGAGGATTTTCTTCATTTCTGTCAAAATGCATTCCCATGCTCTGGGCTCCCTTTCCGGACCTTGGCGCGCCGGGGATCACAGGGGCGTCATTGCCGGGCATTCCCACCGGGACCAATTCCAGCATGCGGTGGATGGTCCTGGCCTCATATCCTGTTGCCTCCGTCATCCGCTTGGCCGCCCGGCCCGTGGGCGCTGCCAGAAGTATTTCCATTCCCTCCATCTCAAAGTACTGGATGATTGTATTGATGGTGGTTGTCTTACCGGTACCGGGGCCTCCGGTGATAACTAACAGTCCGCTGTTTACGGCTTCGTATACTGCCTTTTCCTGCAGTTCATCCAGGTGTATGGACTCCTGCTGCTGTATCTTTAGAAGATTGGCCTTGATTTCAGCCTGGGGAATGTCCCCCTTAATGTTCAGGTCATGCAGCATACGGGCTGCATTGAGCTCCAGATAATAGTAATGGGAGGAGTAGACCAGTGCGCCCTGGGCAGACGGCTTTACCACCACCTTGCGGTCTATCTGCATATCCATCAGATGCTTCTCCATGGCAGACGGCTCTACCTTTAAAAGCTCAGATGCCTGGGCAAACAGTTCGGTCTGGGGAAGATAGGTATGGCCGTTGGCAGTAGCCTGGAGAAGGGTGTACAGAATACCGGCCTTAATGCGGTAATCGGAATCCGTAAAGATTCCCACCCGCTCCGCTATCTCGTCAGCCATCTTAAAGCCCACCCCCGGAATATCATCTGCCAGACGGTAGGGATTTTCCCGGATAATCCCGTATAACGTGGGACCGTACTCCTGGTATATCTTGGCCGCCAGGTTCATGGTAATGCCGTAATTCTGAAGGAACATCATGGCCTGGCGCATATCCTTTTTGTCCTCCACCTGCTCAGCTATGGCCATGGCCATTTTCTCACTGACCCCCTTTACCTCGGACAGGCGCTCCGGCTCCTCCTCCATGATCCGGAAGGTGTCTGCCTTGAAATGGCGCACGATTCGGGCAGCCAAAGCGGCCCCGATGCCTTTGATGGCACCGGAGCCAAGATAGCGTTCCATGGACAGTTCATCCTGGGGTGTTTTCATCTCATAGCTTTCTATCTGAAGCTGCTCTCCATACACCGGGTGCTGGGTCATATGGCCACTGGCTTCTATCATGTCGCCTTCTGCCGCATAAGCCAGATTGCCTACCATGATGACTTCTTCCCCGTCGCTCTGATCCGTGACGCTCATTACTGTATAGCCGTTTTCTTCGTTGCGGAACTTAATCCGCTCTATAAATCCTGTTATTGTCGCCATCGTTTCTTCAAAAGGTTAAAAGAACCCGGTGCCAGGGCATGTCCGGAATACTCCAGTCCATCACGCTGTGCCGGGTTCTGATTTTTAGTAATCTTCTCTTCCGCCGCCTACTCCCATGGATGCCTCCATAGCCATGTTCATGCCATGGGCAAACTCTATAAACTTGCCGGTACCAATGGCTACTGCAGTCAGTGGGTCCTCTGCAATCATGGTCGTAATGCCCGTCTTTTCCTCAATCAGGGCATCCAGGCCGCTGAGCAGGGAACCTCCTCCTGTCATCACGATACCTCTGTCAAAAATATCGGCTGGCGGGGTGCGCTCCAATACATTGTGGACAGCATCCACAATCTGCAGAGCCGGCTCTCTCAGTGCCTCCAGCGTCTCGTCTGAGGTAACCACGATGGTCTTTGGAAGACCGGTCACCAGGTTGCGTCCTCTGACTTCCATGGTCAGGACTTCCGGCCTGCGGTATGCTGCTCCGATGTTAATCTTTATCTCCTCAGCCGTGCGCTCGCCAATCAGAAGGTTGTGCTTCTTCCTCATATAGCGCACCAGTGCCTCGTCAAAGTCATCGCCTGCAATCTTGATGGATGTGCTGACAACCGGCCCCCCCAGGGAAATAACCGCAATGTCGGCTGTACCGCCTCCGATATCCACAATCATATTACCGCAGGCCTTTCCGATATCAATACCAGCGCCGATGGCCGCAGCAACCGGCTCCTCGATAATGGCCACTTCCCTGGCGCCTGCCTGGTAGGTGGCGTCCTCCACTGCCTTTTTCTCAACCTCAGTGGCTCCGCTGGGGATACATACGCTGATTCTGGGCTTGCGCAGTGTTTTCTTGCCCACTGCCTTGCTGATGAAATATTTAAGCATCTTCTCTGTAATGGTATAATCTGAAATAACGCCCTGGCGCAGAGGACGGACAGCAACAATGTTGCCCGGGGTACGTCCAATCATAAGACGGGCTTCCTCACCGATGGCCATGATTTTGTTGGTATCGCGGTCAATGGCCACAACGGACGGTTCTTTTAACACAACGCCTTTACCCTTGATATATACAAGGATGCTGGCAGTTCCTAAGTCAATTCCAATATCATTGGACATCATCGAAAACATATAGATAGTTCCTCCTCGCTAACTGAGCCGGACCGGAAGCACACACTGGTGGCCTCCATGCTTGTCCCCTGTGGGGACCAAACGCCGGAACAGACCGCATCAATCGCTTAAAATATAAATGGTTGCATTGCATTACTTCTATGCATTGCTTCTATTATATACAATATTGTAAAGTTTTCAAAGGGTTTTTTTCTTTTTTATTTTCTTTATGTTTTTTTCATGCCAAGGACATATTTTCGTCACAATTATTGCTTATTATAATAACAAGTTCACCGAGAGGTGGACGAGGCCTTTGTTTCAAGTGATTACTTGAAATCACAAAGCTTTTTCATACTCATACCGGACGGCGTAATCCGTCCGGCCCCCCTATAACATTTTCTTTTTTTATATACCTACCATTCCCACGCA
>OATO01000485.1_pt1 | contig 11380 bp, 12 predicted proteins | sample 1495011 | NCBI WGS metagenome assembly OATO01 (sample SAMEA2579961, study PRJEB22360) | human gut metagenome | biome: human gut; feature: human-associated habitat; material: faeces | place: Denmark | collected 2008/2010 | reverse complement strand
ACAGGGAAACGGGAGGGGAGTCTATGATGACGCTGGCGCAGTGGTTTGAAGAGAAGGGTATTGAGAAGGGAATTGAGAAGGGGATTCAGCAGGGAAGACAGGAGGAAAGGCAAGAATTCGCCCAGCGTTTTCTGAGTAAAGGGATGTCTCGGGAAGACGTTGCAGAGATGACGAATTTATCTCTTGCTGAGCTTGATAAGCTAATTAACTAAGTTGCCGGCATTATCAGTTATAGCCAGATAATGATTATTATTAACTGACCAGATAATTAAGGGAACCTATGGACATAAAGACACGGAGAGAAACCAGGCAGACGTTGGCGCAGTGGTTTGAAGAGAAGGGATTTCAGAAGGGATTTCAGAAGGGATTTCAGAAGGGATTTCAGAAGGGATATAAAGAGGGACTCCAGAAGGTAAGACAGGAAGTAAGACAGGAATTCGCCCAGCGTCTTCTGAGTAAAGGAATGCTTCGTGAGGATGTTGCAGAGTTGGCAAATTTACCACTTACAGAGATTGATAAGCTAATTAACCTTAACTAAGTTACCTGTGTTATGACAGATTACGTGGCAATTAATAATTGGCGCTATCAGCCGTAGCGCCAGTTAAGTATTACGCCAGTTCGACCATTTTATTGTCGATCAGGCGAGCATCGCCAAGCCAGGCGGCAATCAGAATCACTGCCCGTTTGCTTTTTTCAGTGACTTCCAGCAACGTGTCGGCATCGCGAATCTGAATATCATCGGCGCGGAAGCCTTTTTCATTCAGTTCTTGCCCGGCAATAGTAATAATTTCATCGAGATCCCGTTCGCCAACCTGCAATTTGTCGGCAATCGAACTTAAAACTTTGTACAGACCGGGCGCAATTTTGCGTTGTTCCGCCGTCAGATAACCGTTACGGGAACTCAGCGCCAGACCGTCTTTGGCGCGCATAATTGGCACACCGACAATCTCAATATCAAAGCCCATATCAGCAACCATTTTGCGGATCAGCGCCAGTTGCTGAAAATCTTTTTCACCGAAGCAGGCGATGTCCGGCTGGACCAGGTTGAACAGCTTGCTGACAATAGTCGAAACGCCGCGAAAATGTCCCGGACGGCTGGCACCTTCCAGCATGGTCGAAAGGCCAGGAACGTCAACGTAAGTGTGGGTTTCAGTACCGTTCGGGTAGATCTCTTTTACCGAAGGGGCGAAAACTAAATCCACTTTACGTTTGTTTAGCTTTTCGCAGTCCTCCTGCAAGGTGCGTGGATAACGAGCCAGATCTTCCGGGCGGTCGAACTGCATCGGGTTAACGAAAATACTGACGACGACCACATCGGCGCGGGCTTTGGCTTCGTCGACCAGCTTCATATGGCCATCGTGCAGGTTACCCATGGTAGGCACCAGCGCCACGCGCTTGCCTTCCATACGCAGGCGGCGAATTTGCTGACGCAGCAGCGGCAGGGTTTCGATAATTAACACAACGTCACTCCTTAATGGAAACTGTGTTCTTCGCCCGGATAGACGCCGGACTCCACTTCAGCCATATACTGCCGCACCGCAGCACGGATGTCGCCCGTTTCAGCGAGGAAATTTTTGGCGAATTTAGGAATGTGACCACCGGTAATGCCGAATGCGTCGTGCATCACGAGGATCTGTCCGTCAGTGACGTTACCCGCACCAATGCCAATGACGGGGATCGCCAGTGCCTCGGTAATGCGTTTTGCCAGCTCAACGGGTACACACTCCAGTACCAGCAATTGTGCACCTGCGGCTTCTAGTGCTAACGCATCGCTGAGTAATTGGTCGCCAGCCTCATCACCACGCCCCTGCACTTTGTAGCCACCAAAAATATTCACGGACTGTGGCGTTAAGCCTAAGTGACCACATACCGGCACGGCACGTTCTGTCAGCATTTGTACCGTTTCTACCAGCCATGCACCGCCTTCAATTTTGACCATATTGGCTCCGGCACGCATTACCCTGGCAGCGTTTTCAAATGCCTGTTCCGGCGTGGCATAAGCCATAAAGGGGAGATCGGCCAAAAGCAGGCAGTTTGGCGCACCGCGACGCACGGCGGCGGTGTGATAGGCGATATCTTCAACTGTTACGGGAAGGGTGGAATCATGTCCCTGAACGGTCATACCTAGCGAGTCACCTACCAGCATTACGTTAAGGCCTTCGTCAGCAAACAATTTGGCGAAGCTGTAGTCGTAAGCGGTAATGGTCGCGAAGCGTTTTTTTTCCTGCTTGTATTTTTGAAGCTGCGAAATAGTCGTCGGTTTCATAACGTATCCTGATGGCTAAAGTGCAATTATTGGCATTCTAGCAGCCATATCGGGTGGGGCAATCATTTCGGTACGCTCATATCATCAGTTAACTGATGATATGAGCTGAGACTGATGACGAACGCAAAATTGCCTGATGCGCTACGCTTATCAGGCTTACATGGCGTATCACAATTTATTGAATTTTTTCACAATTTTATAGGCTGGATAAAGCGTTCGCGTCGCATCCGGCATGTAACAACGAACACTTTTCCAGCAATCTGATCTGTCTATCAAGGATAAGTTATCTGGAATCTGCTGGTGGCCTCGAAAGCGCCTCCCTTGATAGTCGCATTACCGTCTTGTTGCAATGTTGCCTGAAACTCAAGCACCTGCGTTGTTCCCTGGCCTTTGCCTGGGTAGATGCCACCTGAAGTATCAATTTCATCTTCATATGCTTTATACACAGAGGTTCCCACGTTAGGTTCGAGAACCATTTTTTCACTCACACGGTTTTTTAACCCTTCGATCAGAACACCGACGCCTTCTGCGGCATTGGAACCAGTCAACGTATTAGTGATTAATTTTTTGTTTTGCACCCCAATGTTTCCAGAGGACATTTTGGTTTCAATATTTTGCACACGAATACAGTTTTGTAGGGATATTTGAAAAGGTACTGGAGTTGCACCATTTTTGATCTGACCGGTTGTATAGCTGCCAAGTTCAACAGTCGTTCCATTGACTGTTTTTCCTGTAATCACTGAGGAAAAACAGGTCGGAAGTGATAAGGTCACATTCGCTAAATTGAAGTTAAAATAGATACTCCCACTGTACCCTTGAACCGTTCCCCCCGCATTCTCGGCCTTAAAACTGTAAAGGTAATCGCTGCTGCTGAGTAATGTTATTTTTTGGCCTGCTGTAGGGGCGAATGTCGTATCTGAATAAAATTCAACAGTAAAGTCTTGAACAACGCCACCTATTCTAAAAAATTTTGGAGTAAAACGGCCATCCAGTCGCTCACAGGCTCGTTGCAGATCGGCATCATGGAATCTAAAGTGGAAAGTTTGTGTTGGTGCATCCCCGATAAATATATCCGGAACGTCAGCGGTTGTATTATAAGCTGTCCATATAGTTGATATTTTTAATGTATAATACAGTCCTGTAACGGATGTTTTGAATAATTTATGTCCCCCGTAAACGAGCCCTGAATCAACCATTTTATTTCTGACAGTGATAGGGCCGCCAGTAGCACTGGAATGTGCTGTACAATATACACTGCCACTGTCATGGGTATCCTGATTAGGCCAGCGTAATTGTACCCCTGTCGGGCCGAGTTGAGTTGGGCGGTAAAATACCAGGTTATTACTGCTCCCGGAATACTGGAAATTTGCGCGGCCATTTCTTTCCGGCGGTACACCATCAGGCCCCGCACCAACAATAAAATCGACGGTTGCGTTACAGACACAATTAACAAATAGAAGAATGGTAAAAATAACAAATTGTAGAGTAGTTTTCATACGCACTCCATTGCAAACACTCATTGCATGAGTATTTGATATTTAGTGATAGTAAGATTTAATCAGCATAATGCTGGTTCCCTTTTGCGTAGCTAACATCATTTATTAATATAATAGAAATGATATAGAGTTATGATTTTTTAATTTATCAGTGTAGTTTTGTGGCACAAACCGCTTACTGCCAGGCGCAGTGCGCGCCTGGCAGTATGTAATATCAGGGATAGGTAATAGAGAATGTACCTGTTGCTTCAAATCCACCCGCGGTGATCACCGGGGTGGGTTGATCCTGCACGAAATCGGGAACCAGTTGCGCTTCGAAATCCAGGATATGTTCGACCCCAGGGTGCGTCACATCAATGGCATTAACGTCAATCCAACCGTCGGGGTTAGTCGCCGACTCATATTCTGTATAAACGGAATATGGATTATTAGGATAAAGCTGTTCCGCTTTACCGGTCGCGGCATCGTTCAGGCCGGTAATTTTCACCCCAATTCCTCCGGCTGCATTGTTTGTCTGTTGGTTGCCCAATAGCCTGACGCTGTTCCCGGTTTTTGTGGTGGACAGTTTCGTTATTATGCTTCCAATCCCCACACAGTCTTTTAATGCTATCTGGAACTGGCGTTTGGAATTACTGGTTCCATTACTAATATCCGTGGTTAAAACATTGCCAAAATCGACGGTGTTGCCTTTAACATTTGTACCTGCAACGGCATCGGCATAACAGGTTGGGGCCGTAATCATCAGACCAGGGTTTCTAAACTCAACCACTAAATAATACCCTTGTCCCTGGGTACTGCTTCTGATGCTAAAACCGGGGGAATTTGTTGAAGCGAAACCACGGGTATCAAGGGTACTGTTACTGTCAATCTCCGCCTTAAATGAATCGTAGTCGCCAGAAGCGCCGCCACCAGTATATATACGGCTCTGATAGTCGCTGCCGAGGTAATAGGTGGTTCTCACCTGGAAAGTGAGTTGTTGATAGCCTGTACATTGTGATGGGTCGACAACATGGCCCGAGAATTCATCTCTATGGGTTCCATCAGCAAGGAGGCTGTGTTCCGCTCCTATGCCAAATGTAATGCCAGGGCTACTGAAATTAAGGATTTCGACCGACACATAGACGCCTTGTATCGTTGTCTTAAATAAGGGTTTGCCATCATACTGTTTGCCTGAGTTAATCAGGTTATGGTAAATCTCCGAATTGGATTGATCTCCGCTGGACGCGTCGCCAAAATAACAGTAAATCATATTGGATGTGGAGTTCGATATCATGTATACGCCTAACGGCGTAATCAATCCTGGTGCAGGCTGCCCTCCGGCAGAAGCTGGTTGTGTTCCATTCGGAAAAATATTGATTATAACATTACCATCATCATTTGGTTCGCCGTAGCTAATACGTGTTCCCGCCCATGTTGAAAATACAGCACCAGTGCTGATTAATAATACCAGGCTAATTACTGCTTTACTCAGTCTGTTAATAATCATCTGAATCCGCTCTTTATATTTCATTCCATTGAATTAATCGTACCAGGTATCTACCAGTACACTGGTTGCCACTTTTCCGGCAGTGACAGAGGCAATATTATCAATTTTTTGCATTCGGGTATAAAAAGCCCAGGTCGAATTATTCAGACCCTGTGCATTCACCGTGTATGTCGACCGTGAAATACCTGCAGGAGACCAGACGTTAAACATATTGCTGCGATCGTGCGTTGAGAAAATCACCACGCCAACATTTTTGGCACCATTGACTTCCTCATTCGGAAAAACTTGTTGCGAGCCTGCTGCAAAAGCGCCGTTTTTAGGTTTGAAATCCAGATGCAAATTTGTGGTCCCTGTTGGGGCACTCCCGGTACAGTTATACAAATTGATAAAGAATTCCTGACCCCCAGAAAAATATTGCTCCGCCGTAATGCCGCTGGCGAAATAACCCAGGCTCACCGTACCTAAATCGACCGTCCCGTTGTTGCTAACGGATACCGTGCAGGTGGTGCTCAGCACTTTTGCGTTAAAGTCGACACTCACATCAGCCAATGTACTGGCGCTAAATAGCGCAGCAACAATGATAAGAGTGGTAGATAAACCGTGCTTTTTCATAACGTCCCTTTTACACAGGCTGCGCTGTAAATCACTTATAGGTAATATCAAATACTGCCTGGCTGGAAAACTCACCGGCAGTGACGTCCGCGTCAGCCTTACCGCTATCGCGGATCAGGCGTGCGCTGAGCGGCACGGTCGCGCCACCACCGACCATGGTGACCGGGAACGCGTTGGCGGATTTACACTTCAGTTGTGTACCGCTTTTAGGGGTTGCTGACCCCCAGACCTCAACGGCGACCGCTGCTGCTTTCGGGGTTGCAACGGAGGCGTTGGCAAATGCTTCTCCCGCGCCTGCGCTATCACAGGTTGAACCACTGGCCGGTTTCAATGTGAACTCTGCGCTGGATGTGGCTGCGCAGTTGCTGAGTATCAGATTGAATGATTTTGCTTTGTTTCCGCTGATCACTTCCGGGATGAAAACATCCTGAAAATCAATGTCGGTAACTGTCTTTGAGTTTTCCTGTACTTCGGCGCTACAGGTTCCTGCGGTGACTTTTGTCACGACGGTAAGATCCAGGGAATCCGTGGTGGCATTGGCGGTATTCATCCCAATGCTGAAGCATGCCATGGCGCTGACGACGTAGCAGGCTAAAGTTGTTTTTTTCATTGTGCTACCCCGTTATTCATAGGTGAAGTTAAACGTGACTTTGGCGCTGAAATCACCGATTGTGCCCTTATCAGCCTGGGTTTCTCGCATTACGGCAGCCAGTTTTAATCCGCCGCTGATTTCAGCAGTTGTCCACGTGATGTTTTCATCGTTCTGAACTTTAAAAAATGTGTCAGTTGACGTACTGGCCCGACGGAAACCGACACCGATACTGCCTGTTAACCCTGGCCCACCAGCGAGAGGGATCGCCAGGTTCATCCCCGCGACACCGGTTTTTTTCTCTGCCGTGATGGTAGAAATGATTTTGCTCGGGCTACCCGTACAGTTTTCTGTTTTTAAGGTAAATTCACCTACCGTTTCGGCACTTTTCGCGCGTAACTGGTCCAGCCTGATATCAGGAATGACCAGCTTATAGGCGTCAGTGCCGGTTTTAGACGTACCGGTTCCTTCCAGTTTGATATCACAGGTCGGCTGTATAATATCGGCCCTGAATTTAACGTCGACATCAACGGCCAGTGCCGAGGCTGAGAGCGTCAGCACGGCGAGTGCCAGAGGAATATTTTTCCGTGTCATAGGTTATCCATATCTCGCGGATTTTAGTGAGTTGCAGATACCGTACAGAGTACGTTATCCAGTGACAGGGTCTGGTTGCCGCGCTGGTCAGCAGCGGATGCCGGAACCTGATAGCGCGCGATGCAGTGCTGCGAAACGTTGTCCTTATCGGACCAGTTCACCTGCAACACGCCGTTATCTTCGATACCACGCACAAAGGCCTGGTTGTTCTGGCCGATGTAGCCCAGAGACTGCCCTTGCTCATTGGTGATATTGGCGGCAAATGGCAGAGGTTCGCCATCGCTACGACGCATCGTGATCATCGCTGAGCGGCCCTGATCGGTTTCGAAACTGGTCATGGTAATGGCCCCGTAGCGCGGAACCGTTTGTGAACTGGTGCTCTTAAGCTCTACGTCGTTTTCCAGCTCCTGAATATCGAGCGTGATGTTGTTTTCACGGTACGGGGAGGCGGAGGTGGCGACGCCATAACCCCAGCGGTCAATGGTGTTACTGCTGTAGTTGATTCGTGCGCCATGCGCTCCAGGGGCTTTCACCAGGACAAGCGTATCGGTATCGCTAAAGCTGTGATTGGTATACGTCAGCCCGCCGCCGTGCAGGACGAAGCCGCCATCGGTGCTGAGTGACATCTGACGGCTGTGGTCAGTGTCAGCCGATGCTGAGCCAGACCATGTACCCCATTGCGATTCATAGCTGAGATAACCGCCAATATCCGCCAGATTGGAACTCTGCTTATTGGTGGAGTAATTGGTATTCACGCTGTAGTTATATTTCCCATCGCCGCTGCTGCCGTTGGCGCTGGCGCTCAAACGATGGCTGCCGTTAAAGTCAGTGCTTATACGGCTGTCGAGATACTTGAAGCCGCTTTCGCGACGTTTACCGCCCAGTAAATTTTCCAGCGGAATGCTGAAGCTCAGATAGAAACTGTCATCCTGATCGCCGTCTTCATTCCAGGTGCGTTGTACTGTGGCACTCCATGTTCCCCAACTTGTCCCTTTGCTGTAGCCCATGGAGTACGTGCTCTGGCTATGGCTTCCGCTCCAGTAATCCGTCCAACTACCATTAAGATAAAACGAGCCGTAATCGACCTCCTCGAACATCAGCGGCTGGTTGAGACTGATAGTGAACTGATTGCGGGTACGCTGATAATTCCCCATTGTGCGTTGCTCGTCTGGTGAGCTGTGTCTGGCATCATCCTGTAACGTCAGGGCATCGTTCAGCCCCAGGTAATTACTGGTGGAATAGCGATAGGCGGCCAGGTTTAGTGAGGTATTGGTGGCACTGAACATTTTGTTCCACGAAATACGATAGCTTTGCCCGGTGTAGGTTTGATCGTTGTAGATATTCGCCTTCGACTGAGTGACGTCCAGCGATACTGCGCCGATGCTGGTGTTTACGCCCAGCCCCAGCAGCACGGCCATAAAGTCAGCATCGGTGAACTGGATACCCGTATAGCCGGTGAAGGTGTTGTTGATACCGTAGTAGAATGACCCTTGCAGCAAGTTATAGTCTTCGCGCAAATCGTCGCGAACGATTTGCCCGCCGCTGAGATCCCAACGCCCGACGCCCGGACGCAGCATCTGCATAACCGAGGAGAACGGTTGTGAGAATGTCCGCCGTGAACCGTCGGCTTCTTCAATGGTGACCACCAGATCATTGCCGTAGCCAGAAGGCATAATGTCATCAATGGCGAATTCGCCAGGCGGTACGGTTCCTTCGTAAATTTTATAGCCGCCCTGGGTGATGGTGACTTTGGCGTTACTGTTTGCCACGCCGCGGATCACCGGGGCAAAACTGGTCATGGAAGGCGGTAACATGCGGTCGTCGCTGTACAGGCGTGCGCCTTTAATGCCGACAGAGTCGAAGGTTTCCCCGGTGGTGTAGGTCTCCCCGACCACAAGTTGAGAACGAATAAATGGCAGCTCGCGCTGCATATAGCTGTTCTGGATATCAAAATTACCGCCAACATCCTGCTGCCAGCTATAGTTACCGTTGCTTCTGAAATGCCAGTTCCCGAGGTTAAGCCCTGCGTTGAGTGCAGTATAGAACGACTGAGTTTCATCACCCCGGCGCGTGTCCCCCCAGCCGTTCATACGGTAGGACAACATGGCGGCACTGATGCCGTCTTCCCATAATGACGGGTCGATATATCCCTGATAATTACTGAGGATCCAGATCTGCGGAACCGTGATATCCAACTTCTGATCGTTAGTATCGAAATAGACTTCTGACTGTGGGATCGCCCGCGCCAGATCGAGACAATCATCAGCTTCCGCTTCGCCTTTGCGTAATACAGCCTCTCCGTCTTTGAGATCCGGCTGTTTAATATGCAACTGATTGAGCATTTTACGAGAAATACAGGCGTCGGCACTTTTCTTGCCGGTATCAATAAGTTCTACGGTCATGCTCGTTGCGGCACTTTCATTGACGTAGACTTTTACGTCATAGCTGCCGGGCATAGCAGGGTTACCGTCGGAATAACGCGACAGGTCAATCCCCTGGGCAGAACTCCCCATCAGGAAGCTGGGATCGTATTCAATACTTTCTGCCGCATTGGCAGCATGGCCATAAATGCAGGCAAAAATAACGGCAATCCGTGTCAGTTTACAATGAGTCATCTGTTTTTTCTTATGCTCGACGTTGTAATCATTCAGTCAATAATTAATTCAAGATATTTACCCTGGCGATAATGTAATTCGTGAGATTACATATTTGCTTCGCCTTTTATTTCACTGCCGTAATCACTAATAGCTGAATAGTGTAATTTAGCGCCGCCAGGGGAGGTATTCAGACCCTGTACTGTAAATTCGGCATCGCTTTTTGGCGCAACCATTGTGGCGTCTACGGTATATTTTTTATTTCCCGACTGCACATCGACAGACGAGAAGGAAACGTAATAAGGCGTTGGGTTCGTCACTTTGATTTTATTGCCATTCCAGCGCCAGGTTAATTGCTCTGGCGCTTTGAAATGCTCACCGGCTAATCCATCAGGGCGATAGAACAGTTTGATACGGGTACGGAAAGCCAGTTGCAGGACATTTTTATTTTCAGCTTCTTTTGCCTGCATTTTGGGTGGAACTTCCAGCACGTTAAACCAGTACACACTTTCCCTGTCTTTCGGTAATGCCTGCGTGCCGGTATAGGTGATGGTAACGGTTTGGCCTTTTTTCGGGTCTATGCGTGAGACCGGTGGGGTCGCGTTAAACGGGACTTTGATCAAAGCCGGGTCTACATTGTCATCACCGGTATCAAGCCAGGACTGCACCAGCAATGGGCGAGAGCCTTTATTTTCCAGGCGAGCAGTGATCTTTTTGTCGCTTTCTTTATAGATGATGCGCGTACCGTTGATAACGATATCGGCCTGGGTTATGGGGCTGAATGCCGTAAGCGTTGCACCGACAACGATAGCAGCGATAGTCTTGTTATAATTCAACATGTTATCTCTCCCTGAAACATCTCTAAATCCTGAAACAGGGGATGTAACACATCCCCTTGTGATTTTTACAACGGTAACGCTATTACTGATAAGTCAGGGTATAGGTTGCGTTGGTTTTCACCGGGCCGCTGGTGACGGTTGCGGTTGAAGAAGATTTCACATAGGACGCCATATAGCTGAAGGTGGCGATATGGCTGGTTGAATCGATAGGAGAAGAAATTTTGCTTGAAGGATCGTTTACTTTAACCAGTGCCGGGGTGGTGGTGGAGACATCGTGAAGTGCGATGTTGACACCTTTAGCCGGGCCGCTGATGGAGTTGTCATTTTCCAGAGTACCTTGGGTGGAGCTGTGGAAAGTAGAGGTAAAGCTCATTGTTGCCGTTTTATTTGCGGCTGCATTGGAGCAGTTTACTGAGATGCTGATTGCTGCCGGGTATGCACCCAGCGCTTTGTCATTCAGCGCTGCAATATCACTTGGTTTCGCGGTTTTCAGGGTGATGTTAACATCGTTGCTGCCACCGTTAACGGTTGCCGGGCTGGTTTCATCAGAAACCAGACCGTTGATATTGATTTCACCACCATCCACAGCCATTGCATTACCAGCAGAAAAACAGGACGCTGCCAGAACAACCGCCAGAAGCTTCTTGTTCATTATAATTCTCCATAAAATATTAAATGAGTTAAAAAATGATACGTAAAGTTAATTACGGGATGGGCAATATAATAGGAGTGTGTTTTTTTGTAAAATATTGTTTTTATATTAATGGGTTATTTGTATTTCTATATTAAATATTATTTTTATAATGAATATTATGTGTGGGTTTTTATTTCTGTGATGAATTGTTTGGCGGCAAATATGGCAGGGGGGGGGGGGGGAAGAGAAATATATTTTTTTCGCTTTCGC
>OATO01000480.1_pt1 | contig 11568 bp, 12 predicted proteins | sample 1495011 | NCBI WGS metagenome assembly OATO01 (sample SAMEA2579961, study PRJEB22360) | human gut metagenome | biome: human gut; feature: human-associated habitat; material: faeces | place: Denmark | collected 2008/2010 | reverse complement strand
TCCAGCCCGCATCCCGTCCGAAAAAGGAGGGATTGAGGGATGCAATGGTACAGTAAGACACGTAATAAAATAATTCTGTTGGCTCCCACACTTATCTTTTATTTGATTTATATGATTGTCCCGGTGTTGCTGGCGATAGGCTACAGTTTGACAAGATATGCCGGCGTTGGTAAACCGGTACTAAATGATTTTAAAAATTATACCCGTGCTTTCAGCGATCCCTATTTTGCTCTCGCAATCAAAAATACCGGTATTTTACTTTTGGTATCCTTTGTCATGCTGGTTTGTGGCTCGTTTTTTGTGGCTATTTTACTCAATCAGAAATTAAGACTAGCTACTGTTTCCAAGGCGTTAGTCTTTTCACCCGCCATTATCGCGAGCATAATTGTGGGTATTCTTTGGGGATATATTTTGGATCCATCCACGGGTCTGATCAACAATCTTCTGCATGCAATGAACTTGGATATGCTTTGTCAAACTTGGATTGGCGACAAACATTGGGGCATTTATAGCATCAGTATGGTTTATGTTTGGCAGCAATGCGGGTTTATTGCCACAATTTACTTAGCGGGTTTAGGAACCATTCCCAATGATGTATTGGAGGCTGCTGAAATCGACGGCGCCAGCTTCTGGCAGAAGCTTGTACGCATAACGGTGCCGATGCTAAAAAGAACCGTCATTTCAGTGGGGGTCCTGGTCATTACAGGTTCGCTTAAAGTATTTGAAATCGTGCAGCAATTGACAAATGGAGGTCCGGCTCATTCGTCTGAGACCCTAGTGACGTATTCCTACTCGCTGACCTTTGGCAGCCGAGAGTATGGCTATGGTATGACGCTGGCAACACTCACCTTTTTAATCTCCTTTGTGATTATGATGTTTTATTTGTATCTGACGCGGGATAAAGAATCGGGAGGGATGGTATGAAGCGCAAGGTTCAACGCGGAATTCTGCATGTGATTCTGTATACCTTTGTCTTGATTATGATGGTTCCTTTGATTTGGCTTGTTGTCATTTCCTTTAAAACCAACAGGGAAATCCTGACGCAACCGCTTCAGTTGCCCTCTACATGGTCCTTTGTAAATTACAAAGAGGCCTTGGAGTTGCTGGATATTTTTCGATTATTTTTCAATACCTTTATAATCGCTGTAACGGCGGTAGTGCTTCAGCTGATCATCACCATTCCAAGCTCGTTGGCCGTTTCCCGTATGGTCTTCAAAAGGAAAAGGGTGCAAACGGCGATTTACAGCTTCCTGTTGATCGGTCTGGCGATAAGCCCCTTTGTCCTGCTGTTCCCGATTTACCGCATCAATTTCTTCTTGGGCATCAGCGGCAAATGGGCATTGATTCTGCCTTATGTAACCATGGGCATTTCCTTCAATACGTTAATCTTTGTGGGATTTATCAAAACCGTACCCAGCGAATTGGATGAGGCGGCGGTGATAGACGGGGCGAATTTGTTTCAACTCATTGTAAAAGTTATAACTCCTGTAGTTAAACCGGCAATCGCCACGGTTATCGTTTTCAATGCGCTATATATTTGGAACGAATATCCCTTTGCCGCAATCATGCTCAATGATGCGGCTGATTATACCCTTGCGCGAGGCATCGCTTTTTTTAAGGGGACCTACAATGTCAATTATGCGGGCATCGCTGCCTACAGCGTTTTGATTATCATACCAGAACTTATTATCTACGCGTTGTTCCAAAACAGTATTGTGGAGGGAATGACTGCGGGCGCGGTAAAAGGCTGACAGAGAAGGGGGAGGACATTTGTCATGAACCAGCACAAACAGCTGCTGCTCAAAGCACAGTGCGCTGTGGAAGAGAATAAAGATCTGGTCCGTCAACACGCGCGCAAGAGGCAATGGTACCATTTTATGCCGGAATGCGGCTGGATGAACGACCCCAACGGATTGATCTATTATAAAGGGAAGTATCATCTGTTTTATCAATTTTATCCTTATGGACCCTATTGGAGCGCTATGCACTGGGGACATGCGGTCAGCGACGATCTTCTCAGTTGGAAACACCTTCCGGTCGCTCTAGCGCCGAGCGAGCCTTACGACGACTGCCAAAAGGGCGGCGTTTTTTCAGGCAGTGCGGTGGAAGGAGAGGACGGCAGGCTCTATTTGTTTTATACAGGGACCATTGTCAATGAGGACAAGGTGACTAAATCTCAATGCCTTGCGGTCAGCGATGACGGTATCCATTTTGTAAAATACGAAGGAAATCCGGTCGTTGCGCCTACGGCATTTGTAGAAAGCGATCCAAAGGTATGGCGCAGGGGAAATAGATGGTACATGATCGTAGGCGGTGAGGAAGATCACAAGGGCCGCGCTATTTTGTATGCCTCCCAAGATTTGAAAACATGGGAGCGCTTTGGAACGATTTTAGAAAGCGACGGCACACTGGGCGCTATGTGGGAATGCCCGGACCTCTTTACCGTAGACGGACGGGATGTTCTGGTAATCGGGCCCATGCATCTGGGGGAACGTAAATGCACCTATTTAACCGGCAATATGGACTACAAAAAGCGCGCTTTTACCCCATTCAGCATAGGTGAAGTGGACTGCGGCTTTGATTATTATGCGCCTCAAAGCTTTGAAGACCCCAAAGGCCGAAGAATTCAGTTCGCATGGGCCAATGCATGGGACTGGATGCCTTGGTGGAAGGGATTTGGCACCACCGCGCAGGAGGGGTGGTGCGGGGCAATGAGCATTCCCCGAGAGGTCCGGGTTCAGGGCGATCTGCTGCGTTTTCTGCCTGTAGAGGAGCTCCGCAGCCTCCGGAAGAACTACCGGGATTACGGTCCGCTGCATCTTTATGAGTGGTCGAGAATGGAGATTGAAGCGGGGGACGGCGTACATTGTGAAATACTTGCCGTGCTGTCTCTGCAGGAGACGGCTGCGGAACGTCTGATCTTTCAGGTGCGCTGCGCCGATGGCGTACAGGGAGGAAACAACCGCTGTACCAAGCTTATCTTTGACCTTCGGGAAGAGAGACTTACCGTGGACCGAAACGATGCGGACGATTGGAGTACGGGAAGAAAAAGCTGCAAACTGCGCCTGCTGAGCCAGGAAAGCCTTCTGATCCATATCTTTATGGACACCGTGTCTGTGGAATTGTTCACGGACGATTATACGACCGCCTTCTCCACCAATATTTACCCGGAGGAGGCGTGTACAGAGCTCTATGTGCGCGCTGAAGGAGGCGGGGCTTCCTTTTTATCGTTTGAGACATGGGGCATGAGACGTGTTTGCCGCTGACATAGAAAAGGAGTGATTAAAATGGAAAAAATTTTGCTGGATACCGACATAGGCACCGATATAGACGATGCAATCACGATGTCCTACCTTCTGAAGCAAAAGCGGTGCGAGCTTTTGGGCATCACTGTGACAGGAGGAGAAACCGAAAAGCGCGCGGCCTTAGCCAGCGTAATGTGCCGTGCGGCCGGCAGGCCGGATTTGCCGATTTATCCGGGACCGGATCGTCCGCTGTTGGTCAGGCAGAAGGAGTGCTTTGCGCCACAGGCAAAAATTCTGAGGGACTGGGAGCACCAAGAAAGCTTTCCGCGCGGGGAAGCGATTGCATTCATGAGGAGGACGATTCGGGCCAATCCGGGGGAGGTCACGCTGTTGGCGATTGCACCGCTGACCAACATAGCGCTGCTCTTTGCTTCGGATCCGGAGATCCCATCGCTGTTGAAGCGGCTGGTATTGATGGGCGGCCGTTTTTCCAACTTTGCTTCGGTGCTCACAGACAATATAGATAAGGCCTTTGTTCCGGAGCATACGGACCCCATTATTTGCAATGGTGCTCTGGAAATGAATGCGCTCATCGATCCCCACGCGACGGCAATCGTCTATCAAACCCATCCGCCGATTCACCGTTCGGTCGGTGTGGATATGACCCACTTGGTCACCATGCCGATGGAAGAGTTCCGGGAACGCTTTGCCGACCCGCTTCACAGGCCTATACTGGATATGTCGAAACACTGGATTGCCGAACGCACAGAAGTGACCTTTCACGATCCGTTGGCGGCGCTCAGTATATTTAATGATGAAATCTGCAGCTTTGAACGGGGAGAGATATCGGTAGAGCTGACAAGCGAAAAACTCCAGGGATACACCTATTGGAAAAAAACGCCGGAGGGCCCCCATGAATGGGCGGTCACTGTGGATTGTCAAAAATTTTTTGATGAATATTTTTCGGTCTTCCACTGACCGAATGATTTAGGAGGCAGCTATGAATCGTTTCGATGGAGCATTTTCCAATCTCACGCATGTTAGCCGGGCCCGCAACGGAAGAATTTCCAGCTGGGATCAAAACGGGAAAAATCACGATTATTGGCTCATCCCGCCGAACGAGAGCGTCACTCTAGGGGAGATTTTTGGTCCAGGCAGTATCCGGCACATATGGATGACCTCCTTCTGCCGGAAAAGCATCTTCCCCGGGCTTATTCCCCCCGAAGACAACGGCCGGGTGGCTCCCGTGAATGAAATTGCGCCGCCGCTTGGCATTGTGTGGGATGTGCGCGACCCTGATTATTACCGCAAAGCGCTGCTGCGCATCACTTGGGACCGTCAGGACTGCCCCAGCGTGTTGGTGCCTTTTGGAGACTTTTTCTGCATCGGTCATTCCATGCCTGTGACCTTTAACTCCCTGCCGATACAGGTTTCGGTCAATCCGGCGGAGGAACGGGTCTTTGGCGGCGCTGCGTCGGTCAGTTGCTATTTCCCCATGCCCTTTAACGAGCACGCCAAGGTGGAAATTATCAATGAGAACGATGTGCCGTTCGGTTTGTATTTCCAGATTGATTATGAGCTGTATCAGGAAAAGCTTGGCGCGGATACCGCCTATTTTCACGCCTGCTGGAAGCGTCAGCTCCCCTGTGAGGGATGGGGGAACGACATTCTCACCAATTCTCCCGAAATCAATTCGGTTTCCAACCTGACCGGAGAGAACAACTACGTCCTGCTGGAGACGGAGGGAGAAGGCCATTATGTGGGCTGTAATCTTTCTGTGAAGCATTTTCAGGGCAGCTGGTGGGGCGAAGGCGACGATATGTTCTTTATAGACGGAGAGGAATTTCCCAGCATCATAGGTACCGGGACAGAGGATTATTTCAACCACGCCTGGGGAATGCAGCAGGGCAACCATTCGCTTTACCACGGCTCTATTCTGCACGAGCGTGACCTGCCGGAAGCATATCAGGTTGCCTATCGTTTCCACATTGAAGATCCTGTGCATTTCCAAAAAAGCATCAAGGTCACGATGGAACACGGCCATGCGAACCATCTCTCCGACGATTGGAGCACGACGGCTTATTGGTATCAAAAGCTCCCGACAAAGCCTTTTGGAATCCAAGGGGTGGAAGAGCGGATTCCGCTGAAGCTGGGGGAAACCGCAGTGCAAAAGATTTCCCCTGAAATTACACAGGATATCTCCAATGCACGGGAATCACTGGAAGAGAGAAAACGGACGTTTTTTCCCGCACAGCGGACGGTCCATGAGCAGTATGAGGAAACTACCCGCCAATATTCCAAGGACAATATCCTGTACGGTAAGAAACTACGGGAAGGGCTTAAGAAATAAAGCGGTGGGAAGTTAAAAATGAAATATGGAATTTATTATGCCTATTGGGCAAGGGAGTGGGGAGGAGATTTCCTCCCCTTTATCTCCAAAGTTAAGAGACTGGGTTTCGATGTTTTAGAGGTGAATTGCGGAAGCTTTCCGGAGCGGGACGATTCTTATTTTCGGGAACTCAGACGAGTATCCGAAGGGGAAGGCGTGCTTTTGAGCGGCGGATATGGCCCCAGACCGGAGCACAACCTTTCTTCCGCGGATCCTGCGCTGATTGAGGGCGCTTTTCGCTTCTGGGCGGATGTTTTTCATAAAATGGAACTGTCCGGCATTGATCGCGTCGGCGGCGCGCTTTACTCCTATTGGCCGGTCGATTTCCGCAATGGCTTCAACAAGGCTGAGGATACCCAACGCAGCATTGAAAATATCAGGAAGCTCGCCGGCCTCGCGGCCGTACACGGAATTACCCTCAATATGGAGGTGCTCAATCGATTTGAAGGCTATATGCTCAACGAGTGCGAAGAGGCGGTTTGCTATGTCAAGGCGGTTGGCAAATCAAACGTGAAAGTGATGCTGGATACCTTTCATATGAATATTGAAGAGGATTCCTTGACAGAAGCCATTCGGAAAGCGGGCGGTCTGCTGGGACACATTCATATTGGTGAGGCCAACAGGCGTCCTCCCAGCGCGCAGGGGCGCATCCCCTGGAAAAACATCGGTCAGGCGCTAAAAGACGTTGGTTACGATCAATATGTGGTAATGGAGCCTTTTGAAAGAATGGGCGGACAGGTGGGAAAAGATATTTCCATTTGGCGGGATTTGTCCCATGGAGCCACGGAAAAGGATTTAGACGTAACGGCGGCGCAGTCGGTGGAATACATCAGATCCCTATGGGGCTAGCAAGGGCTTGTGTCCAGTTGCTTTAACAAAAGGAAGCGGAAGGTTATCTATGTATGATGTTGTCGCTTTGGGAGAAAGTCTAATTGATTTTGCCCCTGAAGGGGTAAACGCCGCCGGTGTACCGCTTTATGATGGAAGATACATATATTGCCGGGTTGTCTATGGGCGGGTATGGTGCATTGGCACATGCATTGGACCGCCCGTATGCATGGAGAGCGGTAGGCGCCTTTTCACCTGGAGTAGATATAGGAGAGAGAGGGGGCATAATGTTGGGGCATGATTTCCCACCTATGATGAATTTGTATGAACTGTTGGAAGAACACGCAGGAGCACAATTGCCTAATATATTTTTGTGCTGCGGGCAAGAAGATTTTTTGTACCAGTCTGTTGTACGTTTCCATAGTGAGTTGGAGAAGTATGGTATATCACACCGATGGGATGCTGTGCCCGACTTTGAGCATGAATGGAAATTTTGGGATATAGAATTAGAACGTTTTTTGGATTGGCTTCCACGAACAGATGCTTACGCGTTGTTGCCGCATCATAAATTGTGAATTAGCTTTCTGAAGAAGCGTTCGTTTCCAATCATTAAGCTGCTGGATTTTTGTATGCTAATAGGATTAATAAAATTAGAAGGAGTTTATTCATGAAAGACGTTGTCGCTCTGGGGGAAGTCCTTATTGATTTTGCCTGTTGCAGTGCCGATGTATCGGGATATCCAATTTTAGCAGCTCAACCAGGCGGCGCACCGGCCAATTTCTTATCTGCATTACAGTGTTACGGTTGTTCCACGGGATTCATTGGTAAAGTTGGTGATGATGCATTTGGTCATCTTTTGAAAATTACGCTGGATTCACAAGGGATAGATACGCAGGGCCTCGTATTTGATCCGAGCGTATTTACTACACTGGCGTTTGTGACGCTGGATGCGACGGGGAATCGAGAATTTTCTTTTGCACGTAAGCCGGGTGCGGACACCAACTTGCACTCGTCCGAAGTGGCAATTTCGTTATTAGAGGGCGCTCGAGTATTTCATTTCGGAAGTCTGAGCTTATCGGACGAACCTTCGCGGAGCGCGACTCAATTTGCTCTTTCTCAGGCGAAAGCACATCGTTGCCTAATTAGCTATGACCCGAATTTTCGAAAACCACTTTGGAAAAATGATCAGATAGCGAGAAAACAAATTGAATGGGGATTGCATCAAGCTGACATTGTAAAAATTAGCGATGAAGAAATTGGATTTTTATGGGATATATCTCCCGAGCAAGGAGCAAAAAAAATTTTGAATGAGTTTGGAGCAAGTCTTGTTTATGTAACACTTGGTCCAAATGGATGCTATTTTTCTAATTCTAGTGCCGATGGCTATGTTGCTACTCCGTGCAACATTCACGTTGTAGATACAACAGGAGCTGGTGACATCTTCGGAGGAAGTGCAATGAGTAGGTTCTTAAAAACGGGTAAAACGCCTTCAGAGTTGGATGCAATGGAGTTGCGTGATATCGTTCGCTTTGCGTGTTGCGCAGCAAGCCTCTCTACACAGAATCACGGTGGGCTTACAAGCTTATTGCCAGAAAAGCAGGTAGTGGAGTGTGTGGAATCCAACTATCCTTATAATACTTTGTAAACCTGTTTTACAGATGACTGAATGTAAGCGCCCAATAACCCGGCGTCCTTGACAAAAAAGCAGGAGCCGAGAAAAGGTCAGCTCCTGCAACTACGTTATTCAAATCTCTCCTGAATATACTCGCCCCAAGGTAAGAGGGCATCAACATTCTCGGGATGTTCACCAGCATCCCGATTAGAAATACGATTCCCGAAGTCGTAAGCCAATAGAAATCCGCGAGGATATGACGGACAGAACTCCTTCTCCGCCAAAACAGAACCGGCTGTAATTTGAATTTAGACTGTTTAAATTCAAATTGCAGCCGGTTTTTTCTGCGATTTTAGACTTTTGGATTCCCTGCCGCTGCGCTTGCGGTTCAGCCGGGAAGAAGAATTTCAATGGCTGCGCCTGTCCAGACAAGGCTTGGTTCCACAGATGCGCCGGGGGTGAGAGGTTGGGCCGGAGGGAGGGCTTCACCGTGCCACGGGTTTAGGATGAGCGGCTCCCTATCACAGCTCTTTTTCATCAGAACATAATGAAGTTTGTTTACAGGCGCGCCATTTTCCAGCATTTGACACACCAGGATGGCGTATTCTGCCGCCTGTTCCACGTCCAGCGCGGCTTCACAGAGCATCCCCAACATCTTCATTTGTGCGACTTCCTGCTTGGCGGCCGCGCTCAGTACGCCGAACATTTGCCGGATCAGCGGGTTTTCCCCGAGATGGAATACTGGTTTTGCGCCCTGCTTTGCCAAGCGGCGCATCATAAGCATGGGGTTGGAATAGCTTTCAAAGCCTGGCATCGCGCAGCCAAAGACGATGTCGTTATACAGAGCAGATATGTATGCCCTGTCGGCGGCTTCAGCTTTGGCGTGCCCGGAAATCTCCCATTCGTAATAAGCCAAGGTGAAAGCTCCGCAGGAGTTTCCATCCGCTTTGCCTTGTGTGATATATTTGCACATAGTATCCACCTTCGTTTCGATGATTTACGGGCAGCGGACCCGTTTTTCTTATTATAACATGGACACTGCATGGCAGCCACAAAAAATCAGGACAAACAGTTTTGAGGGCTCAACAGTTTCCGGAAGCATCAGCCGGCGAAGCTGCGTCTCTGGCGGATACCATAAAGCGCTCCGGCAGGATTTGTGGAAAATATGGTCTATAGCGTTATTGGCCGTTTACAGGTTTTCTGGTCAAGAACTCAAAATATTTTACATTTTGTACGTTATTGAAAAAAGATGTAAAAAAAGTTATGCTGAAAATCGGAAGGCGCGCACTGTAAAAGGGAGGGGCGCAAATACAGTGCTGTGGCTGTAAGCTGGTTTTTCGATTAAAGCACTCTTGAGAGCCGGCATGCGGCGGAACCGTAGACAACAAAACAACGAAGAGAGGGAAAAATATGTATCGCGTATCCAATTTTACCGACAATGATGACGTTAAAACACTTGATCAAAAAGGGCCCTTCACCGTTATTGAATACCAAAGGGACCTGAGCGTGACGCCGGGTTCGGCTGTCACGGCTTTTTACTGTGCTCAGATGAACGTAAAAAAGCGGCAGGTCATATGTGATTTGAATCATGCGAATATTACCATCCAGGCCGGGGCCATGCAGTGGATGCTGGGCAATGTCAGCGCGACCACAGGAATCAAAGGCGTTGGGGACCTTTTCGGAAAAGCTGTACGGGGCAAGGTGACGGGGGAATCTGCGATCAAGCCGGAATATACCGGCAGCGGTATGCTTGTTTTGGAACCTACCTATAAGCATCTCCTGCTGATGGATGCGGCCGATTGGGGCGGCTCTGTGGTGCTGGACGACGGCTTGTTTCTTGCCTGTGACTCAAGCCTCAAACACAAAGCAGTCATGCGCTCAAATTTCTCCTCGGCGGTCGCCGGCGGCGAAGGGCTGTTTAATCTGAGCTTGAACGGCAGTGGTGTGTTTTGCATCGAGGCAGAGTGCCCCAAGGAAGAATTGGTAGAGATCATATTGGAAAATGATGTGTTGAAGATCGACGGGAACTACGCGATCGCCTGGAGCGCGGGCCTTGAATTTACGGTGGAGCGGTCTGGTAAGAGCCTGATCGGTTCGGCGGCTTCCGGGGAGGGGCTTGTAAATGTGTACCGTGGTACGGGCAAGGTGCTGATGATGCCTACCGCAAAAATGCCGAATATTTGAGTGAGGCATTTCCCGACGGCGCCCGGCAACAGTCCGCCGGTGTAATTGTAAAAAGCGGCAGGTTATCCGCTGAAGGCTGTCCGCCGCTTTTGCCGCGCGGTTATGGGGTCGGGCGGGCTCTTTTGCTTGGCGCCTGCGCCGGTGTACAGGCTGCGTATCCATTCCCGGCGCGGCTGTTTACGAACCCGGCGGGCAAAAGGACGATGCCGGAAAGTTGGAGTTTTTTTGTCGGATACCGTTGAATTTTAATTCATATTTTGGTATGCTATTACAGGAATTCAAAGTGTTTTCCTGAAAATGCATATAATGCTCTGATAGGGAGAGCAGTTTCTACACCCAGCCGTAAACCGGGTACTATGTCATCCATAGATGGACTATGCTCCGGCGGGGCGTGGTGCTGTAGCTGTGGTCGTCGTGCTTTGCGGCAGGCGGCCGTATTTTTTTGCATTTATTGAACAGGGCAGGAGGTTGTTTTATGCTGCATTCCATCACCGATGTACACGCACATTACGATGAAGCCGTCTTCGACACAGACCGCGGCGAGGTGCTGCGTACCTTGCGCGAAGCGGGCGTGTGCGCCATTGTCAATTCGGGCTCGAGCGTGCCGTCCTCCCGGCGCTCACTGGACCTGGCGAAACGGTTCGAGGGAGTATATGCCAGTGTAGGCGTATTTCCGTTGGAGGCCTACAACGTGCCGTCCGGCTGGTTGGAGCAGATCTCCGATATGGCGGAGGAGGACGGGTGGCCGTTGGAGAGATCGGACTGGATTACCATTTGGAGGATGGCGCAGGTCCCACATACGCGCAGCGGGAGACGCAAAAAAATGTATTTCGTGCCCAGCTGGAGCTGGCGCGCCGGAAGGGAATGCCTGTGGTCATCCACGACCGGGATGCGGATGAGGACGTCATCCGGCTGTTGGCGGAACTTCCATGCCCCGGGATGATCCACCGTTTTTTCAGCCGTGCCGAATATGGCTTTCAGCTTCTGGAAATGGGCCTTTCGCTGGGAATCGGTCCGGCTGTCACTTATTCCAATGCGGGAGAGCTGGTCCAGGTGGTGCGGCAGATGCCGTTGGAGCGGCTGTTGCTGGAAACGGACGCTCCGTTTTTACCCAGCGCCCGCTTTGAAGGCAAACGGGCGACTTCGGATATGATTGCGGACGTATGTGAAGTTGTCGCACAGATACGCGGAGACGTTACCCCGCAGGAGGTGGCTTTGGCTGCGCGTGAAAACGCCCGCCGGATGTTTGGCATCTGATCGTTTTGTATCGGGTAACAAGGGCGCCCCGCCCCCGCGCCGGCGATGCAGGA
>OATO01000478.1_pt1 | contig 11583 bp, 14 predicted proteins | sample 1495011 | NCBI WGS metagenome assembly OATO01 (sample SAMEA2579961, study PRJEB22360) | human gut metagenome | biome: human gut; feature: human-associated habitat; material: faeces | place: Denmark | collected 2008/2010 | reverse complement strand
GCGCGCTTCTCGGCTGCGTCGGCGCGCTGCACCTCTGTGTCGGCGCGACGGGCCTCCGCGTCTGCCCGAGCGTTTGCCGCCTCAAGCTGCGCTTTCAGCTCCTCTGCGCCGCCGCCCGCACTTCCCTGCGCCACGCAGGCCGCGAACGCGTCGCCCGGGGAGAGCGTCACAAGCTGGCAGCGGTCGGCCAGCACGGCGGCGTAACGCTGCACTCCCGCCACAAAGATGCGAACCCAGCTGTACCCGCCGGAGCTGCCCACCTCGGCCTGCACCGGGTAGCACACGCCCTCGGTCAGCTTTCCGCCGTTATAGTGCTTGTCCACCGCATTCACATCGGGCGCGGTGAACACCTCGCATTTGCCGCTCGTCACTTTCAGAAATTTCATGTTGTCGTCCTCGCTTTCTGTATCCGTATAAGTACCAACCGCATTCCGCACGCCTGCATAACTTGCCGGGTCTATGGCTGTGCCGTAAGCATTGCGCACTTCAAAATGCGTGTGCGCGCCGAAACTGTACCCGGTGTTGCCCATCGTGCCCAGCGCTGTGCCCGCCTGCACCCGCTGGCCGGCCCGTACACGCAGGCTGCCCGCCGCCAAATGGCAGTAGTAATATTTGCGCCCGTCGTTGCCGTCGATGCGCACATAATATCCCCATTGCCATGTCAGGCCGCCTGCGCTCTTGGATACGATACCCGCAAATCCCACTGTACCGCCCGCGACGGCGTGCACTGTTTTATCGTCGTCACCTACAATGTCAATGCCGTTGTGGCTCGGGCGGGCAGACAGCCGAAAACCAGACGTCACCCGGTTCCTGCCTTTGAAAATCATCATACGCTCGTCCTCCTTTACAGCCCCAGCGCGGCAAGCTGGCGCTCCACGAATGTGAGCTGTTCCAGCGTGGCAACGAGGTGCACTTCCTCGACAGGTTCACCCGTCGCATAAGCCACTTTCGTTACGCACTGTTTGCCGATGGAGCGCGGATAGGTGAAATCTGCATAAATGTTGGTGTACTCTTTTTCCGGGTTTTCCGCGTCGATGTTCTGCAAGGTGATTTTCTTCGTCGCCTCGCTGTCAGTCATAAGCGTGTAAAACTCGTCCAGCGTCATTGCGTCTGCCGACATGTGGATTTCAAGATAGCTGCGCGCCGTGGTAGACATGGACGGGTAACATGCGGTCTCGTGCAGCACCTCGTAGGCGCTGCCGTTTTCCAGTGTGATTTTCAGCATTTTGTGTACCTCCTATACAACATAAATTTGTGATATGTACATCTTGTGGAACGTCAGGAATCGCCAGTTAAAATAAGCTGTGCCGTTAAAACTGAACGGGATTTGAAGGTGAAAACTCTTTGCTGTGTCGCCTATCTTCATATACTGATTGCAAATATTCGGGTTATAGTCATTTGCAACGCTGGAAAGCCCGAACCAATCCTCACCGTAGTTTGCTATGTTCAGTTCATAATTTCCCACAACGTGCAACATACTGTATCCGGAAACGTTATATCCGCCGCTTATAATTTTTAGCTGCGTATCACCATAACCGCCGCGGGCTATCAGTTTCCCGTTTTCATTTTTGTTAAATTCGTAGTTGTTGGGATAGGCGCTCCAGTGCACCCAAATATTTCCGTTATTCCCTATTACGCCGTTATTGTAAATGAAAAATTGCTTTTGCCAAACAAGGTTGTTATTGTGATAAACCTTGTTGCTGGCATTACTGTTGTAATACACATTGTTCGACTGTGGGACGTTGTTGCTGTTGTAATATAGCGCCATGTCTCATTCCCCTGTTACTCACGAATAGTTAATCCACAAATTGCCATCATAACCCATGCTGATGGCGTTGTTATTCACTTTGGAAAGCCCCACCTGGTCTTTGGTGTGCGTGTGGCTGCTGTTGGCCTTGCCGGCCAGCTTGGTGTTCATTTCCGTTTCGGTATAATATCGGTCGTCGTGGTTATGAGTTGACGGGGCGAATGTGTCGGGTCTGCCCGTTATACCGTCCCAGGGAACAGCCTCCGCATTCGCGGCTGTATGCGCTTTTTTACTGCCGTTCAACAGCGCCTTAACATCTTGTACCGCCGCATTCCAAGCGTCTTGTAGGGCTTTGGTGACGTGCAGTAGCGCGTTTTTTGGATGTGGCGCAATTGTATGCGCTGTCACCTGTAAATCTGTAATCACGGTCTTGCTGATTTTGTATGTCGCCAGTTCCAGTTCATATAGCGTTCCGCCCCGGTTGATATCTTCTTTCTGCAATGCAGGCAAGGATGCGGCCGCCTGTGTTACCAGTGCAATTTCCTGTGTGGTTCCGTTAATTCTCACGAGCAGGCGGCCGTTTTGTGTTTCGGTCGTGGCGGGCAATGTCGCCTGTATTGTTTCCGCCTCAATGACAAACACGCGGCCAAGGATAACGCCCCGGCCCGACGTAATTTTCATTTGTGTGCCGCCAATCGCAGAAGCTACACAGCCCTCCACCACGCCGCTGTCCGCAATAAGAAAATCGTACAAAAGCGCGTCGTCTTTCGGCGTTACATTCGCCCCGGCTTTTTGTTTCATTTCTACACTCATGCCCGTGCCCTCCTTTCAATTCTTAGAATTTTGTCAAGGTCAACGCGCACATACCCAAAAACGAATTTGTGCGTGTTCTGCGTCTTTTCGTATCCCGTAAGCACGCTTTGCCAGCTCTGGCCGTTTGCCTTAATCGTGACTATTTCCCCGATCCTGATTTTTTCGGGCGGAATCAGTTTATCCCCATCGTGTACGGTTATTTCAATCAGGTTGTCGAAGTCCTCCGGGGTCAAATCCTCACGCGCCCGCTGTTCGGCCTCCAGCGCGAAATCCTCCGCTCCTTCGATGTACTCTACTTTGAAAAACACAGGTGTAATCCTGCTTTTCGGTGTCTCCGTAGGTTCCCCGGTTTCTCCGTCCAGATAGTAAACAGCACGCTGCGCGGGATCGTCTTTGTTTATGTACGTCGCCTTATTTAGGCTGCCGTATGTGTCCATCAGATAGACATTTTTTTCAATCACGTTCGGTAAGTCAGCTTCAATCACTCGTCCGGCGCTGGACACCTTTGCCACCGCCGCCGCAATCACCTTTTCCTGCGGTCGTAACTCCACGGTTACAGCTACGTTGTACACCGTCAGCGCCCGCACGATAATGTCCATCAGGTCGTGCACGTCGCTTTTGATATTCAGTGCCGCTCCCTTTGTATGCGTGCACGCCTGTACACGCAGCCCTTGCACATTTTGATAGTCGTCCGCATTTTCCACAAAAGCCGCCCGGATTGTATCCGCTATGAATTGCTCCAAGTCTTTCCCGATATTTGCTCGGTCGATCTCTGTTGTAACATCAAAAATTGACATCAGCGGGGCCACGTTCACGGTTGTGGTTTTGTCCGTTTCCGTATCCATTACAACGCCTTGATAGATTACAGCGCCGTTCATGTCGGTGACGTGTGCCCAGTCCCCCCGCGCGATTTTCACAGCGCCCGGCAATGTAATCTCTGTCTTTTCGGTTGTGAGATAGTCAAATACAAGTTCCGGTGATTGAATCCCCGCGGCGGCGCGTAACGTAAAATCACGCTTGAAAAATTCTGCCTTATACAGCTTCATAGTAGGCACGCACCTCCACCGAAACATTCAGTTCCTGCGATCCCTCATGCGAGAATTTCAGCGTACTGTCCCCGGGCGGCGCATAGATAAAGCGCGCCGTGGAAAAATCGCTTTGCTGGTATACATCCTCCACCCATTCGTTTTCCGTGGTGTAGATTGCAATTTCCAGCCTGTCCGCTTCGCTGCGCACCACCAATTTTTGGCCCTCTTTAATTTCTGTCGCAACCGCGCCGGACGAAATGGACAGCCCCGCAGCTTTTTGAATGTCCAACGGGTCGGTGGTGCAGATTTCAGGGGTGGCGAGCTGATAGGCTACTTGGATGGGCGTGCCTGCTGCTTTTTGAGCGGCAAGCCATGTTTTTGCAGTCGCCGTATCTGTAACACCTAATGCTGTCCATGTGTCGGGGCTACAAATGATTTGCAAGCGATTCAGCACGTCACGGTTGAAACTTGCAGATATCCCCCCTGTAACGGTCGGAGTATCCCCGGGGTTACCATGTGAAAATTTCAATGCATACCGCGCAATTGCATTTCTGTCTAAATCAAAGCGTATCCGTTTCTGAGTATTTCCGTAGGTATCAAATACGACATCCTCCGTCCCATCCAGCTCCACAAAGCCCGTCTGGTACTTCATCAAGCACACGTCCAGACCGTTTGTGCCGTCGTAGGCGGTGCTTTGATAGTAGACGGTGAGGGGGTGTGCCGAAAGGTAAGTTTTCAATTCTTCTACATTGGTGAACAGAGAATCGTATCTTAAATAGAGCGATCTATCCCAACAACCGATTCCCTGATTTTTGTTGCTGGCAAGAATATTTGTAGACGGGAAGCGAGAAGATATGATCGGGAAGGCTTGATAATGGTCATTCAATAGATCACAAAAAATGTACGGGGCACCATCTCCGACAGCACCCCCCATCTTCCAATCCTCCGCCCCATCCAAAACAATCCGCTTATCATAGACGCTTGTCACTCGTGCCGAACATTTGTCTTGCGCCGCGCCTACGCGCCGCAAAGGACGCGGAACAGGCAGCGTAACCAGATTCTTATTTATAACCGTACTGCTTATCCCGGTCAGTTCCACAGGCGCGTCCACGGTGCCGCCTTGCGGTGTGTCTCCTAAAAACACGCTTTGCGGCTCTGGCCCATTTTTCACAAGTTCCCAGCGCGGATTGCGTGCAGGCCCGTAAATTTCAATCGTACACGGGCTTTCCTGCCCGCTTGGGTTTTGCAGCAAAATGCCCGGCGCGGTACTGTCAACATACCTGTAAGGGTATGTGTAGGTGTACCGCTTGGCCGCCGTGGTATCCGAATATGGATCAATGCGCAGCGTGGAATACCACGGCCCCAAGCGGTAAAAATCAACATTTGTCTCCGCGTATTCGTCAACGGGCGTTATTTCTTCTTTTTCCACGACAGATACGCGGACGCTAGTAAAATACCAAGCGTTTTTGGGTTTATATGCCAGTGTGATAGGGCGCTTTGCAATGAATTGCAGAAATTCCGTGTATGGCTCCATGTCCATAAACGGAATCATGCCGGACACCGGGTTATATTGCGGCTGCTCGTCTACAACTACGTCGCATTGCCCGATTCTCACGGTTTCAAATTCGATTTCCATGCCGATGCCGCTTATATCCTGCAAGCATGCGTCCGGGCGCGTCAGGTCGAACTCCTCGCCCTCATTGTTCACCAATTTGATTTCACGCATGCCACGCCCTCCTTTCTGTTACACCCGCACCGGGCGCACGCTGATTCCCAATCTGCGGTTCAGGTCGCGCGCGACCTTTTCCCCGTCGCGTGGTTTGTAGTTGTAAAAATTATTTGTCTGCTGCCCGATGCCACCGCCTGCGGGTGTGTTTTTCGCCTTGCCAGACAGCGGCGTTACCACTGCGCGCCCATTCATCAGCTTTATGTGCTCCGGGCCAGCTTCGGCCACAATGGCCTCACCTTCCTGCAGCACACCTCCCTTTGCAAGGTACGGGATATTCGGGATACTCGGGATGCTCGGATGCCATGAGCCGCCGCCCAGCCAGTCCGGCATGTCAAAGCCGATTCCGTTGAATCCGCTTATCAGCTTGTTTACGCCGTCAATAGCCATATTCAGCAGGCCAATCACGCCATTAAGCGGAGCTTTTGCAATTGCCGTGAAACTGTCGAAAATCCCCTTGAAAATCTTCTTAACACCTTCCCAAGCAAGCGACCAATTCCCGGTAAATACACCCTTTACAAAGTCTACGATGCCGGAGAATACCGTGCGAAGCGCGGTGAAGATATTAGACACATTCGCAAAAAATGCATTGACGAGATTTCCCAGCACGCCGAAACGTGTTGTCCAGTCTGTTGTAAACACCGCAGCAATCCACGCTGTAAGCTGTGAGAATGCGGCCGGTATTTGCACGGTGAAAATATTCGCCAGATAGTTAAAAAACGCCAGCGCGGCGGCCTGTATATTCTGCCAGCACATCAAAATAAAGTTTCTGAAATTCTCGTTTGTGTTCCACAGGTAAATCACCGCAGCCACTACCGCAGTGATTAGCGTTATAATAATCCCGAATGGATTTGCAGATATAACGCCCCACAGTGCCTTTATCCCTTTTGTAAGGGCCGGTATTTTCCCGGCGATCGTTCCACCCAGCGATATAATTGAGCCTACGCCTTGCGCAAGTTTCCCCAGCGTAATAAGTACCGGGCCTATGGCTCCGGCTACGGCCACAAAGGCCAGTATTGCAGTTTGCGCTCCCGGGCTTAACTGGTTAAACTTGTCCATGACGTTCTTGACATACTGCGCCAGTTTCAACAGCCAAGGGCCAGCCGTTTTCGCAATGGTTTCTCCTACGTCATGTAATGCGACTTTCAGCGTTTGCTGCGCACGGGCAGTGTCGTCCACCTCGTCCACGATCATGTCGTAAGTACCCTGCACCGCGCCCTCGCTATTTTTCAGCGCTTCTACATATTCATCCACGGCGAAGCGCCCGCCTTGAATCGCGTCCGCAAGATCGGGGCCAGCTTTTGCGCCAAACACTTCAATCGCCATCGTGGATGCCGTTGCGAGGTCTGGTGCTGCCGCGATTTTGTCGAGCACGTTCTGGAACTCTACAGAAGCGTCTTTTCCCTCTGCCGCCCAGTTCGAAATAGCCTTTTTCATACCGCTGAACGCGATTTCGGTATTTACGCCTGCTTTTTCCCATCCAGCGAACAAGGCTATGCTTTGCTGCGTATCAAGTCCCAGTTGGCGCATTGGCGCGCCGTACTTTGCGAGATTGGTCGCCAAGGTGTCCACGGAAATGCCCGATTTTTGCCCCGCAACCGTCAGGGAATCCAACACCGAGCCGTAATCTTCCGCAGCGATTCCAGCGTCCCCCATGGCCCTTGTAACGAGCTGCACAGACGTGTTCACGTCTGTGCCGTTTACCTTTGCATATTTCAGGAATGCCTCGCTTGCATCCCGCAAGGCATCCCCCGTGAACCCCAAACGTGTGTTGACTTCGCCCACGGCCGCGCCCGCGTCCGCAAACTCGCCCGGAATCGATGTTGCCACCTCGTTGAAAACATCACCCAGCGCGGCGGCTTCTTCGCCTGTCGCGCCTGTTTTTTGCATCACTACATCCAGTCCGGCATCCACGTCATCCATGGCCTTGACGCTCAATGCCGCAAATCCCGTAACAGCAGCCGTTGCAGGCAGCAGGCTTTGCCCCGCTCCCGACATTTTCTCGCCAAACTCGTTTACTTTGCCCGCCGCTTCTTGCATGACTTGCTTTGCGACGCTGCCAAACTCTTTTTGTTTTTCCTTGAGATCATCGAGGCGCTGTTCTGTTCGTACAAGTTCCTGCTGAAATTCCAAATATGCGCCTCGGTCGATATCGCCTGCCGCATATTGCTGCTCGATCTGGCTCTGCGCTTTGCTTAAAATTTTCAGCTTATCTTCAGTGGCTTTAATGCTGTCGGCAAGGATTTTCTGTTTCTGCGCCAGCAAATCGGTATTGCTCGGATCGAGTTTTAGTAATTTATTTACTTGCTTCAGCTCGCCTTGCAGATTTATGCTGGTTCGTGTTACTCCGTCAATTGCCTCCGTAAGCTTTGTGGCATTGCCGCCGATTTCAACGGTGATTCCCTTAATTGTCTTTGCCGCCATCTATTCCACCACCTTCGTTTTTCTTCCCGTACTTCTCCCGCAGCCTTTCCACATCCGGCTCCACTTGTTCCAGCCTCCATGCGTTGCGCAGGTATTCTTCCCCTTCTTCCGTTTTGCTGTACATGTACACCACCGCATCATGCAGGAGCGTCCAGTACACAAACACATTCAATTGCATCACGTCAAAAACGGAAATCCCCGCATAATCCGCCACGACCTTTTCTTTCAGTGTGGTGATATCATACGGGATATCGTCCTCGCCGCCTGCGGGATAATACGGGATTTTCAGTTTGGGGCGCTCTTTTTCTCCCCTCTTATCCAGCCCATATAATCGTCAAGGAGTGCCATCATCTGGTCTGTGTCCATCATTTCCAGCACGCCCTCGGGCGTGATCCGCACCTTTTCCCTGTTTTTACTCAACAGGCGGGACACGCATTCCGCCAGATGCGTGGTTTGCTCGGTTTCACACTTTGCCAGTTCTTCAAGCTTGCACAGCACTTTCAACTTTGGCGGCTCCACGTGCAGCGTGCGGCCATCCGGCTTTTTAAACTCCCAGTACCTTTTGGGGACATTCGCCAAGGTAAACATGTGCCGTCCTCCTTACTCCGCCTGAACTTCTTCGTCGAAAATAATCAGCGTGCCCTCTGCGTCCAGCGGCTCCGCCGTGATTTCCGGGTCAACGGTCGTTTCCTTGTCCTTGGCGAAGGTGATTGAAACGCCGCCCTGATTCTTCCCGGTCACAGTGATACGGATTTTCTTCCCGTCGTCTTTGGTGTGCACGAAACGCCAAAGATACTTTTTGCCGTTCGCATTTTTGATGCCGCCGATTTTGTATGTCACCTTACCCGACGTTGTGCTTTTGCGCGCCGTGGAAATCAGTGCCTCCAGCACGTTCTCCGCCCAAGTGATAAGGCCCAATTTCATGGTTGCGACTTCTTCCGTCAAAATGCTTTTTGTAACGCGCTTGAAATCGTCTGACGCTTCATAAAAGCTCGGCTTGTATTCAATAGACGCACCGCCCTTGATATGGCCCGCGCGTTTTTCCTCAACTTCCAGCGTGGAATCCTCCGGGATGGTCGCCCCGTCAAATTCCGCATAGTACAGATCGCCCGAACCCAAAATGATTTCTTCCTTTTTAGCCATTGTTTCCGCTCCTCTCTATGAATGAAAAATTGTAGTAAACAACTACCAGTGAACCATCCTCCAGCACGGCCTCGTCCGCCGTGTACTCTGTGCCATACAGCGCAGTCTCCACGATCTTCTCGCTTTCGTCGTCCTCCGGTAGGTGGTACAGTTCCAGCGTCACATTGCGCAGACGGAGAAAGTTTCTTTCGTCCGCCCCGTACCCTTGCCCGTCCGCCGCACGCCAGACAATATAAGGCGGCGGCGTAGAACGCAAGCCCCCGGCCTTAAACGCGCCGCGCCTGTGCTTGATGCCCGTTCCGTCCAGCAAGGAACGCAATTCTCTGATACTTTTTATTTGCTGCATAGTTCCTCCGCCTTTTTGACGAACTCCTCAACGTGCTTTTTCTCGTTCGGGGCTATATGCGGATGCCCCGGCACATACCCGCCATTCGGCCCCGCGTGCCCCTTTTCAAGCAGATGTGTGCGCTGGAAATTCGTTGCGTTATACACAACGGCGCGGGTATTCCCGCGCCCCAACTTCTTTTTGTCAACTTTCCAGCCTTTTTTATAATCGCCTGTCAGCTCCGGGCTGTCGTTTACAATATCCTGTTTCAGCGCCTTGGCTTCTTCGTCCACAAGCTCGTCCAAGCCGTCCGCGATATCTCCCGACCAGCTTTTCAGTGCGCTTGTGATTTCCGCCGTGAGGTCAAATTCCGCCATACCATCCCGCCTCCTGCGCCATCGAAAGCGCTGCCAATGACAGTTTGATGTATGGGCACCCCGGGTGCGCCGGGTCGTCGCCGCGCATGTGCTGCGCCTGTTCGATTTGATACAGCAGAGGTTTCCCGGCCTGCCTTATCTCCACGAATTGCCCGGCGTTCACCCCTTGCACCATCGGCACGGAAATCGAACGCGATAAACGCACTTGCGCCTGCTTGGCCGCAAAATACCGAACCGCGCCCACGATTTCTTCCCGATACCGAAGATTTTCATAAACCTTGGCCGGGGCTTCGCCATCCATGGAATCCCAAATTGTGCACAGCCCGTCGTTAAAGCTGCTGGCCGTCGTCCTGTTTTGGTTTCCCAACGCCGAACGCCTCCCTTAACCGCAGCGCCGTTATTTCGCCGCTGAAATTCTCAAAAAACAAATCACGGCATCCGTTGAGCGTATACCGGCAGAGGTCAAAAAGCAGTTCCTTGTGCTCCTCGTCCTCAAAATCCAATTGTGCGCACCCCGCACGTTTGCACAGGGTGCGCATAGACGCTTTGACAATAGACAGCATTTTCTCCCGGGCCTTTTCGTCCAGTTCCCACGTGATATCTTGACGGTTTACCCATTCTTCCAGCAAAGTGGTTTCAAGTAGCTGTCCCATGATTTACTCCTTATTTTCCGGTTTCACTCGCGGCTGCCGCATCCTGCTGCACTTTTACGGTCAGTGCATACGGTTTCAGCGCGGACACGTCCAGAAGTACGAACGCATATTCATCCATCGGGAAGCCTGCGCCGAACAACTTCGCCATGTATACGCGCTCGTCCTCGATAAAGCGCACGCTGTCGTCGTAGACAATATTCGCCTTGCGCGGGCTGCCCAGCGCCGCAAAATACTTCTTGGCAATGCCGATTACCGCCACGCCCTTCTCCAGCGCCGGGGTCTGGATCATCTTTGCCGGGATGGGCAAAACATCATGGTTGAACGTTCCGTCCGTGGCGCGCGGCGTGGTCGCGGGCATAAACTTCTCCCAGTAATCGAACGGATTCACCAGCAGCAGCAGGCCGTTCACCGGACGCGCGTGCTTGTCGTCCTTGTTCAGCGGATCGCGGGCCAGCTTCGCCACGATTTTGCCCAGTTCCTCGGCCTCAAGCGACGTCAGTTTCACGGCGGTCATGCGAGGATATACGCCGCCCTGTACATTCGCCGTGTCAGAGACGTCGCGCGTCATGCCAATGGGCTTTTCCTTGCCGTCTCCATCTACAATGCCCACCTCAAGGCCAAGCGCCACAGCTTCGGACAGCGTGGCGCGCACATATGCGTCCATCCATGTGGGGCCAAGCTCCACCAGATCCTTGCTGATTGGCATATACGCTGAAAGTTTCAGTAGCATGGTGTCCACAGCGTCGAACGCGCCTTCCAGCTCTGCCGCGATCGCGCTTGTGATTTTGCCCCACACGGCAGTCTGCGCGCCCTTTTTGTTCACCAGCATCTTAATTGCGCCGTGGGTGTTCATAAAGGTGATTTCATCCAGAAGCGGATGCGCGCGCCGGATATCGTCCATCACCGCGTCGATCACGGTTTCCGGCAGCGTTACTTCCCAGTTTGTCGGCGCGCCAGATTGCGCCGCCGCAACAACGGAATTCCCCAAATCGGTGTAAGCCTTGATTTCCGCGCTTGTAAGCATGCGAACGCCACGGCTTGCCAGTACGGTTGTGTCGTGGTTTTCAATGCTCATCGCCTCGGCGGCCTCGGCCCTGATTCCCTCCTCGGTGATTGTGCTGAACGCCACAAACGCTTCTTGGATTTTCTGCTCGTCGCCGCCCTTCATGGCGCTGGCGAGGGCCTGCGCGGCCTCCATTTTTTTCTGTTTGATCTCGTCTTTGTTTCTCATGTCGTTTTACTCCCTCACATTTCTGCCAGCTTCATCAAAATTCCCGTCAAGTCCTTGCTGGCGTCAGGCTCGGCGGGTTTCTGTTCTTCCGGCTTTTGCAGCGGTATGGCGTACAG
>OATO01000477.1_pt1 | contig 11601 bp, 9 predicted proteins | sample 1495011 | NCBI WGS metagenome assembly OATO01 (sample SAMEA2579961, study PRJEB22360) | human gut metagenome | biome: human gut; feature: human-associated habitat; material: faeces | place: Denmark | collected 2008/2010 | reverse complement strand
GTCGCCGTGGCAGGAAAGCTCCACCACATCCTCGCCCGTATAGCTGTGAGGCGCGCGGAAGCAAAGCGCTACCACCTCGTCGCACAGCGCCCCGTCCTCCACAAAATGGCCGAACAGCGCTGTATAACCCGACGCGGCACGCAGGCTTTTATTCGGATTTTTGGGCCGGAATACCGCTTCGGCCACGCTGTAAGCCCCGCTGCCGGAAATACGCACGACGGCGATGCCCCCCACGCCCGGCGGCGTAGCAATGGCCGCGATGGTCCCATTCTGCTGCACCAAAGCCCGCATGCCCCTTTCTTTTCAAATTCGTTTAATTGTAGCACAAATGTGAATGGTTCTCAAGATAGAACATATCTTCAGGCAGCTCAAATATTTTAGAACAGCCAATACACAAACCCATCTGAAAATTCCAGACCCAGCTTTTTCTGCAGCTCCATAGAAGCCGTATTGCCCTCAATGACTTGACAATAGGGGATAGTGCCCTCCTTCAGTGCGCGGCGGATGGCTCCCGCCTCCAGGGCGTAGCCAAGGCCGCGCCGCCGATAAGCCGGCAGGACCTCCAGCATACCGATGCTGCCTTCCTCGTGGATGCCGATGAAGCCCGCCAGCACGCCATCCAAAAATGCGCCCGTCATTGCGCCCGCGGCAAGGCGTTCCGCTACATAATCTCGGCCCGGCGCCATGTGATAGTGTTCAAACACAAGGTCTGTATGGCTTTCATCCAGAATGCGCAGTTCCACGCCCGGCACGGGCGCGGGCGGCACAGGCCGCAAATACCGTGCCTGACGGCACTTTTGTCCGCCTGTACAGCCTGTTTCCTCCCGAAGAAGGCGGGCACACAACGCACCGTGGGCCACATAAAGCCCGGTGCGGGGCAGATGTTCCAGCGCCGCGCGCGCCTCCCGCTCTGTTTCGGCGCAAAGCACCGCCGCGCCGCTGACACGCTCATGCATGGCCAGCGCGTGCTGTGTGCAGTATAAAACATCCGCCGTGCCCCGGCGCAGCATCTCCAAAAGATCTGCATTGCCCACAGGCTCCGCGGCAAGGTACTCCGCCGCTGTCACGATACGGCCTCCTTTGATCCGAATAAAACAGGGAAAGCCGTCCGGGCGGGAGAGAAGCGCTCCTCTCCGCGCACGGGCGGCCGTATGTCGCTTTTTTGCGCCCTCTTACCGCTTCGTGCCCTTGAAGATTTCCACTTCAGTGGCGGGCAGATCGCTTTTAAAGCTGTGCTCGTCGCGGCGCAGGTTTCCGCAAAGGCAGGTCTCCTCGCCCTTGGCATCCAGAGGCATGTAATAGCCGCACTGCACACAGCGCGCATACAGGCCCGGCTTACGTTTAAACTGCTTTGCCATAAAGCCCGTGGCTTTTGGGCCGTGGCCCACATAAGCAAAATTCATGCTTTTTTTCAGTGCCTCCTGCTGGGCGGCGATCTGTGTTTTGTCTACATTCCAGTTTTTCATATCCATAGGACGCTTCTCCTTTTACTGTTTCTCGCCGCCGTCCAGTTCTTCGGCGCCGATGTTTTCTTCAAAGGCGGAAACCGCCTGTTCCACTTCTTTTTCCATGGTTTCCTTGTCCAGGCTCATCGCCTCGGCCGCCTCCTGGAGCACTTCCTTCAGCTCCGACGGCTCGCCGGGCTTTTTCGGCGCCGTTACGGCAAACCCGACGGCCAGCACCAGCAGCACCACCTTCGCCGCCATGCCGAGATAGCCCGGCGTCAAACCATTCGCCAATTCCTGCCCGAGGGTGGACAGTCCGGAAAGGATCAGATTGACCTCCAGATCATAGTACACCGCAATAAACAGCAGATAGAACAGCGCGCTGCCCGCAAGCACCTTTTTGCCCACGGGAGAAAGCACGCCGTCCCGGCTGAACAGCCACACGCACGCGGCCGCAAAAACGGGTGCGGCCGCGATCTCCGCCAAAACCATAATGGGCACGCCCGTGAGCGCGGCATTGTTCATCATGTACCGCACAATGAACATCTGAAATACGGCCAAAACTCCGAACAGCACCGCTGAGATCTGTTTTCCCTGTTTCAAAAAGCAACCCTTCCATCCTTATTTTTTCCCCGGCCGGGGGACGGTTCCTTGCTGCGGCTGCTTTTCAGCCGGGCTCTTTTCTGCCGGAGCGGAAAGCTTACTCGCCGTCCTCCGGCGCCGCGTCCTCTTCGCCGGCGGCATTCTGCGCTTCCTCAGCCTCCCGAGCCGCCAGCTCTTCGGCGGAAAGCTCCTCCTCGGCGCCGTCGTCCTCGGGCTTTGCGGTCTCCTCCTCGTCGGAATGCTCGGTGCGGGCAACCGTCACCACGCGGTCGCCCTCGCCCAGGCGCATCACGCGCACACCCGAACCATAGCGGCTCTGCACGTTGATATCCTCCACATGCATGCGGATGATGATGCCCTCCAGGCTGATGAGAATGATATCGTCGGTGTCGTCGATGACCTTAAGCCCCGCGACGTGGCCTTTGCTGCCGTAGTTCCGGATTCCCAGGCCGCCGCGGTACTGGGTTCGGTAATCCCGCACGTCCGTGCGCCGCCCCTTGCCTTCTTCCGTAACGGTGAGCACCGTTGCGCCCTCACGTACGACACCCACGCCCACAACGCTGTCGCCCTCTTTCAGGCGGATGGCGCGGACGCCTGTGGCCGTGCGGCCCAGCGGACGGGCGTCGTTCTCACTGATGCGGATGGCCATGCCGTTCCGCGTCGCAACGATCAGCTCGTCTTCGCCGCTGGTGATACGAGTCCACGCAAGGGAGTCTCCCTCGTTCAGGTTGATGGCGATAAGTCCGTTTTTGCGGATGTTGCTGTAATTTGCCAGAGCCGTGCGCTTGATGACGCCCGCTTTTGTGACCATCGTCAAATAGCCTTCGGCGTTGTCGCCGCCGGGCACGCGCAGCATGCTTGTCACCTGTTCGCCGTCCTGCAGAGGCAGCAGGTTCACAATGTTCACGCCGCGGCTGGTACGGCTGCCCTCGTACACCTGGTATCCTTTCAGCCGGTACACGCGGCCCATATCCGTTACAAACAGGATATAGTCATGCGTAGAGGCAAGGAACAGCTCTTCCACAAAATCTTCATCCTTGCGGGACAAGGCTGTGATGCCGCGGCCGCCGCGGCGCTGCGCCTGATACGTATCCGACGGCTGCCGCTTGATGTAGCCTGCGTGCGTCAACGTGAACACGCTTTCCTCCTCGGGGATGAGATCCTCAATATCCACTTCGCCGGAGACATGGGCAATCTCGGTACGGCGGTCATCGCCGTACTTTTCACGCATGGCGTTCAGCTCATCCTCCACCACCTGCAGCACCTTTGCATCGTCGGCCAGAATGCCGCGCCAGTCGTCGATCTTCGTATGCAGGTCGCCCAATTCGTTCTCTATTTTCAAAATCTCAAGGCCCGCCAACTGGCCCAGTTGGAAATTGACGATGGCTGTTGCCTGCGGGTCGTCAAAACCGAATTTTTCCATGATGGCGGCTTTTGCCTCGGGCTTGCCGCCCTTGCACGCGCGAATCGCGGCGATGATCTCATCCACGATGTCCACGGCACGGCGCAGGCCCTCCAGAATATGAGCGCGCTCCTCGGCCTTCTTCAGGTCGAACTGGGTGCGCCTGCGGATGACCTCATCCTGAAACGCCAGATATTTCTGAAGCATCTCTTTGAGCGTCATTACCTTGGGCACGCCCTTGTCCAGCGCCAGCATGATAACGCCAACGGTGTCCTGCAATTGAGTAAAGCGGTACAATTGGTTGAGCACCACCTGGGGGTTCGCCTCGCGCTTGAGTTCCACCACCACGCGCATGCCTTCGCGGTTGGATTCGTCGTTCAGGTCGGAAATGCCGTCGATCCGCTTTTCTTTCACAAGGTCCGCGATGTTTTCGATCATGCGCGCTTTGTTCACCATATAGGGGATCTCGGTGATGATGATCTGAAAACGCCCGTTGGATTTTTCTTCGATGGCAGCACGGCCGCGCAGCGTGATTTTGCCGCGGCCCGTGGCATATGCGGCACGGATGCCGCTGCGGCCCATAATGACGCCGCCGGTGGGGAAGTCCGGCCCCTTGATGTGCTCCATCAGGCCGGCCAGGTCGATGTCCGGGTCATGGATCAGCGCGACGATGCCGTCGATGACCTCCCGCATGTTGTGGGGCGGAATATTGGTGGCCATACCCACGGCAATGCCGCTGGAGCCGTTGATGAGCAGGTTCGGCACGCGGCAGGGCAGCACGCTGGGTTCCTGCTTGGACTCGTCGAAGTTCGGCACGAAATCCACGGTATCCTTTTCGATATCGCGCATGAGGTCCACGCTCATCTTGCTCATGCGGGCCTCAGTGTAACGGTAGGCGGCAGGGGGGTCGCCGTCCACAGAACCGAAGTTTCCCTGTCCCTCCACAAGCGGGTACCGCATGGAGAAATCCTGCGCCAGACGCACCATCGCGTCATATACGGATGCGTCGCCGTGGGGATGGTACGAGCCCAGCACCGCGCCGACCGTATCGGCGGACTTTTTGGTGGGATGAGACGGGTCGTTGCCGCGCTCGTGCATCGTGTACAGAATACGCCGGTGCACGGGCTTCAGGCCGTCGCGCACGTCAGGCAGCGCGCGGGCCGTGATGACGGACATCGAATAGTCGATGAAGGCGGACTCCATTTCCTCCTTGATGTCCCGGACGATGAGCCTCGTCCCTTCGGTTATCGTGTTATCAATCATGTTATCTTCCTATCTTTCAAAGGCACTTGTGCGCCGTGCTGCCCTGCAGCCGTGCGCTTTTTATACGGCATTGTCCGACGGGCCACGCCGTCAGACATCCAGATTCGCGTACTGGGCGTTCCTTTCAATGAACTCTTTGCGCGGCTCCACCTTGTCGCCCATCAGGATTGTGAACGCCTCGTCGGCGGCCATCGCGTCCTCGATGGTGATCTGCACGATCACACGGTGCTCCGGGTCCATCGTGGTCTCCCAAAGCTGCTCGGGATTCATTTCGCCAAGGCCTTTGTAACGGCTCACCTTGGTGCCCTGGCCCATCTCGGCGGAGATCTGGCTCATTTCAGGCTCGTTGTACGCGTAGCGTACCTGCTTGCCCTTCTGCAGCTTGAACAGCGGCGGCTGTGCGATATACACATAACCTCCTTCAATGAGCGGACGCATATACCGGAAGAAGAACGTGAGCAGCAGCGTACAGATATGGCTGCCGTCCACGTCGGCATCGGCCATGATGAATACCTTGTGGTAGCGCAGCTTGGAGACGTCGAACTCCTCGCCCAGGCCGCAGCCCAGCGCCGTCACAACAGGAGTAAGCTTGTCGTTGCCGTAAATTTTGTCAATGCGCGCCTTTTCCACGTTGAGCATCTTGCCCCACAGCGGAAGGATAGCCTGTATTTTGGAATCGCGCCCCATCTTGGCGCTGCCGCCGGCGGAATCGCCCTCCACGATGTAGATTTCTGTTTTCGTGGGGTCCTTCTCACGGCAGTCCGCCAGCTTGCCGGGCATACGGCTGTTTTCCAGCGCAGACTTGCGGCGCACCAGCTCGCGCGCTTTTTTGGCGGCCTCGCGGGCACGGGCGGCCTGCATGGCTTTTTCATAAATGGCCTTTGCCACCGCCGGATTTTCTTCAAAAAATTCCTTCAGCTTGTCGTACACGATGCCGGAGACAAGGCCCCTTATCTCGGTATTGCCCAGCTTCGCCTTTGTCTGTCCTTCGAACTGCGCCTCCGTCAGCTTCACGCTGATGACGGCTGTCAGGCCTTCGCGCACGTCCGAGCCGGAAAGGTTGTCGTCCTTCTCCTTGATATAACCCTTTTCACGGCCGAAATCGTTGAACACACGGGTGAGCGCGGATTTAAAGCCCTCCTCATGGGTACCGCCGTCCGGAGTGTTTACATTGTTTGCAAAGGAAAGGATCAGCTCGTTGTAGCTGTTGTTATACTGAAGCGCCACTTCGGCGATGGAGTCGTTAAGCTGCCCCTTCAGATATATTACGTCCGGGTGCAGCACCTCAAGCTGCCGCTTTTGGTGGATGTGGTCCACAAAGCTGCGGATGCCGCCCTCGTAGCACATGCTCTCCTGCTTTTCCTGCCCGGCGCGCTCGTCCGTCAGCGTGATGCGCACGCCGGCATTCAAGAACGCCTCTTCGCGCAGGCGTGTGTTCAGAGTGTCATAATCGTAGTCCAGCACCTCGAACATCTCAGGGTCCGGCTTGAACGTGACCGTCGTTCCGTTCGGTTCGTCCGTGGGGCCCAGATTCTGCAGGTCGGCGTCAGCCACACCGCGCTTAAAACTCTGTTTGTATGCCACGCCGTCCTTGCGCACCACGACATTGAGCCATTCGCTCAGCGCGTTAACGACGCTGGCGCCCACGCCGTGCAGACCGCCGGCGACCTTGTACCCGGAATTGTCACCGCCAAATTTGCCGCCCGCGTGCAGGATGGTGAATACCACGGTAACAGCCGGGATGCCCAATTTCGGCTGGATATCCACAGGGATGCCGCGGCCGTTGTCCGTTACGCGGATGATATTGCCCTCCCGGATATTGACCTCGATATGGTCGCAGAAGCCGGCGAGCGCCTCGTCGATGGCGTTGTCCACGATTTCGTACACCAGATGGTGCGGCCCGCGCGGCCGGGTGGAGCCGATATACATGCCCGGGCGCTTGCGGACGGCCTCGAGGCCCTCCAGCACCTGGATCTGGCTGCCGTCGTATTCATGCTGCGGATGTTGCTGTTCTGACATGACACATTCTCCAAACTTATAATTTTTCCGCCGTCCGCCACAGGGGGCGGGCGGGGAAAGAGGTGGTATTTCAAACGCGGCGCGGGCTTTACACGAAGAAGGCCGGGGCGGCGCGGACCCTGGGAGCCGCTCTATTTTCCGGCGGCTCCCTATTTTTCGATGTTGCTGATGCCGTCCACATACCCGCTGCGCTTTTTCAGCGTGCCCGCGGAGATCTGGCTGATGTATACGGCGGGCGATTCTCCCGTAGTTACGATAAAGCTTTTGGGCAGCTCGCCCGTCACAGTTACCACACGGCCTGCTTTCTCGGCGGCCGCAAGATAATCGCGGGTGTGCCGGGAAAGCGAAGCAGTGTCCAAATCGAATATCCCGAGGATGTCCCGGGTGCGCACGATGCTCTCCTGTCCGAGATGAAGATACATAAAAACCTCCGTTTTTGGGTGATGCGTTTTGTGCTGCAGCCGCGCTTTTACAGCGCGTGCAGTATGCCGCCCTCCATGCGGTATACCCGGCCGCTGGTTCTGCGGAACAGATCCGGATCACAGGCGGTAACGATGGTCTGGCGGTGCTCCATTCGGCTGAGCAGGTAAGACTGCCGCGTTTCATCCAGCTCGGAAAGCACGTCGTCCAGCAGCATCACAGGATGCTCGCCCGTGATTTTTTGCGCGCCCGCAGCCTCGGCCAGCTTCAGGCTGAGCACAGCGCTGCGCTGCTGCCCCTGGCTGGCGAAAACCTTTGCCGCCCGGCCGTCGATGGAAATGGAAAAATCCTCCCGGTGAGGTCCCGCCGTACAGAAGCCTGCCGCGATGTCCCGCGCCCGGCTTTCCCGCAGCACGGGCGCAAGGCCCTTTTCCGGCTCGAAAGACGGCTCGTACTGAATGGCCAGCGTTTCGCTGCCGCTGGCGATGTCCCGGTATGTCCCCGTGATCTCCGGCTCGATGAGCGCAAGATATTCCTGTCTTTTTGCGCTGACAGCCGCACCGCTCTCGGCCAGCTTTTCGTCGAACACATCCAGCAGACCGTTCGCATCCGGCGTCTGCCAGTAGCTTTTCAAAAGGGCGTTCTTTTGCGTCACCAGCCGGGAATACCGACGCAGAAGCGTCACATAGCCCGGATAAAGCTGACATAACGCTGCATCCAGAAAACGCCGCCGTCCCTCCGGACTTCCCTTCACGAGGCTCAGGTGGCCGGGGTCGAACACAACGGCCGTGAATGTTCCCGCCGCGTTGGCCGCGCGCCCGTAATCCACGCCGTTGACGCGCACAGTGCGCGCCTTGCGCGCGCCCGGCTGCCCGCCCACAAAAACGCGGATGCGGCTCTCTTTGCCAAAGCCCTGCGTTTCGCCCTCCGCAACGGCGTATCCGGCATTTTCGCGAATTAGTTCCGCATCCTTTGCGCCGCGGAAGCTTTTGCCTCCGGTCAGCAGCCACACAGCCTCCAGCAGATTTGTCTTGCCTTGGCCGTTTTTTCCGCAGATGACGGTCAGCTCCCGGCCTGGCTCAAAACGCGCCGCCGGAATGTTGCGGTAATTTTCGACCTCCAGAGCTTTCAGGATCACGCGCCAGCTACCTCGATTTCACTTCCGCCGAAGGAGACGCGGTCGCCCGGGCGTATTTTTTTGCCGCGCATGGTGCAGGTCTCGCCGTTCACACAGACGAGTCCCTCCTGTACCACGGACTTGGCTTCGCCGCCCGTTTCACACAGGCCCGCGTATTTCAGCAGCGCGTCCAGCTTGATGAACTCGGTATGGATGACGATACGGTCAGTCATTTTTGAACCTCACAGGCAGAACGAGGAACAAAAAGTCGCCGCCGTCCTTGGGCAGTACTTTTACAGGCGAGAGCGGACCGCTCACCTCAAACACCAGCTTGTCGCAGCGGGAATACCGCAGTGCATCCAGCAGGTAACGGTTGTTGAAGCCGATCTCCACAGGTTCACCCTCAATTTCTGCATCCAGTTCGTCGACAACCTTGCCCAGCGTTGTCTGACATCGCACGGTGATGTTGCCGTCGAAGGTGATGCGCAGCGGGTTTTTCAGACGCTCGGTGATGATGAGGCTTGCGCGCTCGATGGAATTTGAAAAATCACGCACGTCCACGGTAACACGGGTGTGATAGCCCTCGGGGATGACGCGCTTGTAATCGAGAAAATCCCCCTCGATCAGGCGGCTGATGACCGTGTAGGTGCGGGAAGAAAACACCACAAAACGGCGGTTGGCCGCAATGTGGACCACCTCGTCGTCGTCGGTGAACAGCTTGATGGCTTCCGCCAGCGTTTTGGCCGGGATGATGATGTTGATGTCTTTTGCGGCCTTTACGGGTTTTTCGATGATGGCCAGCCGGTAGCCGTCCAGCGCGACGACTGTCAGCTTATCCGGTTCTATGGCGAACAGTTCGCCGGTGTGGGCGGGTTTTTTGTCGTCTTGGGAAACGGCGAACAGCGTGGTCTCCACCATTTCGCGGAAAGTGGGTGTTTCCAGGTCCAGCGTATGGTCCGCGCCGGGGCTGGGCAGCTCGGGGAAGTCGCCGGGGTTCATACCCATGATATCGAATTCCGTAATGCCGCCCTTGATGGTGGTGGCGTTTGTTTCGGTGGCGGTTATCTCCACTTCGCTGCTGGACAGGCGGCGCACCATGTCGCCCAGCAGTTTGGCTGAAAGCACGACCTCGCCCGGCTCCAGTACGTTTGCCTCGATGCTTGTGGTGATGCCCATTTCCAGGTCATAGCCGGTAAGCGTCAGGCTGAAGCCCTCAGCTTTCATCAGGATGCCTTCCAGCACCGGAATGGAGCTGCGCTGGGTGACGGCTTTGGACACGCCTGCCACGGCGTTAGACAGCAGGGTGCGGTCACAGATCATTTTCATGAGGAAGTTCTCCTTTGTTTGGATTTTTGAAAAATAAGCCTAAAAGAGAAATATGTGAATAGACGTAGTAATAGGGGCTGTGGATTTGTTGAATGTGTTTGATACATGCGCATTCCGCCGCGGTTTTTTCCAGGTTTTTGGGGCGTGAAAACGGTGTTGAATTTTTGTTGGATTTCAACACGGAGAATTTTAGGGTTTTGAAAGCCGTGGAAAACGATTGTTGAAAGTTGAAAACTATGTTGAAAACTTATCCGACCCGGCAGCTCTGATTTTACGTCAGGTCCGCACGTTTTTGATGATGTCCTCCACGGTCTCCCGCAGGCGGGTATCCGTTTCCAGCTTTTTCTGCATATCGTTGATGGAATACACAACGGTGGAGTGGTCCCGCCCGCCGAATTCGCTGCCGATGTCCTCCATGCTCATGCCGGTGATCTCCCGCACTACATACATGCTCACCTTGCGGGCGCTGGAAACATTGGAGCGCCGGGACGGCCCGCGCAGCATGTCGGCCGTCGTATTGTAAGTGCGCGCCACCTCGGACAATATTTTCTCCACGGTGATGGGAACGGGCTGTGTTTCGTTCAGGATATCCTTGATGGCGTTTTGAGCCGCGCCGATGACGGGCTGGATGCCTTCCAGCTTACGGTAGGCGTTCAGCTTTTTCACCGCGCCCTCCAGCTGACGGATGTTGTTTTTCAATCGGTTGGCGATGTACTCGGCCACTTCGTCCGGCATTTCCAGGCCCAGCAGATCAGCCTTGCGGCGGATGATGGCCACGCGCGTCTCAAAATCCGGCGGCTGGATGTCCGCCGTCAGGCCCATTTCGAAACGGGTGCGCAGGCGCTCCTCCAGGCTTTTGATCTCCTTTGGGGGACGGTCGCTGACAAGCACGATCTGCTTGCCAGCGTTATACAGCGTGTTGAAGGTGTGGAAAAATTCCTCCTGCGTGGATTCCTTGCCGCCGATGAACTGGATATCGTCCACCAGCAGCACGTCGGCCGCGCGGTATTTGTTGTGAAATTCCGCCGTGGTGTTGTCGTGGATGGCGCTGATGATCTCGTTGGTAAATTTTTCACCGTCCACGTATACGATGTTATAATCCGGGAAATTTTTATGGATTTCAAACTGGATGGCGCCGAGAAGGTGCGTTTTGCCCAGGCCCGAACCGCCCCAGATGAACAGTGGGTTATAAGCGCCGGATGGGTTCGCCGCAACGGCCTGCGCGGCTGCGTGGGCAAACTTGTTGGTGGAGCCGACGATGAAGTTTTCAAACGTAAATTCATAATTGCCGCCGCCGGGCACCTCGGCGGTTCGACAGGCGCCGGGATGGTGAGCTCCACATCGATGTCAAAACCCAGCAATTCCTTGAACGCCTCACGCAAAAGGTCCTTATAGCGCGTCTCCACGATGCCCTTTACAAAATCCGAGCGCACGGAAAGCGTGGCCACACTGCCCTCAAAGGACACTGGCTCGATGCCGTCGATGAAAAGATTGTAAGTCGCCAGCACAAGGCGTTCCTTGCAGTACTCCTTTACAGCGGCGAAAACCTCGTCGAATGAACTCATAGTATGAAAAACAACTCCCAAACAATTCAATGCAATATTGATAAGATTATATCACATTTTTTCATACAGAACAATTCTTTCCTCTACATTACTTTATTTACAATATAGAATACCCTGATAGCGTTGCCGCACGCGGTCTGTTTGAAACATGCGGACGGAAAAAACCGCGCGTGTCCCCCGGCGGCGGATGCAGGCGGGTGGAAAAAGGCAGAAAAGTGTTGACACAGAGCCGCTTTTTCGGTTATACTCTTATGTTGCAAGGCTGTCTCTGCCAGCAGAGACGGCTTTCTAGACAAGAGCAGAGACGGTACTACAAGATGTTGTGGTTCCATCAGGGAGGAGCTTTTTTTATGAAACGTACATTCCAGCCCAAGAAGCGCCACCGCGCCACAAAGCACGGCTTTTTGGCCCGCAGCAAGAGCAGCAACGGCCGCAAGGTCC
>OATO01000471.1_pt1 | contig 11656 bp, 9 predicted proteins | sample 1495011 | NCBI WGS metagenome assembly OATO01 (sample SAMEA2579961, study PRJEB22360) | human gut metagenome | biome: human gut; feature: human-associated habitat; material: faeces | place: Denmark | collected 2008/2010 | reverse complement strand
CGCCACGGCAGTCACAGCAAGCACAGCCCTGCCCATTTTACCTCTTATATTCAACCGTCTTTCCGGCGGTATTCCTTTCTCTCTATATGCCATAAGCATTCCTCCCGGCTATCTGCCATTTTACAAACTGCCGGAGAACAGTATACAAATCATATGAATATGTCAATGTGCACAGATGAAAACTGCCTGCTAAAATGGGAAACACGGGTTTCAGAAGAAAACCTCGCCTCTGTGCAGACGCACAGCCAGATGTCTGAAGAAAACAATCTGTGGTCTTATTATACATAACCTGAGAACAAGAATCAAGGGTAATTCCGATATTATTCACCTCATATGGAGGGACTTATATGCCGGGCCTGATATGCCGGTACTTATATGCTGGGACGCTCAATCAATCCCCGGCCCCAATGGACAGCAGGGCGGACAAAAAGACGGTATCCCCTCTCCGCTAGAAGGAATACCGTCTCTAATTTACCTGCCTCTGCACTGTCAGCTGAAGAATCACGGTCTGAACTGGCTGTACTTGTGTCCGGGAGCAATTCCTCCCCTGTAGGCCGCCAGCTCGCTTACTGTCACCAGCTGATATCCCCGCGCTGTCAGTTCCGGAATCAGCACCACCGCCGCATCTGCTGTTGTACTGTAGATATCATGCATCAGTATGATATCCCCATCCTTTACCTGGCTCAGCACGGTGTCAATGGTCCTCTGCGCATTCCTGTGCTGCCAGTCCCTGGTATCAATGGACCACATGATGGCGGGCATACCCATAGAGCCCAGCACGTTAAGGGATGCCCCATCAATATATCCGCCCGGCGGGCGCATGAGGACCGGTGATACGCCGCAGACAGCCTGGATCTTCTGGTTGGTAGATCCCACCTGGCTTACAATTCCCTCTGCACCGATTTTAGTCAGGTATTTGTGGTCATGGGTGTGGTTGGCAACCTCGCATCCCTGGTCCACCATGCGCCTGATTACGCCTGCATTGGCGTTCACATTGGAACCCAGCATGAAGAATGTTGCCCTTCCTCCATTGGCCTGCAGACTGTCCAGTATCCGGCTGGTCACGGATGTCTTGGGTCCGTCATCAAATGTAAGGGCAATCATGGGCCTGGATGGGTCAATTCCATGGGAAACCACCGGTTCCGCAGGAATCCCTGCACCCTTAGCCGTGATGGAAGCCCGTATGCCGTCCACCCTGAGACCTGCCCCCTCCTGTCCGGCGGACGCGCCATTGGCCGCCCAGTCTGTCCAGGCGCCGTTCTGAAGTACTTTATAGTATAAATCATATGCGGCTGCGCCGCTGCCAGTCAGTTCCATACGTATGGATTCCAGAGGCATGACGCCTTCTGCTCCTCCTGTCTCAGCTCCGTCCTCCGCCCAGGAGAGCCAACCCGTACCGCTCAGATTCACCTGGTAGCGAATACCCACCTGTGTACCGTCCGGAATATGAATCAGATTAGCCTTTACGGCAGTGACCCATGAGTTGACCGGGGCTGAACACAAATTGTTATCAGCCGTGACCGCGCTCCATCCCTGCTGCAATATAAAAGCACTGTAATTCACCTGGAGAGGTTCCTGGCCCGTAACCGGCTGTGTGCTCTGTTCCTGGCCCACCGGCTGAGCTGTCTGGCCCTCGGCCTGGCCTGTCTGGCCTTCCGTCTGGCCTGCCTGTCCCTCCGTCTGGCCTGTCTGGCCCACCGGCTGTACTGCCTGGCCTTCCGCCTGGCCTGTCTGGCCGTTCTGGCCCTCCGGCTGTACTGTCTGGCCCTCCGCCTGGTCGGTCTGGCTATCATTCTGTGCTGCCACACCCGGACCTGTCTGGGCCGGCTTAGCCGCACCTACCCCTGTACTTCCGGCGAATGCCGTCATTCCCTGCATACTTAAAATAATTCCGGCTGCCAAGACAGCAGCCAGAATCTTTGACTTTTTCCCAAATCTGATCATTCACATTCTCCTCGCATCATGTCTTTATTTGAGGAAATAACATCCTCACCGAACACGGCCCTGCATAACATCACATATTCCTTGAAATACAGGTGGTCCTCCAACTCCTTCAGAGCATGGGCTATCCCCCAATAGTCCCGGGCATGCTTCCGCTTATCCTTTTCATTAAACCGCTGCCATATGGCATCGCCCACCACCAGATAATCCCTGGCCGTACAGCGCATGTTGCTGAGCTTGTCCCCCAGAGCCAATATCTTAATCTCCCTGGAAGCCGTGCAGAGATGTCTGACCGTACGGGTCTTTCGCTCCTGCCAGCTGCGGCTTTTATCCTCGCTCTCATCCACTACCAGATCCGCTACTCTGGAACCAAACGTGTCCTCCAGTTCTTCCCTGGTAACTCCTGCATCTTCCATAACATCATGAAGCAGCGCTGCCGCAATGATTTCCTCATCATCCGTAAAGGCGGACACAATCACTGCCGTCTCCATGGGATGCGTGATGTACGGAATCTTCGTGCCCTTTCTGAAAGCTCCCTTGTGGGCTTTATCTGCAAACGCAGCCGCTTCTCCAATCATAGGTCTTACTCCTTCTGTGATAGCACTATTTATATTCCTTATGTACCTCTCCCTTTGATGTCAGGAATCATACCTATCATAACATATTCAGGCGGCATTTTGAAGGGTATTGTGGAATCTTTGCCATTTTCCAAGTTAAACTTGTAAGAAAAGAGAATTTCTGATATGCTATAGAAGTATTTTTTCCGCAATACTTAAGGAGGATAATTCATGGATCGTCATTCGTCATATTCGGCTCCCCGCAGCGAACGTGCTTCCGGTTCTTACGGCGGCAACCGCGGCAGAAGCACAAAACGCAACACCTATAATAAACGTTCATGGAACGATAACAGAAAACTGCATACCCTGGTATTCTACATACTCCCCTTTATCCTAATCAATCTGGTCATATTCATTGTGGCCACATCCAAACCCAAGATAGAGTATGATGTATCTGACACCAGGGATTACCGCAGCGTGGATATATCCATCCGCATACGTTCCCTTCTCCCCATACGCGAAACCAGCGTCACCATGGAATCCCAGCCCCTTGAAATGGAAAAGGAAAAGGGAGTCTATACTGCCACCCTGACCAGCAACGGGACCCTGCAGATATATGTGAAGGGATGGAACGGAATGTCTGCCAGACTGTCTGACACCATTCAAGCCCTGGACGATATGGCGCCTACCATACAGGAAGATTATGTGATGGAAAACGGCATTCTAACCATTACAGCGGAGGACAGCCAGTCCGGTATTAACTTTGATGCTGTCTATGCCACGGATGAAGAGGAAAAGACTGTCAAACCCAGCCATATTAATAAAGAATCCGGAGAGATCACCTTCCCCATGGATACTCAGACCCTTGTAGTGTTTGTGGCGGATTACGCGGGCAATACCATAAAAAGCTCCTATTTCAGCGTAAAAGACGGCATAGACCTCAGCGGCCGTGACAAGGAATTCCCTTCAGACGGCACCAACGGCACTAACGGCAGCAGCTCCAAAGGTTCGGGCACGGATAAGGAAACCAGCAAGGCCAAGGAAAGCACCAAGGCCAAAGAAACCACCAAGGCCAAGGAGACCACCAAGGCCAAGGAGACCACCAAAGCCAAGGAGACTACCAAGGCCAAGGAAACCACCAAAGCCAAGGAGACTACCAAGGCCAAGGAGACCACCAAAGCCAAGGAGACCACTAAGGCCGCAGAATCCACTAAAGCCGCAGAATCCACCGCGGCCACAACAGCTGCCCTGTCCCCCGCCGACCCCCAGACGCCATCGCCTACTCAGTCGTCACAGGCACCGTCTCCCACTCAGGCGCCGCAGGCACCATCACCTACCCAGGCATCACAGGCACCGTCTCCTGATAACGGTTCGGGGGATAATGTCACCATCGTACCCCTGGGCTGACACTTATCTGAGTCTATCCGTAAAAAAATCAATCAAAATAAGACCATGGATCCACTGCACGGACCATGGTCTGTTTTTTGCTCTATATTCTAATTTATTTCTATCCTGTCCAATCTGAAGCCTGTCACTGTCTTCCCGCGTCCATGATATCGTCAATAATATCCACATATTCAGAACAGTATTTTTCGTACATAGGGGCCGCGGCTTCCTGGAACCGTTCTTTCTCCCTGGCATCCAGCTCCGTCACCACGCATCCGGCTCTCCTGACCCTGTCCTCTGAGGTCTTCTCACGCTCATCCCACAGTTCACGCTCATACAGGGCCGATTTCTGTGCACAATCCCGTATAATGTTCCTGTATTCCTCCGGCAGCTTATCCCAGGTGGACTGGGCTGCCAGCTGGAGTTCCGGAACCCTGGTGTGTTCATCCAGGGTGAAATATTTGGCCACCTCATAATGCCTGGTGGACTCATAGGAAGGCCAGTTGTTCTCGGCCCCGTCTATCTCCCCTGTCTGCAGGCCTGAATATACATCCCCAAAAGCCATGGGCACCGGCGTGGCACCCAGAGCCTGAATCGTATCCATCATCAGTTCAGATTCCTGGACCCTGATTTTAAGCCCCTTCATGTCGTCCAGGGACTCAATGGGCCCGGCTGTACTATAGAAATTACGGGCGCCCGCATCATACCAGGACAGCGGCACCAGGCTGGAACCGCCGAAGGAATTCATGAAATCCGTGCCAATGGGCCCCTCTAACACCTTCCACATGTGCTCCCGGCCAGTATACAGATAGGGCATCTGAAGTACATTCAGCTTGGGCACAAACTCAGCCAGGGGCGACAGGGATACCCTGGCAAAATCCACCCCGCCAAACTGAAGCTGTTCAATCACTGTTTTCTCGTCTCCGAGAACACCGCCCGCATTGACCTGTATCTCCACCCTGCCCCCGGTCTGTTCATATACCAGCTCCGCAAATTTATAAGCTCCCTGGGTGGTGGGATAATCCTCCGCCTGATTCTCAGCATATGTCAGGACGAACTCCGGAACTGTCTTCTGCGCCGTGCTGTCCTTGCTTCTGCCTGCACAGGACGCGGCCAGAATCATTACAGCGGCGCAGCCCATGAGGTAAATCACATTTTTTCTCAAGCTGCCGTCCCTCCCTTCGCATATATCATACCCCTGTTACCAGACCCGGTCAAGGAGGGCCTGTCCTTTAATTATGCACATTCCTGCCTTCCACCTTAGAGGAGGCATAACGGTAAAATTCTTCTTTCTCATTTCCAAGCACACGGTTTGTAAATATAAATCCATGGGTGGTATCGCTGAATATAATAATCATGGCAGGTTTCCTGGATATCCTTTTTACCGACTTCCACGGCAGCTGCGACGTGTCATCGCCCACCCGGATGTAAAGCCCGTTGTCGTCAATAGAAACCTGGGTGTCCTGGGTAATCCCCGCCGCCTGCTTCTTTGCCTTGGCATAAATCATAAGCGGCTGGATTACTGTAAAAAGGCAGCACCCCAGCACAATGAGACACCTCACGATCCCCTGGGCCTGGTCCCACCTGGAGAAGCCCAAGGCAAATGCCGCAACTGTAAATATGATATTACAAAGTCCTGCCAGCGAACCGTATATATAATACATGGAAAGCTGCCATAAATCCCGCGCTGTTGTCCTGTATGTGTATTTGTATCTCATTCATATGCTCCTTGTACGGATGTCCTGAATCTTAACAGAGTGGCGACATGGCCGCCACTCTGAACTTTCATTATAACATGATAAACTGCTTTCCGGTATTCATTTATTAGTGGGCCAGTACAGATGGAAGCCACATGCTGACAGCCGGAATAAAGGTAATCAGCAGCAGGGTGATAATCATACACACATAGAATGGAAGCGTAGCCTTAACCACCCGCTCCATGGGCACCTTGGAAACCGCAGAGCCAATGAACAGAACAGCGCCAACAGGAGGTGTCAGAAGTCCGATACCGCAGTTAAGCACTACCATGATACCAAACTGAATCGGGTCCAGACCAATGGATGTGGCGATAGGCAGCAGGATAGGGGTTGCAATCAGGATGATTGGCGCCATATCCATGATACATCCGAGCACCAGAAGAATCAGGTTCAGCAGCAGGGCCAGAATAATGGGGTTATTGGTCATGCCGGTGATTGCGCTGGCGGCCAGGATAGGCACATGCAGCTGGGTCAGGCAGAATCCGAAAATATTGGATGTGGCAATGAGAATCATTACAATGGACAGGGTGTCCACGCTGTCTCCCAGGACTCTCCATACGCCCTTCCAGTCCAGTCCCCTGTAGATAAACACGCTGACAATCAGGCTGTAGATAACAGCAACTGCTGCGGACTCTGTGGCCGTAAACACACCGCCCACCACGCCGAATACAACTATCAGCACAGCTGCCAGAGCCCAGAAGGAAACACTCAGCTGCTTAATCAGGTTGATGATGCTGAACTTCTCACCCTTAGGGTAATTACGCTTAACGGAAATGATATAGGATCCTATCATCAGCGTTACGGCCAGCAGTGCTCCCGGTATATATCCTGCCAGGAAAAGGCTTCCCACGGAGATACCGCCTGCCGTGGTGGCATAGATAACCATATTGTGGCTGGGAGGCACCAGCAGTCCCTCACAGGATGAAGTGATGGTTACTGCTGTTGAGAAATCGTCATCGTATCCCTGGTCCACCATCATGGGAATCAGGATGGAACCAAGAGAAGCCGTATCTGCAGAAGCAGAACCTGAGATACCGCCAAAGAAATAAGAAGCGACAATATTAACCATTGCCATGCCGCCCCGCATCCATCCCACACATGCATTGGCCAGTGCAATCAGCTTTTCGGAAATACCGCCGGAACCCATCAGGCATCCCATGGTGATAAAGAAGGGAACAGCCATCAGGCTGAAGGAGCTGATTCCCTTTACCATCTGCTGGCAGATGGTAGTCAGGTTATGTCCCTGGAACAAAAGGCAGAACACAGATGAAAGCGCCACCGCATAAGCGATGGGGAACCGTAAGAATACCATCAGGAAGAAGCTGCCCAGCAAAACCAGAATTGCCATGCTATTTGCATCCATTACTCCATCCCCTCCTTTACAAAGAAACTCTTAACATGATTGTATAAGGCCTCTACTTCAAAAACCAGCATGGCCACGCCGGCCAGAGGCACCGGGAAATACATCCAGAACCTGGAAACCTTGGGCATGCTCACATAGGTCCCTTTGGAGCCGATTCCTGTTGCATACTTCCAGCCCACTGTAATCATGATTACCGCCAGCGCAAGTACTGCCAGGTCAGCGATGATATCAAGGCTCTTTACCACCTTAGCGGGCAGATACCGGTCAAATGCGGTCATGCGGATATGGGCGCCTCTTCTGATGGCAAGAGCTGCCGAAAGCACTGCCATATAGGACATGCAGGTCAGAACAACCTCTTCACTCCACGCAGGATCGGGAATGAACGAAATGTACCTTCCTGCCACAGCCATGGTGGTGATAAGGATATCCACTACCAGAAGCAGCTTGCAAAGGAACAGTACAACCCTGTATGTCATATCATATGCAGGCCTGATTTTATCAATCTTTTGAAATATTGCAGGCATATTGATTCCCCTTTCAAAAACTACAGGCACAGAGTTTATTCATTTGCCCTGTGCCTGTCTGATTGCCGTTTATTATTTGTTCATGTCAAGAATCTGCTGATACAGTTCAGCCTGGTCCTTTGTAGAAGACTCGATGATGCCTTTACAAGCATCCTGCCATGGCTTGATATCAGGAACCTCAACCACGTTGATGCCATCGGCCTTTAATTCCTCAAGCACCTTGTTCTCAGCTTCCTCAGAAATGGTTCTGTTGAACTGGGATGCAACCTTGCCGGCTTCCATCAGGATGTTCTGCTGCTCTTCTGTCAGCTTATCCCATGCTTCATCTGTGATGATAACCTGGATTGCGCCCAGTGTATGGCCGTCCAGAATCAGGTTTGGAGCAACTTCCTGGAATGCGTTGGACTTGTAGTTTGCGATTGGCTGCTCAGCACCGTCCACAACACCGGTCTGAAGTGCGGAGTACAGTTCGTTAAAGGAAACAACCGTTGGGCTTGCGCCGAGGCCTTCCACCATACCATTCATAATCGGGTCATTGGACACACGCAGCTTCATGCCCTTTAAGTCGTCTAAGCCCTTAACTTCCTTAACTGTGAAGAAGTGACGGAAGCCTTCCTCGCCGTAGTACAGGCCTCTTACGCCAAGTCCGTTGTCATGAGGTTCCATGAGGAATTCAGGAGCCAGTTCGCTGTCAGCAAACTTCCAGAAGTGGTCACGGTTTGCAAATGTATAAGGAATGGACAGAAGCACGGACTTCTCAGCGCCGTAGCTTGTCAGGGCAAATGCGGAAATACGGGAAATATCAATGGTGCCGCCGCCGCCAAGCATGGTATCCAGAACGTCGTTCTCTGAACCAAGTACACCGCTGGCCTGCAGGTCAATCTTAATCTTGCCGCCGGACAGTTCCTCAACAGTCTCCTTAAATTTGGTATCAGTCTGTCCCACAATGGTGTCTAACGGGTTAACCTCTGCCATAACCAGAGTGACCTCAGGCATGTCGCTGGTATCAGCTGCTGCCTCGGTATCAGCTGCTTCTGTCTTTGACTCCTCAGCAGCATCCCCCTCTGCCTTTGCGGCCTCTGTAGGTGCCTCAGTTGCTGCGGGAGCCGCTGTGGTTGCATCAGGGCTCTTTAAGCCGCAGCCTGCCAGGGAGCCAGCTACCATTGCTGCACACAACGCGGTACTAATCCATCTTTTTTTCATGAAACGTGTCCTCCTCTTAATACTTTTTTCATGCTTTCACATGATATTTTTATGTTTTCTTAACACTGATTTTATTATAAGAGTATTTTGCGTTTCTGAACATAGTAAATTTTTGTGAATCATAGTAGGATTTTAACTTGTTTCTCCCATCCATTTATGCAAATATCACATATATGGTCTTTATACAATCTTTATCCCTTCTGGAAAATAGACAATCTGTACTCTGTGGGGCTCTGTCCCGTTATGCGCTTGAACACCTTTGCAAAGTAATTGGAATCCCCATAGCCCACTGCCCTTCCAATCTCCTTCACATTGACCGTTGGCTGGCTTAGCATCTTCTTGGCCTCCTTTATCCGGTACTGTGTCAGGTAGGATGTGAAATTCTGGTCAAAACACTGCTTGAACAGCTTGCAGAAATAGGCCTCTGAATAATTCATGGCCCTTGCGGCATCCTGCATGGAAATGTCAAACATATAATTCTCATGTATGTACTGGCTGATTAAGGATGTAACCTTTGACAGACGGGCATGTCCTCCGTCCTCCGGCTCCTCTGTGTCTGGCGGCGCAGGAATTTCATTTTCATTTTCATCCCCATCCCCTTCATCCTGCCGGTGTTCCCCCGCAATATGCATGGCTTCCTCCACCACTAACATCAGTTCCTCCTCGTCGTAAGGCTTCAGAAGGTAATCCAGGGCCCTTACCGTGATGGCCTTTTTTGCATAGGAGAACTCGTCAAAGGCTGTCAGGAATATGATGCAGCAGTCCTTGTCGGCCTGCCGGATCTGCTGGGCAGCTTCTATGCCGTTTATGCCCGGCATCTCGATGTCCAGAATGGCAATCTGTATCTTCTCTTCCTCATAGATCTTAAGGGCTTCCCTGCCGTTGGCTGCCTGGAAAATCCGGCACCTGTCCCCCAGATTTTTCTGCAGCGTCTTATAAAGGACCTGCCTCTCAATCATCTCATCATCCGCAATCAGTAAACGCAACATCCGTTCCCCCCTTATATCTTCTGATAGTCCTCTTCCCGGGCGGCAGGCAGGATAATCTGTACCACGGTCCCCTTGCCTGCCTTGCTGTAGATTCTCAAATCCCCATCCTCGTACATGGATTTAATCCTCTGATATATATTCCCCAGCCCAATTCCCACCCTGGCTGTCCGGTGTCCCTTAAGGGCATCCATAAGCCTTTTGAGCGCCTCTTCCTCCATCCCCACACCGGTATCAGCCAGGGAAATGACTATCTTGTCCTTCCGCTTCCATATCCTTAAAAATATCCTCCCTCCCTCCTCCTTCCTGGCTATGCCGTGTATGATGGCATTTTCCACCAGCGGCTGAAGGGTAAAAGCCGGTATCATGGTCTCGCCGCCGTCCACCTCCACCCTAAGGTCATGGCTGATACGGCTGCCAAAACGCATCTGCTGTATGTACATATAGTCCTGCACCACCTTAAGCTCCCGCTCCAGGGGCACAATCTGCTCCGAGGTCTTAAGATTATAGCGGAAGAGATTTCCCAGGCTGGATATCATCCGCTCTGTGGTCTGAGCTTCCTCCAGTTTAGCCATACAGGATATCATATTCAGGGTATTAAACAGGAAATGGGGATTAATCTGGCTCTTAAGCAGTTCCAGGCGGGCCGCGTCCAGACGTTTCTCCATCTCGATGCGCTCCACCTCCTCCTTATGAAGACGCTCCGCCATCTCGTTTTTCTCTTTCAAAGTATTGATATACCCCTCTGTGGCATGCTTCATCTTATTAAATGCCTGTACCAGCTCTCCCATCTCATCCCGGTTCTCCACCACCAGGTCCTCACCGCCGAAATCATTTCTCGCTATCTCCCTGGAGCTGTGGGCCAGCTTTACCATGGGGTCAATCAGGGTATTGGACAGAAGCTTGGTCAGACAGATAACCGTAATAATCATCAGGACGGAACAGGCCATAATCATGTAGGGTAGGTCATAGAGGAGAGGAACCTTTTCCTGGTAGCTGCGCTTTCCCTCCTTCAGGGTAGACTGCATCAGTCTTCTGGCGTAAGTCTGCAGATAACCCTGCATTCCATATACCCTGTACAATTGCTCCACAAATCCTTCATCCGACTGGTCCATGTGAAGGACCTGGTCCCGGAAAGTCTGGTAGCCTTCATAGCCATTCTTAATATTCCATGTCCTGGCATACCGCTCAGGCCCAATGACATCATAGTCAAAGGGCAGGGCCTCCAGACTGCTCTCCGTCTTAAAACAGGCCAGCCTGTATTGCTTTGCATTCTCCCAGGACCGCTCCCTCACATAGAGTTCAAAGGCATCCGCTTCCTGCTCCATGGACTCCTGCACATCATAGCAGAGGGAATTGTCATTGAGTATCACGTTAAAACTCTCCAGGGAAAAATTCATGACCAGCATATTGAAGGCAATGGACAGACCCATTACCAAAATGACAACCACGGAAAATGCACCCAGCTTTTTCTTCAACGAGATTGAAAGCCACTGATTTTTAATATAAGAAAACATACCCCACCCCAATCGCACCAGAATGTGTCTGAAACCTGCTTTCTTCCGGCTGTTTGTCCAATTTGCGCTCTGCGTAACCGTATCAAGCATCCTTCACCCTGCCATCCCTCCTGGAATGCCCATGGTCCGGTCAGTGTCTTTCGCCATTATACCATATAATAACAGGGAGCGCAAAGCCCTCGGCCTTGCGCTCCAGTTATTCCCAATCACCTATTTTGTTTCACTGCCTTCGGTTTTTGAAGCGGTTATCTGCTTCTGGTTCTTCTTAGCTGTCCCGATCTGCTTCCGGCTCTTTTTGGACGTGCTGATCTGTTTCTGTTCTTCCTTGGACGTGGCTATCTGCTCCTGCTTCTTCCTGGAAGTACCTATCTGCTTCTGCTCCTCCTTGGAGGTGGCTATCTGCTCCTGCCTCCATCCAAGGA
>OATO01000469.1_pt1 | contig 11673 bp, 12 predicted proteins | sample 1495011 | NCBI WGS metagenome assembly OATO01 (sample SAMEA2579961, study PRJEB22360) | human gut metagenome | biome: human gut; feature: human-associated habitat; material: faeces | place: Denmark | collected 2008/2010 | reverse complement strand
CCGCCACGCGCGAAAGCTCCCCCGGCCTCCTGTAAGGGGGGCTGGGGGGATACTTGACACCGTAACACTTTTCAGGCAGACCGGGAATGGAAACTATAACGCGTTGGGGTGATGGTTTGTATCGGATATACAGATATGACCAAAAAGAGGTACCCTATCGGCATATACAATTGAATCGTCCCCCCAGTTTGTATTTTGAACGTTCTGAATCCCAGCCCCACGATGGACGCATGGATGAAAGTCTTTCACGAACGCGGCGAAGAATCAAAGATACTTTGTTGTGTAACCGATTCGTTTTGTTCTGTACTTTTACATTCGATGAAAACAAGGTTTCTGACCGTTATGATTTTAAATCTTTGCGAAAGTCCCTTTCATCGTTTTTTAATGATTATAAAAAACGGGTAGATACCAATTTCCGCTATCTTTTTGTTCCGGAGCATCACAAAGACGGTGCCATCCACTTTCACGGCGTTACTTCGTATATTAACGATTTGATATGCCCTGAAAAGATATGGAAGCGGATGGATGATGGGACAATTGCAATGGTTCCGAATACTAAGGGCTATTTGGATTGGCCGCGCTATTCAAAACGGTTCGGATTCTTTTCCTGTTCACTCATTAAAGACCGGGAACGCTGTGCAACCTATGTTAGCAAGTACATAACAAAAGATTTGACGGATTGGGGTAAAAACGCCCAGCTTGTTTTGAAAAGCAAAGGACTTTTAAAGCCTGAATTGGTTTACGACAGTGATTCCGACTTTTTACAGATTCCAGCCGATGATGTGAATAATGAATGGTGTAAAGCGGCTTGGGCCGATGAAGAATACACCGCCCGTTTTTATAAACATTGGTCTTGTCCCGGCGATTTGATTTCTTGGGACGATTATTGGAAATATCAACAATGGCCCGATTTTGAAGCGGATGAAAGCGGCTGTATTCCTGTAACAGTTGAACAGATGGAATTTTTGAAAGGGGTAAAACCTGTATGAATTTGATGGTGCCCGTCGATGCTGATACTTCTTCTCTCCTCATGGCTCTCTCGGCTTCGCTTGATGTTCCGCCAGCTTTTATTGTCAGTAAGGCGCTGGAGTGCGGCCTTGTCTCCTTTTCCGGTCTGGCTTCGTGCCTGGTGGAAACAGATGAAAAACGTCAGACGCAATAAACGCACTGCATGCGTGGATTGCAGTGACTTCTATGAACAGCTTTTGCAAACGCTTCTTCCCGCTGTCGCTGCTGATTTTAAAATCGTGCGGGCCGATATAGATGATATTCCGGTTTATCTTGCTGTGGATTCTGCGGCTGACATGGTGCTTTCGCTGCAATGTTTTGCCCCTATGGACGGATTGCAAATTGATTTGCAAATAGATGCCCAAAACATGATTACCGGATGGGACGTAGTGCTTTCTGATTAGGTAAATCGGCAATGCCGTTTACATATATCAAATTAAGAGAAAGGGGTTTATGTATGCTGGAACTTATGACGGTTGGTTTCGAGGGCGGGCTGACTATGGCGAGTATCACCACGGCCCTTACGGATTGCTTCAGCCTGATGGCTGGCGTTCTGGAACAGTTGGTTTCCCAGCCTGTCCTGCTCTGCCTGTTCGCTGTGTCTTTCATCGGCGTGGGCGTGTCCGTTTTCAAGAAAATCAAACGGGCCGCTACTTAAAGGCAAGCAAAGAAATGCCGCCCGCCCCATGTGGGCGGACGGCTATTTTTTAATAATATTTTTTCTTTTTCTTTCTTGTGAATAGCCATTTCAACGTTGATATTAGCCCTATTATGGCGAATCCAATTACTGCAAAGAAAATTAAGTATGCCAATAGTCCTGTTAATGTGCTGTCATAAAAAAGACCAATCACGCCGCGATATGCCATTCTTTCGAAAAATGCCCATCCACTTTCACTGAATATGAATTTCATTTTTTTCGCCTCCTCTTTGGTTTGATTTTACCATTTCTTTCTAATAATTACAAGGATGTGACTTTATGAAAAATAAAGTGGCTTTTTTTCTTTCTTTCGTTTTTCTTTTTTCATTTTTTACTGGTTTCTCGGCATCCGCCTTTGCGGCTGATTACAGTCTCACCTGTCCGCGCTGTGGTCAAGTATCGCTGCAGCTTTCGGAGGCGCTGCGTGCCGGCTCTACCAAGAGGGATGTTTATACCTGCGAGAAATGCGGCGCGCAGATTGATAAAGGAACGCTGCTCGGTTGTGTGAGCTGGTATAAGGTGGAAGGCGGTACACCAGCAGGCTCTCTGACTACTCCGAAAAGGTATTATGGTTCCGGTCAGAATACAGGCGGTACTTACTATTACAATTCGGGCAATACCACTCAGACCTCTATTGTTAACAACAACACTTTCAATACCGTCACCAACAATACTTGGACCAGCTATCAGATTCAAAATACCTATTACAACAACACTTACAACTACTACAAGTACGAGACAACCAACAATTATACATACTATGTGACGTATAGTCCCACGTATGTGAATATCTACGGTCATGATTCTGCGGATGGGGAATCCACTGCGAATGATACGGATTCCCAGCTTTATTACAGTCTACCGGATGGCCGGAACAGCTTTTATTGTACTGCATCGGACGTATTCGGAACGAGTTACCTGTACAATGTGAAAAATGCCGACCTGGTGCTTGAGGATGACGGAAAAACACTCGGTCTTTGGCATCTGGACGGAAACTTTTATGATTCCAGCAATTGGGGTCAGCACGCCTCCTGTTCCTCTTATTGGTTTATGGACATGGGTTGGAATGGTGGATTTCGTCTATCAAAGAATAGCATGTACAACGGTGATCTTCGTTTTCCTTCTTCAGTTAATTCCCTTTCATCTGGTGACTTCTGGTCTGTTCAATTTCGTGTTTTTCCAAGTGGTGGACATGGGATGGCGATTGTTCCTTTTTACTTTAAATCCGGTTCCAATTATGTTAAGGCTTCTATTTTAACAGATCAGTGGTCTACAATCTCTGTCTCTGTTTCTAAAGATTTCATTTCTAAGGGCTGGTTCGGTAATATTTTTATCAATGGAATTAAATTAAATCAATCTTTTTCAACGCTTGAATCAGGCTATATCTTTGATTTTTCTTCTCCTTCTGCTTTTTTTGTCCGCAATGATGTTTATGGCCTTTGTGATTTTCTTCTTATTGATGAGGTCCGAATTTCTCGCGGTCAACCAGCTTCTTTTTCTGTGCCTCAGCAGCCTTTTGACAGCAATATGGTCTACGTTTATCCGGAAAGTGCTGTCGAGAATGATGTTGTAGTGCAAAGCGCTTTGAATGTGAGTAGTTATCGGGTCGGTGGGGCCCGTCCAACATATCCTTCCAATGGTACGGTTTTCATCAATGTTGATAAGAACGTAGTCAAAAACATCATGCAGTATGATGGTGGCCTCTGGAAAGATGTGAATGCAGCCATTTACAAAAATGGTGAATGGTTTAATTTAATGAATTTCGACCTTGCGCCGATTACTTCAAGTGAGGATGAAATTCCACCTGTGACGGATGGTGAGGATCCGGGAGACTCCGAATCTGGCAGTAGTCCTGGTGATAGTTCTGATTCAGATGATAAAGTCAACATTTTAGAAAAAATTTTTTCTGCTCTTGCAAATATCATTTTCAGTGCTATTGATTTTATTTCAGCTGTTGCTTCTAAGCTACTTGATGGGCTTGCTTCTCTTATTACTTCATTAATCGATTCTTTCACCAATTTGATGAATTTGGGCGGTGAATTCGGGAATTTCCTTGCTGCCCTCTGGCCTTTTATGCCGCCTGAAATTACTGCTGTTCTCTTGTTGGGCTTTACGCTTTCCATCCTCTTGATGGTTATTAGCTTTTTCAAAAAATAGGGGGAGTGTTTGAATGCAGGATGTTCTTGATGTAATGGCCGCTATCCTGAATGGGCTCAAAACGCCTATTACAGTTTACGGATTCACTTTCAGTATGTGGAATGTACTTTTGTTTACGATGATATCAAGTGTTGTCGCATATTTTTTAGGAGGGCTTTTGCGTGAATGATAAAAGAATTTTTTGGATTCTTTTCGGGCCATTACTGGCTGTTGTTTTTATGTGCCTTTGCGCTCCTGTTGCTTTTGCAGATGGCCCGGAGACGAATAGTTTACCGTCTGCGTCGGATATATTGGAAAGCGCGCCGGATTCTTCGTCTGGTATTTCGGATATGGCTGCATCTGTAGAAACATCTGAAGCACGACCGCTTCTATCTACTCCGCTGGATTCTTATTCAGTGGTGGAAGGATTGTTGTTTCTGATTTTTCTTATTTTGCTTTTCCTTGTTTTAATACGAATTTTTGGATTTTAAAGGGGTGACATTGTGATAAATGTCTTAGCGCAGTTCTTCGGCATCCTCGGCGGCAGTCTTACGCCGCCTGCTACATTCTCCGAATTTCTCCCGTGGTTTCTGCAAGTCCTTTTTGGTATTTTTGTTTGTGTGATGATTTTCCGTTTCGTATTCGGCACGGTGCGGAATCTTGGCGGCGGGCGGTGGTTGTCGTGATATGGCTTTTCTTTGGTCTGTTTATCCTGGTATTTGCCGCTTCTGTAACTTTCCGCCTTATCGTTTTGCATCCGCTGGCCGTCCCCCGATATGGTCTTGTTGACCTGTTTAAATACTTCAAGTACAAGCAATACAATGAATGCAAAACGGGTGAACTGGTGGCTTATGTCGGGCTGTTCGGCAAGGGGAAAACCTTATCGGCTGTGCATAAGGTTTGTACTCTTTATCATTTGTACAACGGTAAAGATGTTTGGGACGCTGAACGCGGAGACTTTGTTATCCAACGCGTTAAAATTATCAGTAACGTTCATCTTTCCAGTGTTCCCTATGAGCGTTTTGTTTCTTTGGAGCAGATCGTGCTTGCCGCTGATTTGAATAGAAAATACGATGAAGAAAACCATACCCGGACGATAACCCTTGTCCTTGGTGATGAATTTTCCGTCCAATTGAACAGCCGCAGTTTCAAAACAAATATCAATCCGCTGTTTTTGAATACGGTGTTGACCTGCCGTCACCATCATATCAGTTTGTATTATACCGCTCAACGCTTCGCCCATGTGGATGCTTTACTCCGTCAGGTTACAAGCTACGTTGTTTCCTGTGACAAGCTGTGGCGGCTTCAGCGTCACTATGTGTTTGATGCCTGGGAAATGGAAAACGCTACGAATCCGCAAAATATCCGGCCTGTCCGCCGTACTGGCTTTTTCGTTTTCAACCGTGATTATGCCGCTTATGACACTTTGGCCTGTGTAGGGAATTTGAAAAAAGCTTTTGAAGAGGGCGATATGCTTTCCGAACAGGAAATTCTGGAGTTGCAATGCAATCAAGGCCCGAATATGGATGCTGTCGCCCAGCCCTCGCGCCGTTATCTTCGCTCCCGTAAAAAGATGCATTAGGAGGGTTTTAAGTCAAAAAATCCCCGTCGCGCCGGGCGCGATATCGGCGGCAAATAGGGCTATATATTTTTCTGTTTCCACTCGCTTTTGTGCCCTATGCGGCAGGAATACGCATTTAGAAATTCTCATGCTTCTTCCTTTATTTAGCCCTCGGCCCGTAGGGCCTTAATTAAATATACCTTGGCCGCATAAGCGGCCCCCGCAGGTGCTTTTCCTCTTCAGGATGTTCCCCTTTACGAAAAACACAAAAATCCCCGGCTGTCAATGGTCGCCTTGCGATTCACTTGCCATTGATAGCCGGGGATTTTTGCTGTTAGGCTCGCCGTAGAGGCAGCGCCTTATAGCTGGATTTGAAAGCGGGGTAAAGCATTATGTGTAATCGGTGTAACAAAAACATTACTTATCAGGAACGCTTGAAAATTGAGGTTCTGCATCAGCAGGGATATTCTGCCCGGCGTATTGCTGAAGCTCTGGGCCGGGGTGAACGTACAATTTACAGGGAATTAAAACGCGGCCCTTATCAACGGCTTTTAGCTTCTTGGGATTGGACTACTGCTTATAGTGCTGATATCGCCCAGCGTTCGGCTGATCGGTGTACCGCCCGCAAAGGCGCGCCTTTGAAAATCGGCCATGACTATGAATTTGCCAGTTATATTTCTTCCCGGCTTCGTTCCGGGCTTAGTCCTGCCGCTGCATTGGGAGAAATGCGCCGGAAAGGATTGTCATTCAATACTACTATCAGTGTTCCGACGCTCTACCGTTATTTGGATTCTGGTGTGCTCTCCGTAGGCAATGAAGCTTTGATTTCCGGCAAGCGTCCCCGCCGATGCCGAAAGGCAAAACCGCACAACATTCAAAATCCCTTGGCAAAAAGCATTACTCAGCGGCCTGAATATGTTAACCTGCGTGATGAAGTCGGTCATTGGGAAATGGATACCGTTGTCGGTGAGAAAAAAGCCGGGCAAAGCTGTTTACTTGTTCTTACCGAACGCATGTCCCGAAAAGAAATTATTATCAAAATGGCGGGTAAAACTGCGGCTTGTACTGTCCGTGTTCTGGATATCCTGCAACGCCGCTATGGGGCTGATTTCCCGCGTATTTTTAAAACGATTACTGTAGATAACGGTTGTGAGTTTGCCGATGTGAAAGGCATCGAAAAGGGCGGCAGGACGCAATTGTATTTCTGTCATCCGTACAGTTCATGGGAACGGGGTAGTAATGAAAACCTCAATAAAATGATTCGACGCTTTGTTCCTAAGGGATTTAGTATTAACAAGGTTTCCCGGAAACAGGTTCACCAGATTCAAACTTTTATGAACAGCTATCCGCGGAAAATCCTTGGCTGGCGTTGCGCCGATGATGTTTTTTATGAAGCGTTTTTGAAGGAAGGCATAAATCTAACCGGCTATCAAAAACAATAGCTTTCTTTTGTGTATTTTGCCTTTTCTTCCCTTTTGTCAATATTTCTGCCTATACTTTCTTGACTTTACCATTTTGGAGGATTTTCCGCCGTGTTTCCGCAGGCTCTGCGCACACGCTGCTTTTTCCGCTCTTTTTCACACCGCCGGGCAACATTTTGTCTTGTGCGTCCCCCGCCCCGCATGGTAAAATATAGGGCGTACAGAAAAAACAGGACACGCCCGCGCCGGGAATCGTTTTCCCTGCCGGGCCTCATAGGGGAGGAACCGTTTTTGGCCAATGAATTGTTCGGGCTGTTCGGCAGCCATCTGTTCGACGACCGCGTGATGCGTGAGCGCCTGCCGCTGAGCGTATATGAATCGCTGCGTGAGATTCGCGACGAGGGCAAGCCCTGGAACCCGGAGGTTGCGGATATTGTGGCAGACGCCATGCAGGCCTGGGCCATGGAGCAGGGTGCGACGCATTACATCCACTGGTTCAGCCCCATGACGGGCACGGGCAGCGGCAAGCACGACAGCTTTATCGATGGTGTAAAGCAGGGCGAGCCTATCTTGAATTTTTCCGGCAAAATGCTTGCCAAAGGCGAGAGCGACGCTTCCAGTTTTCCTTCCGGCGGGCTGCGCGCCACATTCGAGGCGCGCGGATACACCGCGTGGGACCCCACCTCCCCCGCTTTTGTGCTGGGCACCACGCTGTACATTCCCACGGCGTTCTGCGCCTATACCGGCGAAGCGCTGGACCAGAAAACCCCCGTGCTGCGCAGCATGCAGGCGCTCAACAAACAGGCTCTGCGTGTGCTGCGCGCGCTTGGCGATACCGAAACGGTGTCTGTACAGCCCACTGTGGGCGCGGAGCAGGAATATTTCCTTGTGGACAAGGACCTGTTCGACCGCCGGCTTGACCTGAAGGTCTGCGGCCACACGCTTCTGGGCGCGAAGCCGCCCAAGGGACAGGAGCTTGAGGACCACTACTACGGCAGCATCAATGAACGCGTGCGCGAATTCATGCGCGAACTGGACGAAGAGCTGTGGCGCCTTGGCGTACCCGCTAAGACCGAGCACAACGAGGTCGCTCCCGGCCAGTACGAGCTGGCCAGCGTATTCGCCACAGCCAATATCGCCTGCGACCACAACCAGATCATGATGGAGCTGATGCGCAAGGTAGCTTTGCGCCACAATTTTGCATGCCTGCTGCACGAAAAGCCTTTTGCGGGCGTAAACGGCAGCGGCAAGCACAACAATTGGAGCATCGTCACCAATACGGGCAAAAATCTTCTGAATCCCACCGACAAACCCGAGGAAAACCCTGTTTTTCTTGTAACGCTGTGCGCGGTGCTGACGGCTGTCGACAAATATGCGGACCTGCTGCGCCTTTCGGCCAGCTGCCCGGGCAACGAGGAACGCCTTGGCGGCAACGAAGCGCCGCCTGCTGTGGTGAGTATCTTCCTGGGCAACGCACTGACGCATATGCTGCAGGAGCTTGCCGAGGGCCACGCACTGCAAAAGGAAGAGCGCGGCGCGCTTCTGACGGGCGTAAAAAGCCTGCCGCTTTTAAAGCTGGATGATTCCGACCGCAACCGCACCTCGCCTTTCGCTTTCACTGGCAATAAATTTGAATTCCGCATGGTGGGTGCGAGCCAAAGCATCGGCCTTGCCAATGCGGTGACAAACGCTATTGTGGCCGACGTGCTGCACGATTTTGCCGACAAATTGGAAGGTGCGGACGATGTTTCCGCCGTGGTGCGGGAAATCGTGGCTGAGACCTGGCACGCCCACGGCCGCATCATTTTCAACGGCAACAATTACAGCGCCGAATGGGCCGCCGAGGCCGCACGCCGCGGCCTTCCCAATATTCAAAGCATGGTGGACGCAGCCGACGGCTTCATCGCGGAGAAGAATGTAGCCATGTTCGAGCGCACCAAGGTGTTCACCGCTGCGGAGTGCCGCTCCCGATATGAGATCACGCTGGAAACGTACGCCAAGCATATCCACATCGACGCCTCCACGATGCTGGAGATGGCAGGCCGCAGCCTTCTTCCCGCCAGCTATGAATATCTGTCCCGCGTGAGCCGCGCGGAATATTATGCGGAGCGGAACGGCTGCGCCTGTGCCAGCGCCAAGGCGCAGGTGGAAAAACTGTGCGTCACCATCGACAAGACCGCGGGCGCCATGGAGGCGCTGCGCCGCGCTCTGCATGCGCTGGACACTGCACATTTGGGTGAAAAGGCCCGGGCGGACGCCTGCCGCGCGCTGCGCGAGCACGAGATGGCCGCCCTGCGCGAGGCCGCCGACGAGCTGGAGGAGCTTGTGCCCCAGACGTACTGGCCCATGCCGGATTACTGCGAGCTGCTGTTCGACCTGTAAGGCCCGCTGCTCACGGCTTCTGTGTGCAAAAATCATACTGCAAACGCAAAACGGCCCCGTTCCGGGCGGCTGCAAGCCGCGGGACAGGGCCGTTTCCTTATTCCGCCGGGTGTCCGTGCAGCACACGCCGCAGCGCAAAGCCGCAGCGCCCGCCCGGCATTTTCCGAAAGCCCAGCTTTTCGTAAAAGCCCTCCTTGCCTTCGGCCGCAATAAGCTGTACGCTCGTGCGTCCGCCCGGAGGCAGCCGGCTTTGGGCATGGGCCAGAAGCTCTTCTGCCACAGCCTTTCCAATGCCGCGCCCCTGGTATTCCGGCGCGACCACCACGTCCGCGATGACGTCGTACAGCCCGTCCCCACCAAACGCCCCATGGCAACGGCGCGGCCATCCTCCACGGCGGTCACGTCATACAGGGCGGCGGCAAGCGCGCGCCTCGTCTGTTCTTCGGAATGGGTTTCCCACCCCGCAAGCGTGCGCAAGGCACGGTAATCCTCGTAGCACAATTCGTTTTCCCGGTATTCCGGCATCAATTTTCTCCCTTTCGTTCTCCCGCGTCCCGCCCGTGCGCACGGAGTGGGACGCAGCATATCTTTGCCGTTTCCGCAGGTGCTATCCCACCGGGACAAAGGGCGGCGTCTCCTCTCTCGGGCCGTTCACAGCGTATCCGGCCCCCAGGATCTCATCCCGGCGCACCGCGGCCTCCTGCTCCGGCAGCTCCAGCCAAACGGCGTGCAGGTCGTATGGCCCGTAACGGAAATGTCCCATCACCGCGCCCCGTATCACGCCGTCCACCAAAAGATACTGCGTTACCTCGCTGCCCTTTTCCGGGCTTTTGTAGCGCTCCTTTCGTGCGCTTTCCCCGCAGCGGACCAGCGGGTCGTTCCGGTGCAGCGCCAGCACGCCGCGCAGCGGCTCAAAGGCCTGCGCCTGCAGCAGCGGCACATCCTGCGCGGGCAGATAGCCCTCCCGCCAGCGAACCAGGATGCCCTGCCGCGCCAGCTCTTCCATCGCCGCGGCAACGTCCCTTGCGGGAAGGCCGTAAAAATCCTTTGCATCTGCCGCCGTCAGGTACACCTGCCGGTGCGCAAGCCGCGGCAGCACTCGCAGCAGGGCTTCGGTGCGGGAGATGCGCGCCGGGTCCACATCCGGGAACATCTCGTCAAACAGGTACCAGCCCCGGTCCCATTCGCCGTCGAACTGGTCCTCAAACACAAGAAAGGCTTCCTGCAGCCGGTGCAGCGCGGGCGTGATCTGCTTCACCAGCAGGCCCGTCATCCGTTTCATCGCTTCGATGTTCAGCGGGCCTTCCCGCCCGATCAGCTCCCGCAGCAGCTCCGAATGCTCCGTGGGCTTATAGGGCCTGCGGTACAGGCCGGCAAACAGCTCCATCTGTGCCGCCTCCACAAACCCGATGTTCCCGTTCTGGAACCGCCCTTTCACCAGAATGCGCTGCCGCTGGCGCCGGCCGTTGTATTCCACGTCGTCAAAATCCGCGCGCTCCACCAGGCACGGCGAACCCGTGCCAGTGTACGTTCAGCCCCGGCGAAAGGTCCCGGTACAGCGCATCGTACTCTGCCGCGCCCGCGCGCCGCGTCAGGCAATGGCGCCGCATGCGCAGCGCCGTAACGTTTTCCATTGTCAGCATCCTGCCGCCTCCCCTGTTCCGCCGCCCGTGCGGCGCTTCTGTTCCATGCTATCACAGGGAACCCGACAGCTGCATGTCATGTCGGTCCCACAGCACGCCGCACATGCAAAGCGCCCCGCGCAGAGCCGCAGCGCCTCCGCGCGGGGCTCCGCCCGCTTTTACTTATTCTGGATGGCGTCCACCGCGTTGATGACAGCCGCGCGCATACCGCCGCGCTCCAGCTCCGCTACGCCCACAATGGTCGTGCCGCCGGGCGAGCACACCGCGTCCTTCATCGCGCCCGGGTGGGCGCCCGTTTCCACCTGCATGCGGCCCGTGCCCGCCACCATCTGGCCGGCAAGGCGGTAGGCCATGGCCCGCGGCAGGCCGTGCTTTACGCCCGCGTCGCCCAGCGCCTCGATGAACATGCTCACAAACGCCGGGCCGCAGCCGCTCAGTGTGCCTGCAATGCCCAGCAGGCGGCTCTCCACGGGCTGCACCAGCCCCAAATGGCCGAACAGCTCCTGCACCAGCACGTATTCCTCTGGCGTAAGGGAATGCTTTTCCTCCAGCAGGAACACGCCCGCGCACACGCGCACCGGCGTGTTTGGCATGGTGCTCAAATGGCGCGTTCCGGGCAGCAGCGCCTCGTACCGCTCGAAGGGCCAGCCCGCCGCCACGGAAACGACTGCCTTATCCGCAAGCTGCCCGCGCACGGGCGAAAGCACCTCCTCGATCAGGTGCGGCTTTACGGCCACGATGACCACATCTGCGGCCTCCGCCACCTCCCGGGCGTCCCGGCAGGGACGCCTGCCCCGGGGCCCCGGTGCGGCGCCAGCGGGCCGC
>OATO01000455.1_pt1 | contig 11929 bp, 10 predicted proteins | sample 1495011 | NCBI WGS metagenome assembly OATO01 (sample SAMEA2579961, study PRJEB22360) | human gut metagenome | biome: human gut; feature: human-associated habitat; material: faeces | place: Denmark | collected 2008/2010 | reverse complement strand
CGTTTCTTTCTGTTTTTTCTTCATTTTTACTGTCCACGAAACCGGGAAGGGCACAGACTGTCCAAAAAGCGCTTACTCGCAGGCGCGCTCTGCCTGTTTGTCAGCTTTCTGGGTGTGCAGCCTCTTCGTTCGCGCGATTTCTTTCTTCGAAATGGTCTCGAGCCCGCTATGTGGGATCCTGAAACAACTCAGGCCTGCAATGGGTTCCTTGTAAATTTCACCGCGATGTACAGCTTTTCCCGCCCGTCCGAGCCGCAGGGCTACAGCACACAGAAAGTAAAACAGATCGCGCAGCAATATCCCAGCGACTTGGCCGGCGATGCCTCGGGACCGAATATTATCTTTATTATGAACGAATCTTGGGCTGATTTTACACGTGCCGGCCAATTGGACACCTCCGAGCCCGTGACTCCTTTCATTGACAGTCTCGCCGAGAGCGGAGAGGCTGTTTATGGGAATACTGTCGTCCCTGTAGTTGGAGCGGGCACCTCCTGCAGCGAATTTGAAGCGCTTACCGGCGCCAGCTACTTTTTTGGACTTTCTTCGAACCCGTACGGGTTCTATACCTATCCAGGTATGGCCTCCAGTGCGGAGAATATGAAGCAGCTGGGATATCAGTCCCGCGCACAACACCTGATGCCTGCTGCCAACTGGGACCGTTCCAGCGGATTCCCCCGTCTTGGTTTCGAGGATTTTATCTCACTTGAATACGTTGAGGATGTGGAAATATTCCGCGGACTTCCCACGGATGCCGCCAGCTATAAAGAACTGGTCCATATGTTTGATTCTGGAAACGGGCCACAGTATCTGTTCTGCATTACAGCACAGAACCATGGTGGTTATGATACAGGACTCGCTGTCAACAGCCAGTTAGAAATCCTTTCTCCTGCCGGTTCCTATCCCTGCGCGCAGGAATACCTGCGGCTTTTGCAAAAGACCGACGCCGCATTCGCTGAACTTGTGAATCACTTCCGCGCACAGCCGGAACCGACAATCATCCTGATGTTCGGTGATCATCTTCCGGCCGTTGAAGAAGAATTTTTAAATGCTACACTTCCGGAAAATGATATTTTTGCACTTTATACTACTCCTTTCATTCTCTGGGCCAATTATGACCTCGGCTTGGATAAGAGCGCACCAGAAGTCACAATGAGCAGCAATTATCTTTTCTCCTATTTATTGGAAACAGCGGATCTTCCGATGACGGGCCTGCAAAAAATGCTGCGGACGCTTTATGCAGAATATCCGGTCATTTCCGTAGCGGGAGTTCTGGACCGGGATGGGAATTATATCAACGCTGCTGCAGCGGCCGACCTGCCGTTGATCCGGGACTATAGTTATATGCAATACAACTATCTTGTCAAACACGCAAAAACAGCTTCTGAGTTTTATCAATTTCATCAATAATTTTCCGATGAAGAACATTTATAAAAGCGACGCTTTCCAAGGGATTATCCCGGAAAGCGTCGCTTTTTGGCGTGTTGCGTAAGAATGTTTTCTTACGCCAATACGCCTTTAGAATTGTGTATTTGGTTTCCTTTATTCCACTACTGCTCTTTACAGAGCACAGGCTGCATCGTATGCGGTTTTGATGGCATTGGAAATGTCCGCCGCCCTATCCGCACAGTCGCCCACCCGCACTACGGGTATGCCTGCGTTTTCCAGCGCCGATGCATCGAATGCAGCAGGACGCGCCCCCACGGCCATTACCACATAGTCGCAAGGGATGAGCACTTCCCCGCCTTCTTTGTCTTCACAGACAAGTGTATCCATTGTGATTGCTTTCACCGTATGGCCCGGATACTGCTCTACGCCCAGCGTCTTGTAGTTTTCCATCAGCGTGGGAAGGATCGTAGTGCTCTCACCCGCGGCAATCTTATCCATCATCTCCACAATGGAGACCTTACAACCGTGTCCGGCCAGATATTCGGCGGTCTCGCATCCCACCATACCGCCTCCAATGACGGCCACGCGTCCATAGACCTGTTGTTCACCTGCCAACACGGCCCAAGCGTCGGCCACATTCGGGCCGTTCTTGCCCGGGATGGGAGGTGCAAAGCTGGACGCCCCCACAGCTACGATCACAGCGTCCGGCTTCGTGTCCAAAATGTCCTCCGCAGACACTTCAGCCCCAAGGCGCAGTGTGACTCCCGCTTTGCATACAGCATGCGTCAAGTCCAATACGGCGCGGCGCATTTCCTCCTTGCGGGGCGGTACGCTGGCAATGTTTAGCTGGCCGCCCAACTCTGGTGCGCGTTCGAACAGCGTGACGCTGTGCCCGCGCAGAGCGGCCACGCGCGCGGCCTCCAAACCAGATGGCCCACCGCCTACAACCGCAACATTTCTTTTCTCTGCAGCAGGCGTGATAGAACGGGTTCTCTCGTAACCGTTTTCCGCATTGAGCACGCAGGCCAGGAATGCACGGTTCTGGATGTTATCCGTACATCCCTTGTTGCACGAAATGCAGCGTCGGATATCGCACGCACAGCCCGACTGCGCTTTGTTCGGCCAATCCGGGTCGCACAGGAGCGGGCGGCCCAAACCGACGATGTCCGCCTTTTCGCTTTCTACGATCCGCTCTGCCATAGCGGGGTCGATAATGCGCCCTACCGTGCTGACCGGAATAGACACAGCCTCCTTCACCTGTCCGGCAATGTCCGCAAAAAAGCCGTAGGGCTGTACACCCATAGGCGGGATGGTATCCGCCATATTGCCTGTATGATTGGCCTGCGCCACATGAAGCATATCCACGCCGGCTTCCTCCAGCCAACGGGCAAATTTCGGAGCGTCTGCCGCATCCACGCCGCCTTTGCCGCGTTCCGGCGTCACGACGGCAAATTTGTAGTCAATGACCATCTCCGGCACCGCCCGTTTGAGCGCCCGCACCAACATAATCGCAAAACGGGTACGGTTTTCCAAACTGCCGCCAAATTTATCGGTACGATGGTTCATGCGTGTGCTGCACAGACATCCCACCAAACGGTCGCCATGTACCTGGACCACGTCCACGCCCGCCTTCTGCGCGCGCTGCGCACATGCACATATTTTGTCAATGATGGAAAGCAGCGTCTCCTCGCTCACCTCGTCAGTAAAAAACTGCATATCATGGTGCAGCCGGGCACGCACCTCTTCCATTTTCCCTTGGGCGAAAAGCGCGTTGACCGCATCGCAGTCGTATTCCGGATGAAAAATCTGGACGCCCAACTTTGCGCCATAGGCATGCACACTGTCTGCAAGCAAACGGAAACTTTCAATCTGGCTGTCATCAAACAGCTTTGGCGTGGGAGAAAAACTGCGAATGGGCGCAACGTCGCCCAGCACGATGTATCCCACACCGCCCTGTGCCAGACGGGTATAGAACGCGCGGCTCTGTTCCCCAATGCTGCCGTCCCGTTCCTCATAGCCCGTGGTGAGCGGCGGAAACATGATACGGTTCTTCAACGTTATTCCGCCCACTGTTATCGGCTGCATGATTTTCATTTCCATTGTTGTTTACCTCCCTGCAAATGTCCCCCACAGGAGATCCTGCGGGGGTATTTTTCATAAATTGTCTTGAATGAACTTCCAAATTGCCTGTTCGCAGGCTGTGCGGGACGGAATGGTGGCGAAATTGTGGCCTCCGCCCGAAACACGTACAAACTCAGCCGCCTGGTACAGCCCTGCATAACGTTTACAGCTTTCGTCATCCACCAGTTTATCATCATCTGCCCGGATGACGAGGACAGGACCGTTGTAGCCTTTTGCCTCTTCAAATGGATCCGGATGCGCCGCCATGTTGTAGTTGAAGGCCATTTTGTAAACAAGCCCCTCCAGGTCAGCATAATCTTTTCCGCTCTGCGTCACTCTATCGGCCCGCCGGGCACAGCCATACCACATGCCCGCGCCCGGGCACATCAGGATCAGCCCGTGCGGCCGCAGACGCGGCGCGATGCTGGCCGCCACATAACCTCCCATGCTCTGCCCGGAAAGGAATACACGCCGTGAATCCACATAAGGCTGTGCGCGCACCCAGGCGTATAGATCAGCCGCGTCGCTGTGCAGACCATCGAACGTCATGTCCGAAAATTCGCCGTCACTCTCTCCGCAGCCATAGAAGTCGAACCGTGCGCAGCCCACTCCGTGGTCTGCCAGCATGCGTGCCATATGCGTGTGCAGATACTTGTACCCGGATGCTGAACCTGCAAAGCCGTGCAGATTCAGCACAAAAGGTACCGGCTCGTTCGTCTCAGGCAGCGTCACAATGCCGCGCAGCGTACAGCCCACCCGATTCTCCATGGATACCTGCAATGTTTTCATGGACATTGCTCCCCGTCTGTTTCCAAGGCCGACGCTTTTTCTGCACGGCGGGCTTTCAGCTGCTCCAGCATTTCGGTCGTTTTTGCCTTTGTCAGCGGATAGACAAAGAACAAAATTGCAACCGCGACACCATAACCCAGCACATAAATGCCTGTATAGGACTTCCAGATGGCGTTGCTTACTTCAGCCGTCTGCACCGCCCCCTCAGCCACGTTGTAGCCAATGAATCCCAGCACAAAACTGGAAAGACTCCCGGAAACAGCGCTGGCCAGCTTGCGAAAAAATGAATAAGTAGAGTATACAATGCCTTCGTTACGCTCACCGGTCTGAAGCTCATGATAGTCGATGGAATCGTTCACCATGGCCCAGATGAGCACCTGCATACCGGATGCCCCCAGATAGCAGACGCCATTGATGACGATGAACAGTACGGGATTGTGGATGGGGAAAAAGAACAGAAGCGCGAACACAGCTGCCGCAAAGCCTGCGCCCCAGCAGCACCATTCCTTTTTGCCCAGTTTATCGGCCAACGGTTGTGTCATGGCGAACGTGATGAGTGAATACAGTACGCTCAGACCACCGGAGACAGCCATGATTTTAACATTCCCGAAGTAATCCTTGAACAGATAGGTGTTCAGACCGTTGACGACGGAAGCGCCGATCATACCCACAAGGCTGAAAAACATTACGCCCAGCAGCGCCTTGTTTTTGGCGATTTCCTTGATGACGTGCAGGTAATTGAGCTTCTCACCTTTCGGGCGTTCCGGTACGGCTACGCGTTCTTTGCACCACACACAGGTGATTTGCAGGCACAGGAGGCCGATAAGAGCAAATACCGAAGCCAGCATCAAAAAACGGCCCGCCACCGGCTTATTGTCTACATACAGTACCAGAGGACCAACCATAACGATGACCGTCATAAAAATGGTACCGCCCAAACTGCGGTAACGGGAAAGCGCTGTGCGGTGGCGCACATCATCCGTCATAACGCTGGAAAGCGTACCAAACGGCACATTTACACAGGTGTACAGCGCCTCATACAGAACATAGGTAACAAACATGTAGGCAAGGCGCAGTCCATAGGCCAAATTGCTCACATTGACAAAGCCCAGGATGCACAGCACCGCCATGGGAAACGAAAAGGCCCGTATCCATGGAATGAACTTTCCTCCCTTTGTCGCCTTGCGGGAATCCACGATTGCACCTATGATAGGGTCATTGACAGCGTCCCATATCTTTGTGATCAGCATCAGGATACCGATGTGGAACGGGTTCACCTGTAAAATCAGTGTGTAGAATACGGACAGGTACATTGCGCGGAACTGCTCCGTACAACAGCAGCCCAGATCGCCCAGAGTATAGCCGAGCTTATCCCTCATGGAAAACGGTCTCATAATATCCTCCTTTTTTCTCTGCCCCGGTGCTTTTGGCCGGAGAAGCTTCTTTACGGCTCTATTATAAAAAGGAGGGCACAAAAATCATATCCAAAAATTGATTGAAAACTATCTAAAATTGATGTACTATACAATTAATCCAATTTTTTTTAATACTGAGTTAGAATTCCACCTTTTTTTACAACCAGGAGGCAAGCAGATGCTGGATTATGCTGTAAAAACAATGTGCTTTGATGCTGCCTGTACAAAGCAGCTGTTCTCGGGGCGTTATTACAGTATTGTATTGGTAACACGCGGCACAGCGCGGTTTCACTGGGAAGCGGAGCGTTGGATATGCAGCACCGAGGATCTGTTTCTCTTCAAGCCCGGAGAAGGCGCTGTAATGGTTTTTCCGGGCGGGAAGCTTCCTCTGGAAATGCTGTGGGTACAACTTTCCCCCGAGGCCCTGGCTGCGCTCTCTGATGAAGCAACGCAGCTTGAGGCGAGCTTCAACGTGGTGCCCTTCCGGCGCATCGCTGTGCGGGCAGACAGTGAGATATCCATGCTCATCAAAAGCCTGGCACGCCGCATGGTCACGCTGCCGCAGGAGCATGACAGCTTTGCCAGCGCACTGTTTGAAGAGAGCTTGCTGAAGATGTTCGTCATCCTTGTGCTGCGCGCCTGTATCCACGCGGAGCAGCACCGCGCGCAGGGCAGCCGTAAACATCTGATGATGGACGAGCTGTTCGTGTACATCCGTACCCATATCACGGAAGAGATCACTCTGGCGCAGCTGGAGCAGGTATTCTATATCAGCCGGTTCCATATTGCACGGGAATTCAAACGCCAGACAGGACAAACCCTGCATAGCTATATCGTCAAAACCAAACTGGACCTGTGCTGTCATTATATCGAACAGGGGCGTCCCATTACCGAGGTGTACCGGCTGGGAGGATTTGGCGGATACAATCATTTTTTCCGCGCATTCAAGCAGGAATACGGCATGACACCCAAGCAATATTTTCGTTCGGTACAAAAGGATGCGCATGCGTAGAAACACAGCCTCATGCGCTCCCCTTTGTGATTCTCCATCTTTCCGCAGAGATACAAAACTTGGTTACGCGTTCCTCTCCTTTTCATCCCTCCTTAAAAAAGCACTTGACTTGGAGTCAACTTTAAGCTGTATAATACTGACACGCTTCGAAAAACAGAATCACAGTTTTCATCCCCCGTTAAGGCTGTGGTTCACATTTCGGAAGCGTGCAAAAGAGGCAGCACTGCACCCGAGTATATAAACAGGAGGAAAACTTTATGGATATGAACAAAACATTGGTTGCCTATTTTTCCTGCACCGGAACCACCCGCCGAGCCGCGCAGGCGCTGGCGGGCGCCGCGGGCGCCGCTGGTTTAGAGATAGGTTTCCCGCCGATCTGGACTGGAGAAATAAGAAAAGCCGCAGCTCCGTCGAAATGAATGACCCGGATTTTCGTCCCGCACTGGCAGATAAAAATGCCGCCATAGACGCATATAATACGATTTTCGTCGGTTTTCCGATTTGGTGGTATGTGGCACCGACCATCATCAATACGTTTCTGGAAACCTATGATTTCTCAGGGAAAAGGGTCATTCTGTTTGCAACTTCCGGCGGCAGCGGATTTGGGAAAACAGCCGCCGCTTTGAAAAAAAGCCTTTCTCCTGATGCAGCCCTTGTGGAAGGAAAACTTCTGAACACCGGCCTTTCTCCGGCCGATTTACGCGCTTGGTGCCAAAGCTTAGCGCTGTGATATCCTATTCTCCCAAAAACAGCAGGCACCGAAAAATGCGATGCATTCCGGTGCCTGCTGTTTTTATTCGTTTCTGAAAATTGTAATTTCAAGCCGCTCCGAAGGCTTGCTTTAAAGCATTCATTCCCCGAAAAATTCTTCTTCCACACACATACAAAGCGCATGGTACACCGGCAAGTGGTACTCCTGGATCTTGAACGTTTCCACGCCTGGCACTTTGATGCAGACGTCACACAATGACGCCATCTTCCCTCCGGTATGCCCCGTCAAACCGATTGTTTTCACATGCAAGGCGCGGGCAATGCCGATCGCGTACAATACGTTGGCCGAATTGCCGGAAGTGGAAATTGCCAAAAGCACATCTCCCGGTTTTGCTTGGCCGATCACCTGCTGTGCAAACGCCAAATCCGGCGCCTGGTCATTCGCATAAGCCGTCGTCAGGCCTGCTTCGCTGACAAGGCTGATAGCCGGCAGTGCTCCCTGCAGGTTTTCGATGCAATACTCTGCCATTTCCGGACAGGCTTCCCGCAAACGCTTCTGCATATTTTCATCCAGCTTTCTGGGAAGCACGAACCCTTTCATCAATTCGCCCACAATATGCAAACTGTCTGAAGCGCTGCCTCCGTTGCCGCAAACCAAAAGCTTTCCCCCGTTTTGATAACAGGCGATCATCTGCTGCGCAGCCGCTTCCACCTCTGCCGCACAGCACATCAAAGCAGGATATCTCTTGGACAAATCATTCAAATGCTCTTTTGCAGAAGATTTCATGGCTTTCTCCTTCACATTTCTATCGAATCTCACCGTCTTTCAAGCGGTTCATGTTTTTAAGTATACCATTTCTCCTTTTTCTTTTCCAGCATCATCTTTTTGAAAAAGCGGAACGGTCTTCCCATCCTGCCGGAGGAAGCCGCTGTCAGCCTGAACGCGGAAAATGAATCCGCTGTTTCCGGCCGCACCCTCTCCCGCTCTGTACAAAACAAGCCGTTCTCATCATAGCACACCGCATGCGGACCATTGCCGGCGCGGACCTTATCGCCGGGCTGAGGGAACGCCGGCAAGGCGCTCCCGATGAACGGATGCGCGCGGACGGCTCCTGGCCGGCACAAGACAGAACTGCGGTCGCACGTCGCAGACTGGGAGCTAAAATGAAACACATTGCAAAAAGCGGGACCTTCCCAAAAGAAGGTCCCGCTTTTATCTCGCCGCTACGCGTTTGCAAAGGCGGAGAACGCTCTGTAAGTCATATATACATCCAGCTTGGAGACAAGTTCAAAGGGCGAATGCATGGAAAGCACCGGCACGCCGATGTCTACCACGTCGATGTCGCGGTTCGCCACATATTGGGCCACGGTTCCGCCGCCGCCGAAATCCACCTTGCCAAGCTCGCCGGTCTGCCACAGCACATCCGCCCGGTCCAGAATGTCTGTTACATAGGCCATCATTTCCGCGGAAGCGTCATTGGTGCCGTATTTGCCGCGGGAACCGGTGTATTTTGTCACCACCACACCACGGTTCAGGTACGAGGCATTGCGTTTCTCCAGCACGTCCGGGAACGTGGGGTCGAACGCCGCGTTCACATCCGCAGACAGGCATTTTGCATTTTGGAGCATCAGTTTATAGTTTGCGCCCTGTGCGTCCGCAAGATAACCCAGGAAATGGAACACAAAATCGCTCACAAGGCCGGTGGGGCCGTCGGAGCCCACCTCTTCCTTGTCTGCCAGAATGCATACCGTAGTGTATTCCGGTTCCTTCACCCCCAGCTCCGCCTGCAGCGCGGTATAGGCGCACACGCGGTCATCGTGGCCGTACGCGCCGATCATACTGCGGTCAAAGCCCACATCCGACGCCTTGACGGCCGGAACGGCCTCCAGCTCCGCGCGGGTAAAATCACGTTCGGTGATGCCGTATTTCTCGTTCAGGAGCGTCAGCGTATACAGCTTGACGCGCTCTTTCAGCTCTTTGTCCGCATAAGGCAGCGAGCCGACCACGATATTCAGCTCCTCGCCCCGCAGACCGTCCGCCAGCGTGCGTTTATTCTGCTCTGCGCCCAGGTGAGGCAGCAGGTCCGTCACGCAAAACACAGGGTCTCCCGCTTCCTCGCCCAGGCGGACTTCCACCTTGGTGCCGTCCTTGCGGTACACTACACCGTGCAGGGACAGCGGCGTGGCTCCCCACTGGTATTTGCGAATCCCACCGTAATAATGCGTCTTGAACAGCGCGATGTCGCTGTCCTCGTACAAAGGATTCGGTTTGAGGTCAAGACGCGGGGAATCAATGTGCGCTACCATCAAACGCACGCCCTCGTCCAGCGGGCGCTTGCCCAGCGTAGCCAGAAGCATGGCCTTGCCGCGGTTGTTGTAAAAAACCTTGTCACCGGTTTTATATGTAACGCCCGTGCGCTGCATCGGCCGATAGCCCGCCGCCAGCGCACGGCGTTCCCCCTCGGCAGCCGCCTCCCGCTCAGTCTTGGCCGCGTCCAGAAACGCCTTGTAGCCCACACAGAAGCGCTCGGCCTCCGCAACCGCGTCCGGCTGTTCATCCGCAATATGCGGCTGTGTGAACGTCAGTTTTTCCTGCAATTCCTTGCCCAGGCTCTTTTTTTCTTCCATTGTTTACACTCCTTCATCCTGCGCATAAAGCGCGAGATATTTTTGATAATTTTTATTGACCTTATGCACGTACAGGTTCATCTGCTCATAGGGGAATGCCGTAAGAGTTTTTCCATCCGCAGAATATTCCGCCTTCTGCAGCAGACTGTCCACAAGCCCCATGCCGCTGTGGTACGCCGCCGCCGCAGTGGAAAAATCCCCGTCATAGCGTGCAAGGCAGGTCGCAAGCAGATATGTGCCGAAGCGGATGTTCACCGCCGGGTCGAACAGATCGTCGAAAGTAATCTCCTCGCCGGGCGCGATCTTGGATTTGATCCACAGGAACGTCTCGTCTGTGATCTGCATCAGCCCCCGTGCCCCCACCTTGGATTCCGCCTCCGGCTTGAAGCCGCTTTCAGTACGGATGATGGCATACACCTTATTCTCGTCCACTCCGTACTCTGCGGCATACTGCTGCACCAGCGCGGCATAGGTGCGCGGATATGCCATTTCCTCCACGGCGCGCACCGCGTCCTTTACGAAAAAAACACCCGCCAGGCACAGCACGACAGCCAGCACGATATAGATATTCCGGTTATGTTTTTTCTTTTGTTCCATTCGTCTCCTTTGCGAGCAGACGTTCCAGCACCGCCTGCGCCGCCGCGCGCAGATGCCGCCCGTCTCCCGTATTCGCTATGATATAATCTGCCGCAGCACGCAGTACGTCCTCCGGCGTCTGTGCCGCAAGGCGCATACGCGCCGCCTGCTTGGAAATGCCGTCCCGCAGCACGATACGGGAAACAGCTTCCCGCTCGGGCGCGGTAACGACGATGATCGCATCGCAGTATTGCTCGAATACCTCTCCCACGATGACCGCACCGTCCACAAACACGAACGGAACGCCCGTGCTTTGTGCCGCAGCCACGCCGTCCAGCAATTCCCGGATAATGGCGGGATGTGTGATATCCGTCAGCCGCCGCGTGCCCTCCGGTGTGGCAAAGGCCCGGGCCGCCAGGCAGCCCCGGTCCAGCGTGCCGTCCGGCAGAAGGATGTCCGAACCGAATGCATCGCACAACTGTGCAAGGCAAGGCCCGCCGGGACGCGTCACCTCACGTGCTGTCCGGTCCGCATCCAGCACAGGATACCCCAAAGACCCATAATAGGCCGAAACCGTGCTTTTTCCGGAGCCGGAGCGTCCTGTAATGGCAATCACCTTCACAGTCTACACCTCCACCACACGGAACGCCGCCGCGCGCAGCAAACGGTTGTAGACAGCCATAGCCACGCCCTCCTGCGCCGGGCAGCGGGCAAACACCGTTTTTGCACCGCGTGCATCCAGTTCACGCAGGGCTGAAAACAGCGCGTGCGCCTGCTCGTCCGGCTTGTCTGCGCGCCCGTATGTCACGCAGGGGCACGGCAACGCCGGTTCCTCCCCTGTAAAGCACAATGCATATACACCATCCGCGCAGTGCGATTTCATATATTCTTTATATGCATCAAAGCTGCCTTTTAGGATGGTTACGTCCGCCTTGGGTGCGTAGTGCTTATACTTCATGCCGGGAGAAGCCGCGCTTTCCCCGTCTTTCAATTTGTGCAGCACTGCGTCCGAAAGCGCCACAGCACAGCCCATTGCATCTTCCAGCTGCTCTTTGGTGATATAACCCGGACGCAGCAGCACCGGCTGTGCTCCTGCCAAAGAGATCACCGTAGACTCCACCCCCACGCTGCACGCGCCGCCGTCCAGGATCAAAGGGATCTTGCCCTCCATATCCGCCAGCACGTCTGCCGCTGTTGTGGGGCTTGGGCTGCCGGAAAGGTTTGCCGAGGGGGCCGCCAGCGGCACGCCCGCTGCCCGGGTGACCGCCAGCGCCACCGGTTTGCCGAAAAT
>OATO01000454.1_pt1 | contig 11950 bp, 4 predicted proteins | sample 1495011 | NCBI WGS metagenome assembly OATO01 (sample SAMEA2579961, study PRJEB22360) | human gut metagenome | biome: human gut; feature: human-associated habitat; material: faeces | place: Denmark | collected 2008/2010 | reverse complement strand
CTGCATCGACAGCGCCTTTTCTTTATAAATTCCTAAAGTTGTTTTCTTGCGATTTCGTCTCTCTCTAACCTGCATAAATACTGTTAGCATCTGTATTCAACTGGATAAAAGCACAGGAATGCAGAATGAGACAGTTTATCTATCAGGACGAAAAATCACATAAATTCTGGATGGTGGAGCCGCATGGCAACGAGCTGCATATCAGTTGGGGCAAAGTTGGCACCAACGGACAAAGCCAGGTAAAAAACTTTGCGGACGCTGCAGCAGCGGAAAAAGCGGAGCTGAAGCTGATTGCGGAGAAAACGAAAAAAGGCTATGTGGAAGACGCTTCGGCAAATGTGAATCTCCCGCCAGCCACCAAAGCCAGAGTCACTCCTGAAGTTGAAACTCCTCCTGTAAATAAGAATAAATGCCCCTGGCTTGCTGATGATGCGACGATTCCGGTAACTGACGATATTAATCGATTTGCTTTTCCTCATCGCCGCAGGCCGAGAGAAATCGGTTACCTGTATAAAGATGGTGAAATATGGAAGCGCATCGCAGATAACACCAGGGCATATGACCCCGACAACAATTACCGCTCTTATCCTGAAAACTGGCAGCTAGCGTTTGCCGAGTTACAAAGACGAATTCTGGATAATCAACAAACAGGGAGTGTGCAATCTGATGCTGCATTGCTCTGGAGTTTCTGGAACTCTTACTCTGCAGATGAACTGGTCGATGACTTAGTCATTCGCTGTGGACTGGAAACTACCGTTGAAATCGCTCTTCGTGCTCTTCAACTAAAATATAAACCAGTAAAAACTGACGTCACGACCATAATTCCTCCTGATCTCGAAGCAGAATCGCTACCGAGTTGGCATCAGCGTCTATGCCATTATCTTTCACTCGCTTCAGAAGATGAGTGGCAACGCTGTGTAGATAAAGTACTTACCGCCATTCCCTCGCTCTCCCCGGCACGGCAACCTTTTGCGGCGTTACTGATCCCTGAACGCCCGGATATTGCCAATGCCATGGCGCTACATTATGCAGATCAAAACGTTCCGGCGATGACCTGGCTAAGTATGATAGCAAGCGATGACGTTGCCCTGGCTACGCTGGAAAAATATGGTTTCCCTCCACTGTATAATGATTTCCGCAATTATCTGGCTACGTTACTGGCAAATAATGGAGTGCACGGTGTAAGCCGAATTCTTCTCAAGCTACCTGTCGAGTATCCCGTAAAATACACAGACCTTTTCACTCACATACATGCCAACGCTGAAAATCTTGTCAAATGGTTATGGAAAACGAATCACCCGGATGCGATTCAAATTCTGATCCTTGGTGTAATTGGCAAGAAAAAGCACCTGGAATACTTAAGCAAAGCCTGCCAAAAACATCCCGCTGCGGCTATTGCCGCTTATGCAACTTTACTGGCAATACATGAAGATGCACAGTGGCGTAACGCACTTGTCAAACTGATTACCGCCACGCCAGAGTTGGTATGTGACGTTATTCCCTGGGTTAATGCTAAAGCGGCAGGCATATTATCTGAATGTCGTCCGCAACCTGTGACTGATGAATGTGAATATGCCACTGCGGATATGTTGCCGGAGCTGTTTACCGCTCCACCGTGGGTAATAAATAAGAAAAAGAATGCAATACCCGTATTTGATTTACCGGTGCTTCCAGTTCCTGCCGTCACTGATATCACACCAGGAATTACAGAGTTAATCAGTCATACTGACATATCCAGATTCAGTGAAATCGCGAAATTTCAGGCATCACAGCAAACATTATTTACCGATCTGCCACTAATTGAAAAGGAAAGCTGGGAAACGTCTTTCATCCCTTTAACGCCAGAACAGCAAATCCTTTGGCGACTGGGGTTTAAGGAATGGCGCAGAACCGGAGAAGAACAATACGAAAAAAAAATAATGCCACAAAGCGCAGTTGATGCCCTGTTACGTTTCGATTTCCCCGCGCTGAAAGCAGAGTTTGCGCAATACCATAACAAAGGAAGCAGACACTGGCAGTTGTACGCGCTCTGCTTCCTACCCACTCAGCATGCTATTTATTTTCTCAATCAAATAATTAATGAAGAGCAATTCTCCGGCGAGAGAGAAATTCTGGCGATTTTTGGTGACGCGGCCATTCCTGCGTTTATGAAATGTCTGCAACGTAAGCCACAACAGTTGTGGATATTCACCCTTTTCCTGGGCGTCAGCGAATTAGCATTACCGATGGCGCAGCGATTACAGAAAAAAATGTCTGCTGAAGATGCCCGAAAATGGCTGGTTAACTTCCCACGCCATGCAACCGCCGGGCTACTTCCTGTGGCACGGGGCAAACAAGGAAAAGATCGTGATTGTGCCCGCCAGGCACTCCGCCTGCTGGTGAAATTAAACCAGCGAGAAACGATTGAGGAAATCGCCCAAGGGTATAATCAACCTGATGTTTTAGCTGCGCTGGCAACATTATTTGATAGCGACCCGCTGGAAGAATATCCCGCTAAAATCGCCCCACTGCCCGGCTTTTATCAGTTCAGCTTATGGCGCAGACCACGGCTTAAAAGTAACAACCTGCCTCTGCCAGATGACGCTATGCGCCACCTCGGCACAATGTTGAGCTTTCCTCGCGACATTACCCCCTACGCTGGGCTGGCGATCATCAAAGAAACCTTCACCCGCGAATCACTGGCTGACTTTGGTTGGGATCTGTATACCGCATGGACGGAAGCTGGCGCACCCGCAAAAGAAAATTGGGCATTTACCTCGCTGGGGATTTTAGGCAATGACGACACCGCGCGTAAACTAACCCCGCTCATCCGCGCCTGGCCGGGTGAATCCCAGCATAAAAGAGCTGTTTATGGTTTGGATGTGCTAACCAATATCGGTAGCGATATTGCGCTGATGTTGCTTAATGGTATTGCGCAAAAGATTAAATTCGTTGCATTACAAGAACATGCCAGCGACAAAATCAACATGGTCGCTGAAAATCGCGGACTGACAATGGCCGAACTGGAAGACCGCCTGGCACCGGATTTAGGGCTTGATATCAACGGCTCGCTGACACTGGATTTCGGCTCACGCCAATTCACCGTTGGTTTTGATGAAACCTTAAAACCCGTCGTGCGCGACAAAAACGGCAAAGTTCTGAAAGATTTACCTAAACCCAACCAGAGTGATGATAAAACACTGTCAACTGACGCAGTTATCCTCTTCAAACAGTTGAAAAAAGATGTTCGTGCTATCGCCAACCAGCAAATTACCCGTCTGGAACAAGCCATGTGCCAGCGCAGACGCTGGACGGCAGAGCAGTTCCGTCTCTTTCTGGTGGAACATCCGCTGATGTGTCACTTAACCCGACGGCTATTATGGGGAGTATATAACGATGAAAACACCCTTATAGCCTGTTTCCGCGTGGCAGAAGACAGCACCTACAGCGATGCACAAGATGAGCTATTCACGCTGCCAGCAGGAAACATCGGTATTCCGCATGTGCTGGAAATTCCCGCTGAATCCGCCGCTGCATTCAGGCAAATTTACGCTGATTACGAACTACTTCCCCCCTTCCAACAACTCGATCGTGGTAGTTATCGTCTTGCTGATAATGAACGTAGCGCCCACGAACTGACGCGCTGGCAAGGACGTCTTTGCCAGGCCGGTCGCATTGTCGGACTGGAGCGCCGAGGCTGGCAACGTCTGGAAGAAAGCGGCAGCGTTTATGCGATGCGCAAATCTACTCCTTATGGCGATCTCGAACTTGAAACAGAACCTTTTTCATTGATTTACGGCGAAACGGGATATGGCGACCTGCTACCTGTTGAAAGCGTAAAAATGACTTCACCAGGGGAACGCTACAGTACACAGCCCTCGCTCACGTTCTCCGCGCTTGATGCCATCACCGCCAGCGAACTGATTAACGATATTGAATCACTGTTTGATTAAAAGGACTTTGCAATGAAAACCTATATTTATCAGGACGAAAAATCACATAAATTCTGGGCGGTTGAGCAGCAAGGCAACGAGTTGCATATCAGTTGGGGTAAGGTCGGCACCAACGGGCAAAGCCAGGTCAAAAACTTTGCGGACGCTGCGGCGGCGGAAAAGGCAGAGCTGAAACTGATCGCGGAGAAAACAAAAAAGGGATATGTGGAACAAGCGGAGACAAATGCTAAATTAACAGCGGTGTCAGTGAAAAAAGAATCTGTCGCAGCGAAAAAACAGGAAGACACCATAAATGATCATCAGGTAGCGGCGAACAATTTTCCCTGGTTAGCAGACAACGATCCCATTATTCTTCCCCCAAATATTGCTCGCTATGCTCTCAGCCACCGCCTTTGGCCGGGAGATCCGGTAAAAAAACCAACCCAACCTGAGAAACAAAATTTAATTTCTCGGCTGGCAAATCGAACCTACAACTATTATAAGAATCTGACTTTCGATTACAGCTCATGCTCCGATGAATGGAGTAATGCCATCAGTCAGGCAATCAGCTTAATTAATGCACGAAAGCCTGAGATGTCTGCACGTACTATGGCTGTACTTACCTTACTGGAAATTTGTTTTTGTCAAAGCTGGAATGATGAAACCTCATCCGAGTTGTTGGATGAAATTGTAAGCACCTTCGGTATTGAATACGCAACTGAAACTGTCATCTACTGGTGGCAAATTGATTTCGATTTTGATTATAAAAAGGAACATTTGACCTTCTTTATTAATAATTCAGATTACAGCCAGAATAACTATAGAAGGAATAGAGACAACTTTAGTTTACGTCTGCGTAAACATTTATCGCTGACTGAAGAGGAAATCTGGCAAAATTGCATTGCCAAATTACTCGTTGCGTTGCCGCATATATCACTCTATCGCCAGCCGTTAATTGCCATTTTAATACCTGAAATACCCGAAGTGGCCCATGATATCGCACGCCAGTTGCATCAAGTGATGAACATTCCACAACTGGAAATGTTAAAACTTGTAGCGACAGATCCACAAATACTGGAAATATTAGAGCCATATCAGGATACTAATGTATTTGGAAGAAGTTGGTCTGCCACTGTACTGCGAGAACAAGGCATCAAGGCTCTTACTCGCCTGCTTCCCTATGCTGGAGAAGATAATTGCGGTGACGTACTGAAATGTATCAATCATCCGCTGGCTGTTACGGGACTCATAGACGCCGCAGATTATAATAAACGTTGTTATGACCGACTGATAAAAAGTGCCGAAAGTTTTCCTTCTGCCACAATAGCGGCATTAGCCGAAGCATTAATAAAAAATGACGATCAACGTAAACATACTTTGCTGGTTTCACTACTTAATGCAAATCCTTTATTGGTCGAAAAATTAGGCCAATGGCTATCGTCACAAGCTGCGAAATTAGTACATCAATGCCAACAATTGCTGAATAGTCGCGATGAAGATTTCGCAAACTCAGAAATTCTGCCAACGGTGTTAGTCTCGCCGCCGTGGGTGGTTCGAAATAAAAATGACGACAACAGTCCTTTGGCTAAATACCCGGCGAAAATTCCCTCTTTACCGCTATTTTATCAACCTTCGTTATGGACACGCCCGGTACTAAAAAATAGTAGCAAGATATTACCAGATAACGCCCTCCTCCACCTCGGTGAAATGCTTCGCTTCCCTCAGGAAGAAGCACTGTATCCGGGATTATTACAGGTGAAAGATGCCTGTACCCCAGACTCACTGGCTGAATTTGCCTGGGATCTGTTTATCGCCTGGCAGACTGCTGGCGCACCGTCGAAAGAGAGTTGGGCATTCAGTGCGTTAGGTGTTCTCGGTAACGATGACACCGCCCGCAAACTAACGCCGCTTATTCGCGTCTGGCCTGGCGAATCCCAGCATAAACGCGCCACCGTCGGGCTGGATATTCTCGCCGCTATCGGCAGTGACATTGCCCTGATGCAACTTAACGGTATCGCCCAGAAGCTGAAATTCAAAGCATTGCAGGAGCGGGCAAAAGAAAAAATTGCCAGCATTGCCGAAAGCCGCGAACTGACGGTAGCAGAACTTGAAGACCGGTTAGCCCCGGATTTGGGGCTGGATGATAACGGCTCCCTGCTGCTGGATTTCGGCTCGCGCCAGTTCACCGTCAGCTTTGATGAAACCCTAAAACCGTTTGTGCGCGATGCGTCCGGCAGTCGCCTGAAAGACCTGCCCAAACCGAACAAAAGCGATGATAAAACGCTGGCTGCCGATGCCGTTAACCGCTTTAAACTGCTGAAAAAAGATGCCCGTACCGTCGCCGCTCAACAGGTAGCAAGGCTGGAATCAGCCATGTGCCTGCGCCGCCGCTGGGCAGCGGAAAACTTTCAACTCTTCCTGGTTGAGCATCCGCTGGTTCGCCACCTAACCCGTCGCCTGATTTGGGGCGCGTATAACACCGACAACCAGTTGCAGGCCTGTTTCCGCGTGGCGGAAGATAACAGCTACAGCACCGCTGACGATGATCTCTTCACTCTCCCAGAAGGTGATATAGCGATTGGTATCCCTCACGTTCTGGAAATATCACCGACGGATGTCGCCGCTTTTGGTCAGCTTTTTGCCGACTACGAACTGTTACCGCCATTCCGCCAGCTTGATCGTAACAGTTACACCCTGACAGAAGCCGAACGCAATGCCAGCGAACTGACCCGCTGGACAGGCAGAAAATGCCCGAGCGGTCGGGTGATGGGGCTGGCAAATAAAGGCTGGTTGCGTGGCGAACCGCAGGATGCAGGCTGGATCGGCTGGATGATCAAACCTCTGGGCCGCTGGTCGTTAATCATGGAAATCGATGAAGGTTTTGCTGTAGGCATGTCGCCAGTCGAACTCAGCGCTGAGCAACTCTTAAGCAAATTATGGTTATGGGATGGAAAAGCAGAGAGTTATGGCTGGGGAAGAAATTCTGCACAGGAAGCACTGTTCTCCGTGCTCGATGCCATCACCGCCAGCGAGTTGATTAACGACATCGAAGCACTGTTTGAATAAGGAAAGAACATGAACAAGGAATTACTGTGGCTGGCGGACGACGCGCAACTGGAACTGAAATTTAAAAAAGGCAAAACGCCGCTAAGCCATCGCCGCTGGCCGGGCGAACCGGTGCCCGCTGTCACTGAAAGTCTCATTCAGACATTAGGAGATGAATTACTACAACAAGCAGGCAAGAAGCAAAATATCACCTGGCATTACGATAAATGTTCACTGGAGTGGCAGTCCGCCATCCAGCAGACGATCAATTTGATTGGTGAGCATAAACCGTCAATCCCAGCCTTTACAATGGCGGCTCTGATCTGTATCGAGAAAAATGATAGCCAGCAGTTACTTGATGAAATCGTGCAAAAATATGGGCTGGAATATGCGACGGATGTGGTGATAGCGCGTCAGTTCATTGTACAGAGTTATCATGCTGATCCATCAACAGTGTGTTTAATGACACCGAACGAGAATACGGGCTATGGCTATCGCTCAGAGACTTATAGCAATTTCGATTTTCGTCTGCGTAAACATCTTTCACTGGCAGAGGAAAATTGCTGGCAGCGTTGTGCCGACAAACTCATTGCCGCACTGCCAGAGATCCCCATAGTTCGCCGCCCTTTTATTGCGCTGCTGCTTCCGGAAAAACCAGATATAGCGAATGAGCTTGCCAGCCTTGAAAGCCCATCAACGAGTTTTTACTCAAAGGAGTGGTTAAAGGTCGTTGCTACTGATAATACGGCGGTAAAAAAACTCGAACGATACTGGAGCCTGGACGTATTTAGCGATCGTGAAGCCAGTTATATGTCGCATGAAAACCACTTCGGTTACGCTGCCTGCGCGGCCCTTTTACGCGAACAGGGAATTGCAGCCGTTCCCCGCCTGGCGATGTATGCTCATAAAGAAGACTGTGGCAGCCTGCTGGTACAAATAAACCACCCGCTGGTCATCCGCATCTTGCTACTGGTGGCTGATAAAAATAAACCCAGCCTGCAGCGTGTTGCCAAATACAGTAAAAATTTCCCCCATGCAACGCTCACTGCACTGGCAGAACTTATCGCGCTGGAAGCACCACCTGCTCGCCCCGGTTATCCGATTATTGAAGACAAAAAACTGCCCGCACAGCAAAAAGCACGTGATCAATACTGGCGTAATCTGTTGCAAACATTGATTACATCGCAGCCACAACTGGCAGATGAAGTGAAGCCCAGGCTAAGTACAAAAGCACAAACCGTGCTGAATAGTTTTTTATCCGTGCCGCCGAAATCTGCCATTGATAGCCCTGATAGCAGTGCTCTGCCTGAAATTTTGGTTTCACCTCCGTGGCGTAGTAAGAAAAAATCGCCGCAACCACGTCTTGATTTGGTTCCGCTCGAATTAACGTCACAAGTCTACTGGCAACCGGGCGAGCAAGAGAGGCTTGCCACCACAGAGTCTGCCCGTTATTTCAGCACGGAATCACTTGCGGAACGCATGGAACGAAAAAGTAGTCGGGTTGTACTACAGGAGCTGGGTTTTGGGGATGATGTATGGCTGTTCCTGAATTATATACTGCCCGGCAAACTGGATGCGGCGCGCGAATCATTAGTGCTTCAGTGGCATTACTACCAGGGCAGAGTCGAGGAAATCTACAATGGCTGGCATTCTCCGGAAGCAAAATCAGCAGAACAGGCGCTTCGCAGCGGCGACGTTGAAACGTTAATTGACATCTGGGAAAAGGACAATCATTCGCCTTATCATCAGGAAAAGAGTGTCTGGAATCTGTATTTATTGGCACTGCTTCCGCGTGAGATGGCAGTGACTTTCTGGCTGCGTATCAATGAGAAAAAGCATCTGTTCGCGGGTGAAAACTATTTTCTCAGCATCCTCGGTTTGGATGCATTACCCGGCCTGTTGTTGGCTTTTTCACATCGTCCAAAAGAAACATTTCCGTTAATTTTAAATTTCGGCGCAACAGAACTGGCCCTGCCCGTTGCCCGCGTCTGGCACCGTTTTGCGGGCCAGCGTAATCTGGCTCGCCAGTGGATTTTACAATGGCCGGAACATACGGCTACTGCACTTATTCCACTCGTCTTTGTTAAACCCTGCGACAACAGCGAAGCGGCATTATTTGCCCTTCGTTTACTGTATGAACAAGGACATAGTGAATTACTGCAAACGGTTGCAAACCGCTGGGATCGCGCTGATATGTGGCCAGCCCTGGAAAAAATACTTACCCAGAACCCGATGGAAATTTACCCGGCACGCATTCCAAAAGCCCCTGATTTCTGGCATCCGCAAATGTGGTCCAGGCCGCGCCTTATCACTAATAATCAAACTGTTACCAATGACGCTCTGGAAATTATCGGCGAAATGCTGCGCTTTACCCAGGGGGGACGTTTTTATAGCGGGCTGGAACAACTGAAAACGTTCTGCCAGCCACAAACGCTGGCAGCTTTTGCTTGGGATCTCTTCACTGCGTGGCAACAAGCTGGTGCCCCCGCAAAAGACAACTGGACATTTCTGGCGTTGAGTCTCTTTGGTGACGAAAGCACGGCACGGGATCTAACGACACAGATCCTCGCCTGGCCACAAGAAGGCAAATCTGCCCGTGCGGTCAGTGGCCTGAACATCCTTACCCTGATGAATAATGATATGGCGCTGATACAGCTGCATCATATATCGCAACGGGCGAAATCCTCTTCATTACGTGAAAACGCAGCGGAATTTCTTCAAGTGGTCGCAGAAAATCGCGGGCTAAGCCAGGAAGAGTTAGCGGACAGATTAGTCCCAACCCTGGGCCTTGATGATCCGCAGGCGTTGATTTTTGATTTTGGTCCCCGGCAGTTTACCGTTCGCTTCGATGAAAACCTCAATCCGGTTATCTTTGATCAGCAAAACGTTCGCCAGAAAAGCGTTCCCCGGTTGCGCGCCGATGACGATCAACTGAAAGCGCCCGAGGCACTGGCCCGACTAAAAGGGTTAAAAAAAGATGCTACTCAGGTGAGCAAAAACCTGCTCCCGCGTCTTGAAGCTGCCCTACGTACCATCCGACGCTGGTCGCTGGCAGATTTTCATACTCTGTTTGTTAATCATCCCTTTACCCGCCTGGTTACCCAGCGATTAATATGGGGCGTGTATCCGGCAAATGAACCGCGTTGTTTACTCAACGCCTTTCGTGTGGCCGCAGAGGGGGAGTTCTGCAATGCGCAAGATGAGCCAATTGGCCTGCCTGCGGATGCTCTGATTGGCATTGCCCACCCGTTAGAAATGACAGCAGAAATGCGCAGTGAATTTGCACAGCTTTTTGCCGATTACGAAATTATGCCGCCTTTTCGCCAGTTGTCGCGCCGCACGGTGCTGCTCACACCTGACGAGTCAACCAGTAACAGCCTGACTCGCTGGGAAGGTAAATCCGCTACCGTTGGGCAACTTATGGGAATGCGATACAAAGGCTGGGAGTCAGGCTATGAGGACGCATTTGTCTATAACCTGGGTGAGTACCGGCTGGTCCTTAAGTTTTCACCCGGTTTTAACCACTACAATGTTGATAGCAAAGCGCTAATGAGCTTCCGTTCTCTTCGAGTGTACCGTGACAATAAATCCGTCACTTTTGCCGAACCTGATGTGTTTGATTTGAGTGAGGCGTTAAGCGCACCTGACGTCATTTTCCATTAAAACACAGCGGGCAGTGATGCAACTGCCCGTTATCAACACGACTTACCAGCGGGGAAAGCGATGATCGTGCAAAAAGAGCTGGTTGCTATTTACGATTATGAGGTCCCTGTACCTGAAGATCCGTTTTCCTTCAGACTTGAGATCCATAAATGCTCTGAATTATTTACAGGTTCCGTCTATCGACTGGAGCGATTCCGGCTACGTCCAACATTTCATCAACGTGATCGAGAAGATGCTGACCCGCTAATAAATGATGCGTTGATTTATATAAGAGATGAGTGTATTGATGAGCGGAAATTACGAGGTGAATCACCTGAAACTGTAATAGCAATTTTTAATCGTGAACTACAGAATATATTCAACCAAGAAATAGAATAATATACTCTAAATAATTCAAATTGGTCCGATCCGGCGCAACGTCCCAATGGCCTGGATTATAAATCTCATTATCTTAATTGCAACGGGGTCCAGCCGTGGTTATAATTTGTTCGTTGGAACACGATGTTGCACAGGCTGTGGTGTTAGGCCTGAAAATAGTAAATAAAAGAACCTGCCTCACCAGCAGGTTTTTTTATTTACTGTGATCTGCTTTCCAGATATTTTTCGCTCAAACAACTAATGCGCCAAACATTTATTGCGCGTAAAATATCGTTTATTTCATTAATACATTTCAGGGATGAATATATGTCACCGCAGAATAATCATCTGCAGCGTCCGCCTGCTGCTGTGTTATACGCCGATGAACTGGCAAAATTAAAACAAAATGATAACGCACCTTGCCCGCCCGGTTGGCAGTTAAGTTTGCCTGCAGCGCGTGCTTTTATTCTTGGTGATGAGACGAAAAACATCAGCCGTAAAGTCGTAATAAGCCCTTCTGCTATTGAACGCATGTTAGTGACTCTCGCCACCGGGCGCGGTTTAATGCTGGTCGGGGAACCGGGTACGGCCAAATCTCTCCTTTCTGAATTGCTCGCAACGGCCATTAGCGGCGATGCCGGTTTAACCATTCAGGGCGGCGCATCAACCACCGAAGACCAAATCAAGTACGGCTGGAACTACGCTCTGCTTATCAACCACGGTCCGTCAACAGAAGCGCTTGTCCCGGCTCCACTTTATCAAGGCATGCGCGATGGCAAAATCGTCCGTTTTGAAGAGATAACGCGTACACCGCTGGAAGTGCAGGACTGTCTGTTAGGCATGCTTTCTGATCGGGTGATGACGGTGCCGGAACTGGCCGGTGAAGAAAGCCAGCTTTATGCTCGCGAAGGCTTTAACATTATTGCCACCGCCAATACCCGCGATCGCGGCGTCAATGAAATGAGCGCCGCGCT
>OATO01000441.1_pt1 | contig 12194 bp, 10 predicted proteins | sample 1495011 | NCBI WGS metagenome assembly OATO01 (sample SAMEA2579961, study PRJEB22360) | human gut metagenome | biome: human gut; feature: human-associated habitat; material: faeces | place: Denmark | collected 2008/2010 | reverse complement strand
GCCCCCAGCCGCAGGATCAATGCCTCCATCGGCCTGGCTTTTGCCCAGAGGGAATCCGAGAGCATGGAGGACCTGATAAACCGGGCGGACAGAGCCATGTACCGGGTGAAGCGCACAGAGAAAAACGGGATTGCCATTTATGACAAATCAGACGAGGCAGGGCCGGTATAGAGCGTGTCTTAAGACCGCGTTCCGGCCCGGCCCCGCTTTTTTCCAAGCGCCCCTTGCTTTTTTACATAAAAAAAATTATAATGTATCTTGACTATCCATAGGAAAAGGTGACCGAACATATGGCAAATGAGGGAACAAAAGAAAAACTGGATATCGAATTGGAAGCGCCGGCCGACTTTACCAGCCCTGAAGTGCTGTATCAGGACTTGATTAATACAATCCGCAAATATCATCCATCAGATGATATCACCATGATCGAAAAGGCTTACAGGATTGCAGATGAGGCCCATAAGGAGCAGAAGCGCAAATCCGGGGAGCCCTATATCATCCATCCGCTCTGCGTGGCTATCATACTGGCCGACCTGGAGATGGATAAGGAGACCATTGCAGCAGGGCTTCTTCATGATGTGGTAGAGGATACCATTATGACCCTGGAGCAGCTGACCAAGGAGTTCGGCTCTGAGGTTTCCTTCCTGGTGGACGGTGTCACCAAGCTGACACAGTTAAACTGGGATAAGGACAAGGTGGAGATTCAGGCAGACAACCTGCGCAAGATGTTTTTGGCCATGGCAAAGGACATCCGCGTTATTATCATCAAGCTGGCGGACCGTCTTCACAACATGAGGACAGGTCAGTACTGGAAGCCGGAGAAGCAAAAGGAAAAGGCCAGGGAGACCATGGAAATTTATGCCCCCATCGCCGACAGGCTGGGCATTTCCAAGATTAAGATTGAACTGGATGATCTGTCCCTTAAGTTCCTTCAGCCGGATGTATATTACGACCTGGTGGAGAAAGTGGCCCTCCGCAAGGATACAAGGGAGGCCTTTGTCCAGGAAATCGTGGACGAGGTCAAGAGCCACATGGAGGATGCGGGCATTGAGTCCACGGTGGGCGGACGTGTGAAGCATTTCTTCAGTATCTATAAAAAGATGGTGAACCAGAACAAGACTCTGGACCAGATATATGATTTGTTCGCAGTGCGCATCATGGTGGAGACCGTGAAAGACTGCTATGCCGCCCTGGGCGTCATCCATGAGATGTATAAGCCTATTCCGGGCCGTTTCAAAGACTATATAGCCATGCCCAAACAGAATATGTACCAGTCCCTGCACACCACCCTCATAGGGAGCAACGGACAGCCCTTTGAGATACAGATCCGCACCTATGAGATGCACAGGACAGCGGAATACGGTATCGCCGCCCACTGGAAGTATAAGGAGAGCGGAAGCGGACAGGTGGCTGCGGGAAGCGCTGAGGCAAAGCTCAGCTGGCTGCGCCAGATTCTGGAGTGGCAGAGGGATACGGACGATTCCAAGGAATTCCTGAGCATGGTCAAGGGAGATTTGGATTTGTTCTCCGACAGTGTGTACTGCTTTACACCGTCAGGGGATGTAAAAACCCTGCCCAGCGGTTCCACCCCCATTGACTTTGCATATTGTATACACAGTGCCGTGGGCAATAAGATGGTGGGAGCCAGGGTCAACGGCAAGCTGGTGCCCATTGAGTATGTGATTCAAAACGGCGACCAGCTGGAAATCATCACTTCCCAGAACTCCAAGGGGCCCAGCCGGGACTGGCTGGGTATTGTGAAGAGCACCCAGGCTAAGAATAAAATTAACCAGTGGTTCAAGAGCCAGATGAAGGAAGACAACATCGTCAGAGGCCGGGACCAGATAGAACGCTACTGTAAGGCCAAGGGCATTAACTGGTCTGATATCGGCAAGCCTGAATTCATGGAAAAGGTCATGAACCGGTATGCCTATAAGGATTGGGATTCCGTTCTGGCATCCATCGGACACGGGGGCCTGAAAGAGGGCCAGGTCATCAACAAGATGATGGAGGAGCGGGAGAAGAAGTTAAAACGGGAGATTACGGATGCGGATGTGCTCAGCGGCATAGCCGACACAGCGGGAAGGGCCGGTGAGGCCAGCGTCCGCAAATCAAAGAGCGGCATCATGGTCAAGGGGATCCATGATCTGGCGGTCCGTTTTTCCAAGTGCTGCAACCCGGTGCCAGGAGATGAAATCGTGGGATTTGTCACCAGGGGCCGCGGGGTTTCCATTCACCGCACGGACTGTGTGAACATCATCAACCTGCCGGAGGATGAACGGAGCAGGATGATTGACGCGGAATGGCAGATGGCGGAGGGCGCCAGCAACAATGAGCAGTATTCCACGGAAATCAAGATATTTGCCAATAACAGGATTGGCATGTTTGCGGATATATCCAAGGTCTTTACGGAGAAGCAGATTGACATTACTTCCATGAACGTAAGGACCAGCAAGCAGGGCAAGGCCACCATTATCATGACATTTGACATTCATGGGACCGATGAGCTGAACCGGCTGACCGATAAGATACGTCAGATTGAGGGCGTCCTGGATATAGAGAGAACAACAGGATAGCTGTGATGAAAGGGGAAGGATATGAGCGATATTAGGATTAAGACATGTGTACTGGGACAGGTGAGTACCAACTGTTACCTGGTTTATGACGATCAGACCAAGGAGGGTGTGGTCATTGACCCGGCTGACAACGCTCCTTATATTCTGAACAAGTGCAGCGAGCTGGGAATCACTCTCACGGCAGTCCTGCTGACCCACGGCCATTTTGATCATATCATGGCTGTGCCGGATGTAATCAGGGCATTCCGGGTAAAACTCTACGCCTATGAGGCAGAGGAGAATATGCTGGCAGATACAAAGCTTAATATGACCGGAGGATTCAGAGGACCACTGACCAGCCTTCATGCGGATGTGCTTCTTCACGACGGACAGGAGCTGGAGCTTCTGGGAACCAGGTGGAAGGTGCTGTTCACACCGGGACATACCGCAGGCTCCTGCTGTTTCTATCTGCCGGATGAGGGAATTATCTTTGCAGGGGATACCCTGTTTCGCGGTTCCTACGGCAGGACGGACCTGGCTACAGGGAATACCATTCGTATTGTCAGCTCTATTGTGGACGTACTTTTTGAGCTGCCCGATGATACCATGGTGTATACAGGCCACGGAGACCCCACCACCATTGGATTTGAGAAGCAGGGGAATCCTGTGCTTACGGTAAGAGACAATATTATCCGGGTAAAGGGACCGGATGCCTTCAGGCAGGAATAAAAGAAGGCTTAAGACAGAAAGCAGGTTTTGTATGATTGGACTTTTAATACAGGATAACCAGTACGAACAGGACATCAGAGAACTTCTGATGTCCTTTTATCCAGGTGAGGCCTATGTTCATGAGGTAAAGGACGGGGCGGACTTTTACGTGGAGACGCGGCTGGGAGACGACGCGGTTTCCGTCTATATATGGGAAAATGCGGCCGCCCCGGAGGACTGCGGCGGGGATAAGACAGGGCCGGAGGGTTTAACAGGCTGGAAGTTAGGGGATTCCTGCACCCGTCCCTCGGACCTTTCGGATCACTCCGCCACCAAGAATGTCATAAAGAAAATGTTTTACCTCATGCTGGCAGCGCGCACGGGAAAGGAAATGCCCTGGGGTTCCCTGACCGGCATCCGCCCCACCAAGATCGCCCTCACCAGGCTGGAGGAGGGCTGGAAGGAGGAGGATATCCGGTCCTTTATGAAGGAAACCTACCTTGCCAGCGATGAAAAGATAGATTTGAGCATTGAGATTGCGGCCAGGGAGAAAAAGCTTCTGGAACCATTGGATTATGAGCGGGGCTACAGCCTGTATGTGGGGATACCATTCTGCCCCACCACCTGTCTGTATTGTTCCTTCACCTCCTATCCCATCGGAAAATGGAAGGGGCGCACAGGTCTTTACCTGGAAGCTCTGTTTAAGGAACTGGAATATACGGCCCGGAAGATGGAGGGAAGGCCCCTGGACACGGTCTATTTCGGCGGAGGCACTCCCACATCCCTTTCAGCGGAGGATTTAGAAGCTCTCTTAAGCAGGATTGAGCAGCTCTTTGATCTGAGCCGGGTACTGGAGTTCACAGTGGAGGCCGGGAGGCCGGACAGCATTACCATGGACAAGCTTAAGGTACTGAGGGACCACGGCATCACCCGTATTTCCATTAATCCCCAGACCATGAACCAGAAGACCCTGGACCTGATTGGCCGCCACCACACCGTGGATATGGTGAAGGATCGGTTTTACATGGCCCGGGAGCTGGGATTTGACAACATCAACATGGATCTGATTATGGGGCTTCCTGAGGAGAATATGGACGATGTGCGGCGCACCCTGGAGGAGGTAAAGGCTCTTGGGCCGGATTCCCTTACCGTCCATTCCCTGGCCATCAAGAGGGCGGCCAGGCTCAACATGTTCAGGGAAGAGTACGGCGGGCTGAAGATTCAGAACACCCCGGAGATGATCGAGCTCAGCGCTGCCTGTGCCCGCCAGATGGGTATGGAGCCCTATTATCTGTACCGCCAGAAGAACATGGCCGGCAATTTTGAGAATGTGGGGTATTCCCTGCCCGGCAAAGCCTGTATCTACAACATCCTTATTATGGAGGAGATGCAGACCATAGCGGCCTGCGGCGCCGGAACCACCACCAAGGTGGTATTCCCCTCTGAGAACCGCAGGGAACGGTGCGAGAATGTAAAGGAAGTGGAACAGTATATTAGCAGGATTGACGAGATGATACAGCGCAAGGAGCGTATCCTTTAACACCAGGACGGGGCCCGCGGTTTTATATGGACATATACGGCGCGGCAGCGTAAATGCCGGAGTCATGTAAAAAGAGACATGGTTCCGGCAGATTTTATTATAACGATTGAGTTAATAACCATCTGATAAGGAGAGATATCGTGAAGAAAAGAGAGCGTGTATTTGCGGCAATGAAGCATGAACCGGTGGACAGGATTCCCTGTTATTTTACCACCCATTTTGCCAGGGAGGCGGCCTTTGGGCAGGCAGCGGTGGAAGAACACCTGAAGTTTTTCCGGGAGGTAAATCCGGATATCCAGAAAATCATGAATGAAAACCTGGTTCCCAACATGGGCTCCATAAAGACGCCGGAGGACTGGAAATGCATCAGGACCATTACTCTTAAGGATAAATTTATGGAGGATGAGATTGAGCTGGTCAAGAGGGTCCTGGACCGGTGCGACAGGGACGCCTTTAATATCGGTACCCTTCACGGCATCGTGGCCTCCACCATCCACCCCATTGAACCGGATTACGGCTATGCCGGTGCGGCAGCTGCTCTGCAGCCATTTAAGGCAGAACAAGGGCCCGGTGCTTGACGCCATGAAGCGGATTGCGGACGGACTGTGCCAGCTGGCAGGGAAATTTGTGGAACTGGGTCTGGACGGCATCCTCTACGCGGGTCTGGGAGGCGAGCGGTTCCTGTTTACGGACCAGGAGTTTGAGGAGTATATCATGCCGTTTGATAAGCAGATTATGAAGGCCTGCCTGGAAGCGGGAGGACATAACATCCTGCACATGTGCAAGACAGATGTGAATTTTGACCGGTACGACAGTTATAAAGGACTTTACAGCATTGCCAATTGGGGCGTCTATGAGACGGGAATGAGCCTGGCGGAGGGCAGGAAACGGTTTACGGACTGCGCCATTATGGGCGGCCTCTCCAACCACAAGGGACCGCTGATAGAAGGGACCCCGGATGAGATCCGCCAGGAGGTAAGGCGCGTCATGGCAGAAGCCGGTGAGACAGGCTTTATCCTGGGCACGGACTGCACCATTCCCATGGGAGTGCCTTATGAGCGCATGCGGATTGCGGCAGAGGCCGCAAAATAGGGACCAAATAGGGAAAAATCTATGAAAATACTTGCAAAATCATAAAAGTTGCTTAAAATAAAGATATTGAACAAAAAACAGGATTGGAGAACGCGTATGGCATTAGCAAAGAAGCCGGTCACCGGCATGAGGGATATCACGCCTGCTGAGATGCAGATTCGTGAGTACGTGATGAATCAAATCAAAGAGACCTATAAAGGCTTTGGATTTACCCAGATAGAGACACCCTGCGTAGAGCATATCGGAAACCTGACCAGCAAACAGGGCGGAGATAATGAGAAACTGATTTTCAAGATACTGAAAAGAGGGGACAAGCTGAACCTGGAAGGCTCAAAGGAAGAGAATGACCTGGTGGACAGCGGCCTGCGCTATGACCTCACCCTCCCCCTTTCCCGCTATTACGCAAACAACGCAGCCAATCTGCCAAGTCCCTTTAAGGCCCTCCAGATGGGCAGCGTGTGGCGTGCGGACCGTCCCCAGAAGGGCCGTTTCCGCCAGTTTGTACAGTGTGACATTGATATCCTGGGAGATGCCACCAGCCTGGCTGAAATTGAGCTGATTCTGGCTACCACCACTGCCCTTGGAAGAATCTGCCCGGACAACGGTTTTACGGTCCGTATCAACGACAGAGGTATCCTGCGTGGCATGGCACTGTACTGCGGTTTTGCGGAGGAGTCCATGGACCAGGTGTTCATCACCCTGGACAAGATGGATAAGATAGGATATGAGGGTGTGGAGAAGGAGCTTCTGGAATCCGGCCACAGCCCAGAGAGCGTAAGCAAATATCTGGACATGCTTAAGAACGTGACAAAGGATTCGGCCGGTGTAAGGGCCCTGGGACAGATGCTCTCAGATGTGATGCCTGCCGATGTAAGCGAGGGACTGGCCCACATCATGGACACAGTGACGGAGGTGGCTGAGGCTGATTTCGGCCTGGAGTTCGACCCCACTTTGGTCAGAGGCATGTCATATTATACAGGAACTATTTTCGAGGTCTCCATGGAAGGCTTTGGCGGTTCCGTGGCAGGCGGCGGCCGTTATGATAAGATGATCGGCAAGTTTACAGGCATGGAGACACCGGCCTGCGGATTCTCCATAGGCTTTGAACGCATTGTAACCATTCTTATGGACAATGGATTCACCGTGCCCGGCGCTTCTGACAGGAAGGCGTTTCTCTTTGAGAAGGGTGTGGACAGCGCCAGGCTGGCAGCTGTAATCCGCGAAGCCATGGAAGAGAGAAAGAAGGGCGTGCAGGTTCTGGTTGCCCAGATGAATAAGAACAAGAAGTTCCAGAAGGAACAGCTGGGCAGGGAAGGATATACGGAGTTTAAGGAATTTTATAAGGAAAGCCTGAAGAATTAAGGAAAATAAAGGAGATAAGACAATGGCAGAATCAATGGTTGGGTTAAAGCGTACCCATAGATGTACGGAAGTGACCACTGCCCATATCGGTCAGGAAGTGACCGTCATGGGATGGGTCCAGAAGAGCAGGAATAAGGGCGGCATCATCTTTGTGGATTTGAGGGACCGCTCCGGCATCCTTCAGATTATATTTGAGGAAAATGACTGCGGCGCAGAGAACTTCGCAAAGGCGGAAAAGCTGAGGAGCGAGTTTGTAGTTGCCGTTACAGGACGGGTGGAGGCCCGCTCCGGCGCGGTAAATACCAACCTGGCCACAGGCGCCATTGAGATCAGGGCTAACTCCATGCGCATTCTTTCCGAGTCCGAGACACCTCCCTTCCCCATTGAGGAGAACAGCAAGACAAAGGAAGAGCTGCGCCTGAAGTACCGTTTCCTGGATTTGAGAAGACCGGATATCCAGAAAAATCTTATGATTAGAAGCCAGGTGGCTACCCTTACCAGGGCATTTTTGGCATCAGAGGGATTCCTTGAAATTGAGACACCTACCCTGATTAAGAGTACGCCTGAGGGGGCCAGGGACTATCTGGTGCCCAGCCGCGTGCATCCCGGTTCCTTCTATGCCCTACCCCAGTCCCCGCAGCTGTTCAAGCAGCTCCTCATGTGTTCCGGTTATGACCGTTACTTCCAGCTGGCCCGCTGCTACCGTGATGAGGACCTGAGGGCAGACAGGCAGCCTGAATTCACACAGATTGACATGGAGCTGTCCTTTGTGGATGTGGACGATGTGCTGGATGTAAATGAGCGCCTGTTAAAGAAGCTGTTTAAGGAAATCTGCGGTTTTGATGTGCAGCTGCCCATTCCGCGCATGACCTGGCAGGAGGCCATGGACCGCTTTGGATCTGACAAGCCGGACCTGCGTTTTGGTATGGAGCTTAAGAATGTTTCTGAGGTGGTTAAGGGCTGTGAGTTCGCAGTGTTTAAGGGCGCCCTGGAAAATGGCGGCAGTGGGCGCGGCATCAATGCCCAGGGGCAGGGACATATGCCCCGCAAAAAGATAGACGCTCTGGTGGAATATGCCAAGGGCTTTGGCGCCAGGGGTCTTGCCTATGTGGCAATCAGCGAGGACGGCACCGTCAAGTCCTCCTTTGCAAAGTTTATGAAGGAGGAGGAAATGACAGCCCTGATAAGCGCCATGGACGGAAAGCCGGGCGACCTGCTGCTGTTTGCCGCTGACCGGAATAAGGTGGTATTTGATGTCCTGGGAAATCTGCGTCTGGAACTGGCCAGACAGCTGGATTTGCTTAAGAAGGATGACTTTAAGTTCCTGTGGGTGACAGAATTCCCGCTTCTGGAATATTCAGAGGAGGAGGACCGCTACGTGGCCATGCACCATCCATTCACCATGCCCATGGATGAGGATATACAGTATATTGATTCTGATCCTGGCCGGGTTCGTGCCAAGGCATATGATATTGTGCTGAACGGTGTGGAGATGGGCGGCGGATCGGTCCGTATCCATCAGGCTGATATCCAGTCCAAGATGTTTGAGGTGCTGGGCTTTACGCCTGAAAGGGCCGGAGAGCAGTTCGGTTTCCTTCTGGAAGCATTTAAGTATGGTGTTCCGCCTCACGCAGGCCTGGCATATGGCCTGGACCGCGTTGTGATGCTGATGGTGGGAGCTGACAGTATCCGCGACGTGATCGCGTTCCCCAAGGTGAAGGATGCTTCCTGTCTGATGACAGAGGCGCCCGGACAGGTGGATGACAAACAGCTGGAGGAGCTGCATATCGCGGTTGCCGCTGAGGAAGAGTAATATTATATATAAGATTATCACATGGAGCTGGTCCTATGGGCCGGCTCTGTTTTTTTGCCTTTTTCCGTTCTGTTATAAAAAAAGGTTGACATTTTGGGATTTAAGCATATAATGTAAATATAAACATATGAACAATCATTCATATGAATCGGTGAAAATAAGAAAGGGAGGTTATGATCCATGGCGATAAACGATGTGGAGTGCTGTGATTTTTACCAGGTCCATGAGAATGTGGTAAAGGCGGTCAATGATAAGATGCCGGATGAAGATAAGCTATATGATTTGGCAGAGATATTCAAGGTATTTGGGGATTCCACCAGAATCAAAATATTATATGTGCTCTTTGAGGCTGAGATGTGTGTCTGCGACATTGCGCAGCTGCTTAATATGAACCAGTCAGCTATTTCCCACCAGCTGAGAATTCTTAAGCAGAACCGCCTGGTAAAGAGCCGCAGGGACGGAAAGGCAGTATTTTATTCGCTGGCGGACAGTCATGTGAGGACCATCATCAACCAGGGCATGGAGCACATAGAGGAATAGGCTTTGGGGCAGATGCCCATGGTGCGGGGATGGAACATGGAATATAAATAAAATAACAAATATGGAGGAGAATAATTATGAAGAAAAAATTCAAACTGCAGGACCTGGATTGTGCCAACTGCGCAGCCAAGATGGAGGAAGCAATCAAGAAGATCGAGGGCGTATCAGATGCCACGGTGAGCTTTATGACCCAGAAGATGACCATAGAAGCAGATGACGGCAGGTTTGATGAAATCATGAAGGAAGTGGTGTCTGTGTGCAGGAAGGTGGAGCCTGACTGCGTTATCCTGCTTTAGACCAGGCAGGAAGGCACCGGAAAGGATACTGATATGACTAAGAAACAAAAGGCAATGCTGTCCCGTATCATAGCAGCATTCATCATTTATATTACCCTGGCAGTGACAGACCATATGGAGATTTTACCGGAGGGGCTTGGGTTGTGGGGAAAGATGGCCCTGTATCTGGTTCCCTATGTTCTTATAGGATGGGACATTGTATATAAGGCATTCCGGAATATCCGCAACGGCCAGGTGTTTGATGAGAATTTCCTGATGACAGTGGCTACCTTCGGCGCCTTTGGTGTGGGGGAATATTCGGAAGCTGTGGCGGTCATGCTGTTTTATCAGGTGGGAGAACTGTTCCAGAGCTACGCAGTGAACCGTTCCAGGCAGTCCATCACGGAGCTTATGGATATCTGTCCGGAATATGCCAACATAGAGGAGGACGGCCAGTTAAAGCAGGTGGATCCGGACGATGTACAGGTGGGAGATATCATCGTGGTCAAGGCCGGGGAGAGAATTCCTCTTGACGGCAAGGTCGTGTTTGGGAATTCTATGGTGGATACCTCAGCGCTGACCGGTGAATCCGTGCCGCGCAAGGTGGCAGAGGGCGACGATATCATCAGCGGCTGTGTCAACGGCAGCGGCCTTCTGCGAGTACAGGTTACAAAGGAGTTTGACGATTCCACAGTGGCAAAAATCCTGGAACTGGTGGAAAACGCCAGCAGCAAAAAGGCCCATGTGGAAAACTTCATCACCCGGTTTGCCAGATATTATACCCCGCTGGTGGTAATGGGAGCCGTGCTCCTGGCTGTGATTCCGCCCCTGTTCTTTGGCCAGTCCTGGTCCGAGGGGATAAGAAGGGCCTGTACCTTCCTGGTAATCTCCTGTCCGTGTGCCCTGGTGATTTCCGTGCCCATGAGCTTCTTCTCAGGCATTGGCGCTGCATCCAAAAAGGGTGTGCTCATCAAGGGGAGCAACTATCTGGAGGCACTGTCTGAGATGGATACCATTGTCTTTGATAAGACCGGTACACTGACCAAGGGAGAATTCAAGGTGACTGAGATTCACGCGGTAGCCGGCAGTCCTGTCCCGGAGGCGTCTGAGGTGCCGCGGACCAGGGTGTGGGCGGCCAGCCAGCCTTCTGATGAGGGAAAGCGCTCCCTGCTGGAGCTGGCGGCACTGGCGGAAAGTTATTCAGACCACCCCATCTCCCGATCCATCAAGGACGCCTGGGGAGATACCATTGACATGAACCGTGTCAGCAATGCGCAGGAAATATCCGGCCATGGAGTGCGGGCTGAGATTGACGGTCATACTGTACTGGCCGGCAACAGCAAGCTGATGAAAGAAATGAATGTGGCGTATCAGGAGTGCATGAGCATGGGTACGGTTGTCTATGTGGCCATGGACGGCATATACTGCGGATACATTGTCATAGCGGATTCCATCAAGGATGAGGCCTTTGAGGCAATTAAGAATCTTAAAAAAGTAGGCGTCAGAAGGACCATCATGCTTACCGGCGACAAGAAAGAGGTAGGAGAAGCAGTGGCGGCCAGGCTGGGTCTGGATGAGGTCCATGCGGAGCTCCTTCCGGGGGATAAGGTGGCAAAGGTGGAGGAGCTGCTGGCCCGGCAGACCGGAAAACACAGGCTGGCCTTTGTGGGAGACGGAATCAATGACGCGCCTGTTCTCTCCAGGGCTGATGTGGGAATTGCCATGGGAAGCATGGGTTCAGACGCAGCCATCGAGGCAGCGGATATTGTGCTTATGGATGATAACCCTGCCAGAATCGCAGATGTGGTCCGCATATCACGAAAGACCATGTCCATTGTAAAGCAGAACATCGCATTTGCCCTGGGGGTCAAGGCAGTGGTGCTTTTAATGGGCGCTGCGGGCGCGGCCAATATGTGGGAGGCAGTGTTTGCGGACGTGGGCGTGTCGGTTATTGCCATACTCAACGCAATGAGAGCCCTGTCCCTGTAATAAGTGCGCTGCCCTTTGGCAGCCAAGAAAGATTTCCCTCTTAAAAATATAAAAAAGCGTATCGGGTACATGAAAATACATGAAAACCCGATGCGCCTTTTTATATTCATGGCAGAAAATAATGCCGGAGTGCTGACAGCCAAACATGGTCAAACCATTACAAAAGGATGTCCTCCAGGCTGCGTTTGGGCACATAGTGAACCTGATTCCCGTCACGGTAGTATGCGGTGGAACCGTCTTCCTTTACCGGCACCAGTACCACTTCCTCCTTGGGCTTTCCAAGGGCCAGCACCAGGTCTATGCTGTAATGCTCCGGATCA
>OATO01000422.1_pt1 | contig 12819 bp, 6 predicted proteins | sample 1495011 | NCBI WGS metagenome assembly OATO01 (sample SAMEA2579961, study PRJEB22360) | human gut metagenome | biome: human gut; feature: human-associated habitat; material: faeces | place: Denmark | collected 2008/2010 | reverse complement strand
ATATCACTTCTGGCAGTATCGCGCCTACTTTTCTGTGCGGTATTGCCTTAAATAAGAAGGCTTCGGCTTATCTGTATTTCATCGGCAGGGACAGCACGCTGCAGGGCGCCACCGGCCGCGCGGCCATCCAGAAGAACCGCAGCGAGGGTCAGCTTTATGTTCTGGCGCGCACAGGCACCACGGTGACCTGCAAGGGCGGCGACAAAGCGGCGGGCATAGGAGGAAGCTACGCGACCCGCAATATTTCCAACGGTTATTACAACGGAGATATGTTCGGTCACGGCGTCAATATGCACTTCGGCTCTCAGAGCAATCCTGACTACTGGGGCGGCACCATAGCGGCCATCGGCGGCGAGGGCGGCGCAGGCATCGGCGGCGGCGAGGGCGGAAGCGGTTGAGAAACTGTATTTCTACTCCGGCACGGTGCAAGCCAACGGCGGCCGCTTGGCCTCCGGCATCGGCGGCAGCTATAAGGGGCGCGGCAGTGAGATCTATATTTATGGTGGCACAGTCAGCGCTCAAGGCGGTGACGGAGGCGCTGGTATCGGCGGTGGCTGCTGGACAACGGAGCAGGACATGAATGGCATCAACGCCGCCCACGATATCTACATCTCCGGCGGCACGGTCACGGCTAAAGGCGGCCACAACGGCGCGGGTATCGGCGGCGGGCAGTATGTCCCCGCCCGTGATATCACGGTGACGGACGGCTTTGTTACGGCGACGGGACACTACGGAGCGGCGATAGGCGGCGGGCCCGGGGGGGCTCAGTTTCCTGAATCTGTCGACCAATTCCCGCAGCAACGGCTCGGACGCGGCGGCTGTCGGCTACGGCGACATTGTTTACAAACCGGAGCAGCTCGTGGCGGATCCGTCGATCGCGACGAACGACCGGATAAAGGTCGGCTCAAAGGATGGAAAGATCGTCATGCTGACGGCTAACGGTTACGCGCTCAGAACGGATGGGAAACTGAGCTACTTCATGCATCTCACTGATTTCCTGATTCCGGACAGCGACGGAATGATTGACCTGTCGCTGCTGACTCTGCCATACACGCAGAACTACGGATGGGCGATAACTGATCTTGATGTGAAAATGATGGAGACCTCCTGCGAGGGAAACCATACCTACGGCTGGAAAAACCGGAATGGCTGTCATGTCTGGGGATGCACACGCTGCCCGGCCCGGAATCCGCTAGAGCGTGGACCTGTACCGGACGGTGAGCATATTCCCGGAGAGTGGGAAAACCAGGAAAAGAAGTGCACCGTATGCGGGGTTGTGACGACGAAGGATACCACACCGCCGGTGATTGAGGGCGTAGTAGACGGATGGGACTACACCGTCGACGACAACGACGATGGGACGCTCGGCACGATTGACTTTACGGTCAGAGACCCGGCAGCGGAGGGCGAGACGGTGCCCGGCATCCAGTCTGTGACGGTCAACGGCGAGGAGCAGACCGTGCAGTCCGGGCAGGTCTATCAGCTGACCGCGCCGGACGGCGGCAACGGTGACGAAGGACTCTGGCATGAGATCGTCGTTACGGACAAGGCGGGCAACAGCACCACGGCAAAGGTCAGAGTGTACAGAAGACACCGGGTCCTGATCCTGAGTGACAGAAACGACCCAAGCAGCGCGATCCTCCACCTTGGCGTGCCGCACGGGTATGAACTGAAACCGCCGTTCGATCATCTGCCGAAGGAAGCGTATTTTGTCGATCTGGATAACGAGAATATCAAAATATACCGCGAAGAGAATAATGAATATAACTTTGGCATCATCAGCTCGAACCGGACGTTCCTTCAGGTGATTCCGGAGACTGAACTGCCAACGCTGGAGTTAGGGCTCAGAAGCAGGCGCTTCTGGGGCTATCACGCAGACTCGGAGAGCGATTTCTGCTACGCGGATATGCCGTCAAAGACTGAGGAAGGCTATCTTATGGATATCCGCGTCACATCAAACAAAATCGGCTACTACTTCGGATCGCCGGTACGCTACACGCAGGAGCAGCTGAAAGCACTGGATGCAGAGGGCAAAATCAAGTGGACGCAGTTCGACACGACCTCGCTCCTGACATTCGATGTGATTTCCTATGAGGAATATAACGGAAGCTGGTACTACTATGCGAAAGCGACAAACGAGGTGGGGACAAGATACGTTTCAACGCCGAACATCATCATAGACGCCGACCCGGCGGTGGCGCTGGAATATCCCTCCGGCAAGGAACTTACCGGCAAGTATGGGCAAACCGAGAGCGGTACATACTGGGGCGATCTGCAATTCACCGTGGTTGATGAATCGGAGTTCACCGTAAAGGACGGGAGTACGCCTCTGGAGCCGGATGAGAATGGCGTCTATACGATAAAAGCGGACATGGACGAGGGCATAAAGCACGAGATCGTTATCATGGACGCCGGCAACAATAGAACTGCGTATATCAACGAGATACGTATGAACACGCTTGACCGCAGGGATAATCCCTCTGCCCTGAATCTACCGAACGGTGCGAATCTGGAGGAAAGTCTCCCGAAGACGGTTCGGATTCTCACGGCAAGAGACAGCTCTATGTTTACCAATATCCCTGTGATATGGGAAATACCAGAGACGTATGAGCAGGCGTCAAAGCGGGAGCAGAGCTTTACCGTGAACGGAACGCTTGACCTGTCTGGTACGGATATCGTGCTGCATCCGGATAAGACGGAGCTTGGAAAAGCCCAGATATCCGTGACGATTGCGGGCGCGCCGCGCTACACGCTGACGATAGCGGATAGCGCAAACGGCAGTATAACGGTGGTGAATGCCACAGAAACCGCCGAGGACGGCACGCCCCTGTTCTGCAAGGACGACCTTGTCATGCTCTCCATTGCACCCAATGAGGGCTATATGCTCAGTACGCTGTCCATCAACGGTACTCCCGCCAGCTTTGCAGTTGAGGATGATACCTATACCTTCGCCCAGCCGGAGGAAAACGTCACCATAACTGCAACGTTTGAAAAGCGCAACGAGCATACCATCACTTTTGACGCGAACGGCGGCTCCGAACCCGAGGATTTGCCAGAGGAGGTCACCACCGCAATGCCCGCCAAGAAGGTATTGCACGGCAGCGAATATTGTCTACCCGAGTGCGAGTTTATTGCGCCCGAAGGAAAGCAGTTCAAGGCGTGGCAGATAGACGGTACGGAGTATCCGGTGAACGCCCCCGTGACCGTCACCGCTGACATCACAGTCAAGGCGCTGTGGGAGGACGCACCTCCCGCCCCTACTGAGTACATCGTTACCGTCACGAATGACGGAAACGGCATCGGCACCGCAACCCCTTCCACCGCTGCGGCCGGTACGGAAATCACTCTGACCGCTACGCCCAACGAGGGCTACCACCTCAAGGAGTGGGAGGTCATGAGCGGCGGCGTGACCATCAAGGACGACAAGTTCCTCATGCCGAACGACAACGTGGAGGTCAAAGCAATCTTCGAGGAGGACGCGCCTGCGCCTGCCGAGTATACCGTCACCGTGACCAGCGGCGGCAACGGAATGGCTTCTGCATCTCCCGCAAAGGCTGTTGCCGGCACGGAGATCACCCTGACCGCCAAGCCTGACGAAGGCTACCGCTTCAAGGAGTGGCAAGTCATCAGCGGCGGCGTGACAATCGTGGACGACAAGTTCACCATGCCGGAGGGCAACGTGGAGGTCAAGGCCATCTTCGAGGAGGACGCACCTCCTGCACCTACCGAGTTCACCATCACCGTGAAAACGGACGGCAACGGCACAGCTTCCGCAAGTCCTGCAAAGGCTGCGGCCGGTACGCAAATCACCCTGGCCGCTAAGCCCGACAACGGCTACCATTTTAAGGAGTGGCAGGTCATCAGCGGAGGCGTGACCATCGAGAACAATAAGTTCATCATGCCGGACAGCGATGTGGAGGTCAAGGCAATATTCGAGGAGGACGCACCTCCTGCGCCTACCAATCCCGCCAAGCCCAGCATCAGCGTAACAGGAACATATACCTATAACGGCTCTGTGCATACCGCGACCGTGAACGGCTATGATTCCACCACTATGAATGTCACCGGCAACACCGGCACGGACGCGGGCGACTACACCGTTAGCGTCACATCCAAGACCGGCAAATGGGCGGACGGCAGCACTGAGGCCGTGACCGCAGAGTGGAGCATTGGCAGAGCTTTGCAGGAAATACCTATCGGCTTGAGCAGTGTCGCGCCCTCCACCGAGGGCGGCAGCGACGGCAAAATCACCGGCGTGACCGACGAGATGGAATACCGTATGGCAGACGAAAGAATCTATACGGCGTGCAGCGGCACGGAGATTGAGAATCTGTCCGCTGGCCATTACTTCGTCCGCTATGCGGAGAATAATAACCACTTTGCCAGCTCCGATGCGGCGATCACTGTGGGTGAGGGTACGCCGCTTGCGGATTGCACAATCACCTTCAACGGCAACGGTGGCAGCGGCAGCATGGATTCCGTGACCGTCAAGGTAGAGACGAATTACATCCTGCCCGTCTGCGGCTTCACCGCTCCCACCGATCAGCAGTTCAAGGCTTGGGAGATTAGCGGCACGGAGTACAAGGTAGGCGATTCCTACACAGTGAACAGGGATACCGAAATCAAGGCGCTGTGGGAAAACAGCGTTATTACCCCCACCACCTACGCCGTCACCGTCAGCAATGACGGAAACGGAACCGGAACCGCAACTCCTTCCGCCGCTGCGGCCGGCACAGAAATCACCCTGGCCGCTACGCCCAACAAGGGCTATCACTTTAAGGAGTGGCAGGTCATCAGCGGCGGTGTGACCATCGAGAACAATAGGTTCACCATGCCGGACGGCAATGTGGAGGTCAAGGCTGTCTTCGAGGAGGACGTGCCTGCACCTACCGAGTTTACCATCACCGTGAAAACGGACGGAAACGGAACGGCTTCCACCTCTCATGCAAAAGCTGCGACCGGTACGGCAATCACCCTGACCGCTACGCCCAACAAGGGCTATCACTTCAAGGAGTGGCAGGTCATCAGCGGCGGCGTGACCATCGAGAACGATAAGTTCACCATGCCGAGTGCCAACGTGGAGGTCAAGGCCATCTTTGAGAAGGACGCGCCTACTGAGTTTACCATTACCTTTGACGGCAACGGCGGTACGCCCTCTGTCGGTAGCAGGACCACTACCAATCAGAAGCTGACCTCTCTGCCCAGCGCCTCTCGAAGCGGCAGATACAACTTCGACGGCTGGTACACCAAAAAGAGCGGCGGTACAGAAATTACGACCGACACCGAGTTTTTCGCAGATACCACCGTGTATGCCCACTGGACCTACACCGGCAGCGGTGGCGGCAGCGGCTACAGCTACTACACCATCAAGGCAACTGCCGGGGCTGGCGGCTCCATTTCTCCCTCCGGCAATGTCAGCGTCCGCGAGGGCCGGGATCAGACCTTTACCATCACCCCAGACAAGGGCTATGCTGTCGCCAACGTCAAGATCGATGGCAAGAGCATCGGCGCGGTGAAGTCCTACACCTTTGAGAATGTCCGTAGAACCCATACCATCGAGGTCATCTTTATGAAAGCCAACGGCAACCCCCAGACCGGCGTGTTTGTGGATGTAGCCACCGGCAGCTATTATGAGGATGCTGTGGATTGGGCAGTAGAAAACGGCATTACGCAGGGAACCGATGATACCCATTTCTCCCCGGATGGCATCTGCACCCGTGCGCAGGCCGTGACCTTCCTGTGGCGCACCGCTGGAAGCCCCGCCTCTAAAACCCACGCCATGCCGTTTACCGACGTCCCCGTGGGCAGCTACTACTACGATGCTGTGCTGTGGGCGGTGGAGAATGGCATCACCAAGGGCACCAGCGACACCACGTTCAGCCCCAACATGATCTGCACCCGCGCCCAGATCGTCGTGTTCCTGTGGCGTTCCGAGAAGTCCCCGGCAGCGGGTACGGCCAATCCCTTTGCCGATGTGAAGTCCACCGCCTACTATGCTGATGCGGTACTGTGGGCGGTCAAGGAGAACATCACCAAGGGAACCACCAACACCACATTCAGCCCCGACGCGGATTGCACCAGAGCGCAGATCGTGACCTTCCTCTGGCGCTGCAAGAAGTGACCGGCTGACATACGGCTAAACATCAAAGCCGCTGGCATGACCCCATAAGCGAACATCGGACAGCGCAGCGGACGGGCATCTCGCCCCGGAGCTGCGCTGTTCTCTTTTCTCTACAAGAAACAAATCAATGACATTTTGAGCTGCGCCGCTATCCCAGCGCGGCAAGGAGACAGCATTATGAAAAGAATCACAAGAATCATTCGTCCGATCATCTGCATGGCCGTCCTTCTCTTTGCCATGACCACGGCAGTCATGGGCTGCTATCAGAAAGAGACGGGGCCTATCGATATTCCCGGCAGAACGCCTTCCGGCACATCTGCGCCTCAGCCATCAGCGACTCCCGCAGGCGAAGTTATCCCCTCGGTGGACAGGCAGGCAGAGTTGGCGGAAGCCAGAGCGAAGAATCCCGACACCGTAGCGTGGCTGTATATCCCCGGTGCGGAGGTGGACGACCCTGTGATGCAGGCGGAGGACAACGGCTATTACCTAAAGCTGGACGAAAACGGCGAGTACGCCATGTGGGGCTGCTACTACGCCCACTGCGAAAACGAAATCGGCGGCAGGAACAAGCTGGACAAGAACACCACTATCTTCGGCCATTCCGCCAGCAACTGCGACCCGGACGGACCGAAGTTTACCAAGCTCTACCGCTACATGGACGCAGACTTCGTAAAAGAGCATCCGTATATCTATCTCTCTGTGGATGGCGAGGACATGATTTTCCAGATCACCGCTCTATTCGTCACGGATATTGGCTTTGACTATATTGCGCCTGATCCCACGGGAGATGATCTGAACAGCTTCTTTGAGACGATTGCGCGGAAAAACTGGCTGGATTTTGACGGTGTGACCTTCTCCGAGGAAGATATCGTCCTGACCCTTTCCACCTGCTGCCGGAAGTATGACAAGGCCAACAGCGGCAATCAGCGGCTGGTGGTCATGGCGAAGCTGCTGCCGGAGGGGGCGACCGCGCAGGAGTTCAGCGTATCCCTTGTGGATAGTCCTGAAATGCCCTAAAAGAAATCAGAATACGACGATAACAGGACACCCATCCTTGCGGTACTGAAAAGCAGCGTATGGTATAGGGAAAACGGCGGCTGCTCTGTACGGGGCGGCCGTTGTTTTTGCTGTCCCAACATTTTTCAGATGAAAGGGACCTATGCGTATGACAGGAGAGCACAGGAGGTGCCGCTAATGCTGCGGCGACGAGCCGCGCCGGGAGCATAGCCGGGCGATACCCGGACACCGCAGGATACCTATGCCCTCCGACAGCCGCCGACAATTACCATACTGAACCGCACCAAAGCGCCCATGCAGGCTTTTATGCCTGTATGGGCGCTTTTTGTCGTTCCCGGCACTTTTTCGACGTGGGCTGCCGCTCCCCACCGCCCTCCGTTCTGGAAGGAACAACCACCCGAACAGAACGAAAGGAGCGCAGCATGAGCCGCGAAAAAAATATTTTTGAGAAATTTCCGAAAAAATGGCCAAAAGGGGCATTTGGAAAACCAGTAAGGGGTGAAAGGGGAAACCACGACCTGCCTTCCGGCGCGAAGGGAGGTGAGAAAATGGACCTTGAACACCATTACCGGCACAAGCAGCACACCTTCGATGCGTTCTGCAAAAGGACCATCCGAAATGAGTCTGCCAATGCTTTCCGTCAGATCCGCGTCCAGCAGGACCGCTTCGTGTCCCTGAGCGATCTGCCGGAGGAGGGCAGCGAGGCGCTTGCGACCTATGACCTCTATCCGTGGGAATACACATCCTTCCCCGTGGACGGCGATGTGATCCTCATCAAGGACGACAGGCTGGCCGACGCCCTGACCACGCTCCCCCAAAGGTTCCGGGACATCCTCTTGATGTACTGGTTCCTGGAGCTGGCAGACCGTGAGATTGGCGAGAAGCTGAACCTGTCCCGGAGAACGGTCAACAACCGCAGGCAGCAGGCTTACGAGCTGCTGAGAAAGCTGATGGGAGGTGACGCAAATGAGTAAGCACAAGCTGATCCCGTATCCGGTGATCGCCGCCGCCGTACGGGGCGACCCAGAGGCGGTGAACCAGGTGCTGGATTACTATTCCGGCTACATAGCGGCTCTGTCCATGCGCAGAGGGTATGACCAGAACGGAAATCCCTGCCTTGCAGTGGACGAGGAGATCCGCCGTCGAATTGAGACGAAGCTGATCGTCGCCATCCTGAGTTTCGACCTGAACTAAACCCAGGCGGGATTTGACCGCGCGCACCCCTTTCCGCGCGGCTGAAGCCTTTGCTCCTTGACAAAGAAAGCCCGGAAAATCCCGGCGCAGCATAGAGCAGACGGATACATTCCCGTCGGGGCGGAGCCATACGGCCGGTGCGCCATGACCCTCCAACGGGGCGAGCGATATCCACCGGGCCGCAAAGCGGGCAAGGCAGCCCGCGGGCCACGATGCACAGGTGGGGCGATACTCCCTTGCAGTCACAGTCCGGGCGTGCAGCCGTATTCAGGCGGTGAGGCGTCGCAGGCAATGAGCAGGGCCGCGCGAGAACCGCGCGGGGGTGGGATTCCCGTGGAGCTGATAGGCCATTCAGCCGTCCGTTTCTGCTTTTTTGGAATAGCGGACAAGCCGCTGTTCATACGATAGAAGCAACTATGTATTTCCGAAAGGGGGACGACTATGCCTAAACAGGAAATACTGAAAAAGACAACGGAACGCAAGATAGGCAAAGTGACCTACCTTGTGAGCGCGGCGCCCAGCGAACGGGCGACCGAGCCAATAGAAAAGAAGCTGGCGAAGATGATCCGCAAGGAAGTCGTGCAAAGCGCCGAAAACGCGGCGGTTTAACCCAGTTAAGCCAAAACCAGCAGACAGGCAGAAGGATATGCGGTATAATATGTGTGGGACAAGATCTGTCCTACACATATTCGCTTGTCTGGCTGTCGGGAAGGAGGCAGAAATGTTACAGTCAGATAAGATCACCGCTTTATATTGCCGTTTGAGCCAGGAGGACTTACAGGCCGGCGAGTCCGGAAGCATCCAGAATCAGAAGGTCATCCTCCAGAGGTACGCAGACGAGCATCATTTTTTGAACACGCGCTTTTTTGTGGACGACGGCTTTTCCGGCGTCAGCTTCGACCGTGAGGGCTTACAGGCCATGCTCCAGGAGGTGGAGGCGGGCCATGTGGCTACTGTCATCACGAAGGACCTATCGCGCCTGGGCCGTAATTACCTGAAAACCGGCGAGCTCATCGAGGTCATCTTCCCGGAGTACGACGTCCGCTATATCGCCATCAACGACGGCGTTGACACGGCGAGAGAGGATAACGAGTTCACGCCTCTGCGCAACTGGTTCAACGAGTTTTACGCGCGCGACACCTCCAAGAAGATCCGTGCGGTCAAGCAGGCAAAAGCCCAGCGGGGCGAGCGCGTCAACGGTGAGGTGCCCTATGGGTACATCATCGACCCGGAGAATAAGAACCACCTTCTGCCCGATCCGGAAACCGCCCATGTTGTCCGTCAGATATTCGCCATGTATATCCGCGGCGACCGTATCTGCGAGATTCAGGACTGGCTGCGGGAGAACAAGGTGCTGACCGTCAGCGAGCTTCGCTATCGCCGTACCGGGAGCTGCCGCCATCCGCGGCCGCATCCGAGCTGCATCTATAACTGGCCGGACAAGACCCTCTATGATATCCTGTCGAGAAAGGAATATCTGGGGCATACGGTAACGGCGAAAAAGTGCAAGGTGTCCTACAAGTCAAAAAAGACGCGGGTAAACCCGGAAGATAAGCGATACTTCTTCCCTAATACCCATGAGGCGCTGGTTGACGAGGAGACCTTTGACCTTGCGCAGAAGCGGATCGCCACGAAGCACCGCCCGACTAAAAGTGAGGAGATCGATCTGTTCTCCGGCCTCCTGTTCTGCGGAGACTGCGGCTACAAGATGTATCTACAACAGGGCGCGGGCACATTGGAGCGCAAGCACGCCTACACCTGCGGCCGTTACCGCAACCGCATCCGGACCGGTGAGGTCTGCACCACCCACTATATCCGCAAAAGCGTTCTGAAAGAGTTGGTGCTGGGTGATATCCAACGGGTCCTCTCCTATGTGAAAACCCATGAGCAGCAGTTTATAGCCGACGCCACCGAGTATGGGGACGTCAAGGCCAACCGGGCGCTTCGGGAAAAGCGCGGCGAGCTGGACAAGGCAAAAGCCCGCCTGGGCGAGCTGGACCACCTTTTCCGCAAGCTCTATGAGGATAACGCCCTGGGCCGTCTCAGCGATCAGCAGTTTACCTTCATGGTATCCGGCTATGATGACGAGAAGGCCGCCCTGGTGGAGAAGATCCGCGGGCTGGAGAAGGAAGTCAGCACCGTCACGGAGCGCCGGGACGATGTGGGGCGCTTCGTGCAGATCGTCCGCAAGTACACGGACGTGCAGGAACTCTCCTATGAGATCGTCCATGAGTTCATCGACCGTATCCTTGTTTACGAATTGGACAAGGATACGAACACACGAAAAGTCGAGATATATTACAGCTTCGTCGGTCAGGTTGATACAGGCGAGGCACACACGGAAAGCGTTTCCTTCTTTCGCCAGATCGGCGCAGATGTGAAAAGCTATGCCGTATAAACAAAAAGCCGAGGCAGATAGCGTACCTCACAAAAATGGTTACGCTATCTTACCTCAGCAAAGAACGGCCCGGGATTCAGTTTTGGGCGGCGCTTATTCGCCGTAGTAAGCTTCCCTGTACAGCTCCTTGATTTCGGACACCAGGGGATATACCGGGTTTGCGGTGGTGCACTGGTCCTCGAACGCCTTGTAGGAAAGCTCGTCGACCTTGCTCATGAACTCGGCCTCGCTGACGCCGCAGTCCTTGATGCAGAGCGGGCGCTCGGTGACGGTCATCAGTTCCCGGATGGCCTTCACAAGGCAGTCCACTGCCTCGGAGATGGGCGTGTCCGCGCTGCACAGGCCCACGCGGCGGGCGATCTTCGCATAGCGCTCGTCGGCCACATATTCCTTGTATTTCGGGAATGAGGCGAACTTGGTCGGTTTGGTAGCGTTGTATTTGATGACATACGGCAGCAGGATGGCGTTGGCGCGGCCATGGGGAATGTGGCACTCGGCCCCCAGTTTGTGCGCCATGGAGTGGTTCAGGCCCAGGAACGCGTTGGTGAAGGCCATGCCGGCGATGCAGGACGCGTTGTGCATCTTCTCGCGGGCCAGCGGGTCGCCGTTGTAGGATTTCTCCAGATAAGTGAACACCATTTCGATGGCGTGCAGCGCAAGGCCGTCGGTATAATCGCTGGCCATGACGGATACATACGCCTCAATGGCGTGGGTCAGCACGTCCAGGCCGGTGTCGGCCACGATGCTCTTGGGCATCGAGCGGGTGAACTGCGGGTCGATGATGGCCACGTCCGGCGTCAGGCGGTAGTCGGCCAGGGGATATTTGATGTTGCCGTTTTGCTTATCCGTAATGACGGAGAAGCTGGTGACCTCGGAGCCGGTGCCGGAGGTGGTGGGGATGGCGACCAGTTTGGCCTTCTGGCCCAGCTTCGGGAACTTGAACGCACGCTTGCGAATGTCCAGGAAGCGCTGGCGCAGGCCGTCGAAGCTGGTGTCCGGATGCTCGTAGAACAGCCACATGCCCTTGGCCGCGTCGATGGCCGAGCCGCCGCCGATGGCGATGATGACGTCCGGCTGGAAGGCGTTCATGGCCTTGACGCCGCGCATGATGCACTCAACGGACGGGTCGCTTTCCACGTCGGAGTAGATCTCGCTGTGGCAGTATTCCTCGCGCTTGCGCAGGTAGTACAGGACTTTGTCCACATTGCCCAGCTTCACCATCATCGGGTCGGTGACGATGAAGGCGCGGGAGATGCCCTCCATCTTTTCCAGGTACTGGATGGAATCCTCCTCAAAATAGATGCGGGGCGGCACCTTGAACCACTGCATGTTGACCCTCCTCTTGGCGATGCGCTTTTTGTTGATGAGGTTCACCGTCGTGACGTTCTGGGACACGCTGTTCTTGCCGTAGGAGCCGCAGCCCAGCGTCAGGGAAGGCGTGTTGGTGTTGTAGATGTCGCCGATGGCGCCCTGGGAGGACGGGCTGTTCACAATGATTCGGCCCACGCGCATGGCCACGCCGTATTCATCGGCGATCTTCATGTCGCCGGTATGAATGACGGCGGAATGGCCCAGGCCGCCCAGCTCCAGCATCTTGTTGGCGTAATCAAAGCCCTGCTGCTTGTTGTTTACAACAAAGTAGGCCAGCACCGGGGAAAGCTTTTCCTTCGCCAGCGGATGGTTTTCGTCCGGCGAGGAGATGGGCGCGATGAGGATCTTCGTTTTTTCGGGCACCTTCAGGCCGGCCTGCTCGGCGATCCAGTTTGCAGATTTGCCCACCAGCGGGCCGTAAACGCCCTTGCTGGGGTCCGGGAACATGAATTTCGTCAGCTTTTCCGTTTCTTCCTTGTTGAGGAAGTAGCAGTTGTTGGCCTTCATATAGTCTTCGAACGCTTTGGCGATCTCTTTGTCCACGATGACGGCCTGCTCGGAAGCGCAGATCATGCCGTTGTCGAAGGTCTTGGACATCATCAGGTCGGTGCAGGCGCGGTGCAGGTCCGCGGATTTTTCAATATAGCACGGCACGTTGCCCGGGCCGACGCCCAGCGCCGGTTTACCGCAGCTGTAAGCGGCCTTTACCATGCCGGGG
>OATO01000420.1_pt1 | contig 12939 bp, 14 predicted proteins | sample 1495011 | NCBI WGS metagenome assembly OATO01 (sample SAMEA2579961, study PRJEB22360) | human gut metagenome | biome: human gut; feature: human-associated habitat; material: faeces | place: Denmark | collected 2008/2010 | reverse complement strand
CTAGAAAAATCTAACTCTCCTCATTGATATTTCGTTTGAAACCGATATACGTCGCAATCCAATAAATACCATAGATAAAGAAGAAAATCGCCAAACCACCAGCAAAATAGAACAGGTAGATAAATTCATTTGCCAAAAGAACGTTATAAACATTGTTAAGTGAAGCTAACATACAGAAACTTGCAATAACCGAATAAACAACTGGAATTCCAAATAATATCAATAATTGTTTTTTGATTGTCTTAAACAATGACTTGTCATTTACTCCTAATCTTCGCAAAGTCTGATAGCGATATTTGTATTTAGTAGCATCACTTAAAGATTGCACAGCAAGAATTGTTCCCACAGCAGAGATTAAAATAAAAGCAATATATAAACAGATACTTGCCATGATAGCAGTCATAGTATTTTGTTCTTCTATAACAGTACCTCTTACTGATACTCTATAATATTCATTATGAGTTGTCCCGTCTTCATCTTCTACCACCAATAAATGCTTTAATTCTGTATCTATCTTTTCTTTTAATTTTGCAGTCGTTTCTTCTTTTGTATCAACAATTAAATGTTCTTCTGATATTTCTAATCCCTGCACATATTCATCAGGAACAATGACTGTAAATCTTCCTGTATTATTCATACTGTACCAAAAAGATTTTGTATCAATCCCTTTTAAGCGAAGTTCATTGTTAGCAAATTGAATGGTCTGCATATCAGCATTATCTTCAACTTTGTATAATAGTTGACTATCAGTTACAAGGAAATACTCATCTTCTGTTAATTCAACAGTATTCATATTTCGTAATTTCAATAATCTGTTATAATCACTTAACTTCATTACTGGGTCATAATCATAAAACTGCACATCGTAATAATCTTGTATTTGATGTTTAGGTTCTTTATAAACATTATATTCAATGGTTTCCTTGATTGTATAATCTTCATCTATAACATCAAGATATTCTTTATAATCATCAAAAGGTTGTGTCCAATCAAAAACTTCTACATCATAAGGAGAGGTTAATTCAATGCTCGTCTGATATAAACCTTTATAGATACTGGAAAAATTCAGACATAGCAAGGAAAGTAATATCAGCATAGAAAGCGTTCCGAATGTAAAACTCATTGTTCTTGCCTTCGACGCAAAAGTTCTTGTTACAAATAGGTTGTCATTTTGATATTTCATTTTTTTACTTTTTAGTAGAATTGATAATAACATATCCGCACAAGTTGCAGAAATACCATAAATACTGATTATTAACATAATCACGCAAATCATTAAATAAGTCATAGTTGACTCATCACTGAAATTTTCAAAACTGCAACGTGAGTTCCAAAGCAGAAGTGAGGAAACCCCCAGTACAGCACTAACCATAAAGATAATGTTTCTTTTTTTATTATTACGGAACATTTTCTTTTCATTCTGTTTATCAAAGTAAAGAAAATCATGTACCGTCATTTTTCTTATTCTTCGTAAAAGGTTAAGTAAAACCAATACATATATTGCCAAAAAGTAAATTACAAGTAACCCTACGGAAATAAGGTTTAATGAAATGAATATAACCTCTGGAATACCTAATAATTTTACAATGACTAATGACACAAACTGGCTAAACAGAAAACCAAGTGGAATAGCTAGTATAAGTGCTAAAAAGCCTAATAATATATTCTCCATGACAAGTAGACGTGCAACTTCTTTTTTCTTTATCCCAAGAAGCATATATGTTCCAAATTCTTTACTTCGTTTCTCAAACATGAACCTTGTCGTATAGTTAATCAAGAAACACACAACAAATACAATAATGATATTTACAAAAGTTAGAACATTCTTGAATGAGTCCATACCAGATGATAGCTTTACAACTTCATCAGAACTTGCTATAAGATTAAATGCCAGTATGAGTGAAAATGAAATTGTAATGGTTATCAGATAAATCAAATAATCCTTTAAATTTCTTTTTGTATTTCTAACCGCCAATTTACCTAACATTTCCCACTTCACCTCCGAGCAAGGTTAACATATCCAGTATTTCATTGAAGAAATCTTTTCTGCTTTTTTCCCCTCTGAAAATTTCATTGAATAGCTTACCGTCTTTCAAGAACAAAATACGTTTACAAAAAGACGCACTAAACGGGTCATGTGTTACCATTAAAATAGTAGCCTGCATTTTCTTATTGATGTCAGACATTGTTTCCAGTAACAATCTGGAAGATTTTGAGTCCAAAGCTCCCGTCGGTTCGTCGGCTAAAATCAGCTTTGGTTCATTGATTAAAGCTCTTGCACAAGCACAACGCTGTTTTTGTCCGCCCGAAACTTCGTAAGGAAATTTGGATAAAATATCACGAATACCCAATTTATCAGCGATAGCATGAACCCTTTTCTCAATATCAGCAGGGTTCTGTTTGTTGATTACCAATGACAAAGAAATGTTTTCTTCAATCGTTAAAGTATCTAAAAGGTTGAAATCTTGAAAAATGAACCCTAGATTTTCACGTCTGAAATCAGCAAAATCTTTATCTTTGATTTTGGTAATATCTTGATTGTTGACTGTAATGTGTCCGCTGGTTACAGTATCAATCGTAGAGATACAGTTTAATAGGGTAGTCTTTCCAGAACCACTAGCTCCCATTATTGCGACAAATTCGCCCTTGTCTACATACATAGAAATACCGTCTACTGCCTTTGTGATATTTCCAGAGTTACCCCCGTAGTATTTTTTTACTTGCTCTAAATTTAAAATGTGTTCCATTAAAAATCGCTCCTTTCTTCCTGCCACATTTATTTGTTTTGGAATACAATTAAATTATAGCAAGGGCAGTATTCAATTACACTTACAGTTTTGAAAGTAAACAGAGAGTAAAAGAGCCGTGATAATGCAGATCACAATTCTGTGAAGCATTTCCACGACCCTTTTATTATAATTTTACCTTTGTCTTTTTCGTAATGGTATAAATGTATTCCTCTGGTGTAGGGCGTTTATTTCCAAAATACTTTTTAAAATTTGCCTGCACTTTTGGGTCGTTACTGTTCATAGATTCATCAATCGTTGCTTCAATATCCGCCCGAACATCAGCCAATGATACACCGCCAGCTTTTGCACCAGCTTTCAATGCTTTTTTTATATCTCGCTTTTTAAGTCCTAGCATAGTATTTCCTCATCACAATTTAGCGAATGTTTTAAAAATGTTTTTCAAAATGTTTATACAGAACAATCCCTAAAAATGTTTGCAGTAGGAATAACCCAAAGATAACTCCTATAATCCATGCTTCCACATGAAGTAATGCAAGGACAAAAGCAACAAACAAGTAAACAAAAATCATTAACTGATACACTAAAGAACCAGCTTTCATTCTTAAAAATATTTTTCTTTCATCAACACTATTGATGTGATTTTCTCTATTTATACTTTCCAACTTTTCTTTATTTTTTGGCATTTCATAATAACAGATTTTAAATAATTGAATACATGAAGCAAAAGCTAAACCAAGCCCTATTGCATAAAAAAGTGTAGAGTAATAGTCAGTATCAATAACGAAATATCCAAAACATATAAAGATTATGCCTATAATAATTTCAATGATAAATGGTAATTTTTTCTTCATTGTTAATTCCACCTTTCAAAAGACTACATTTTCTTATCTAAATAACGAGCTGTTATAACCCATGTGATTTGTCCGATAGCAATAACTCCTACTATCGAAAAAAATACAACTTTACTCATATATCCCATAAAGATAAGAGCAAATAATACAAGAACCAATAATGTAAGTGTTACTTTGTAAGCATTCGCAAGAGAAGCATTAGTAATTGCGATATTTCTTTCATCATTTTCTAATATTTGCATTTCTTTTGTCGGCTTACTGAATATATCACACCCCATTAAAATCAATATTATTCCAATAAGTGTTGTACCATAGACAACCAAATCTGGACGAGGTACAGGTAATAGTTGATGTACTCCTAAACCATAAGTTAGTAAACCACCTAAAAGAACTATTACACCGACAAATAATTCTACTTTTTGTATCTTATGCTTCATTTACTTTCCTCCTCATAAATAAAAATTTCTTCAATGCTCATTTGAAAGTACCTTGCAATTTTAAAGGCTAACATAATAGAGGGATTGTATCGTCCATTTTCTAAAGAGCCTATTGTTTGACGAGATACTTCAAGAGCAGTCGCTAAATCTTCTTGTTTAATACCTCTTTGTTTTCGTAATTCTTCTAAACGATTTTTCACAACATACCCCTTTCTTGAACGAATGGAAAGTTTACTTTCCTTTTCTAATCTTATGATACTCCTGCGAGCAAAGAATGTCAAGCAAACTTTCCATGTTTTATTATCCTACAATCTTCCAGTTGCTATCTTTTTGTAACACAAGCTCATATTGTGATACCTGTGTAGCCTTTGTCTGATTATCAAGAAATTTTACCGCTACCTTGACTTTCACATTGTCCCCGTCCTTTGTAAAGATAGGGTTTACCAGTTCAGAATAAAGGTAGTCCCTGCCGATAGGCTCAATCACATTTCCCGATACATAATAGGCAAGTTCTTTTTCTGTGGCTGTGGGATAGAGCTTAAAGAATGTTTCCAGAAATGCGGTAGCGTCGTTTACGGTATCAGCGTCTACACTTTCGTCTGCTTCTGATGTCTTAGGCTCATAGTCTGATTTTTCGATTGCTGGTGCAAGGGTAGGGTTCTGAACGATTACCATATCCCCGTCAGCGTCCACATGGACTTTTACAGTATAGGTTGCTTTCACATTGCTTGTCTGTTCTCCCTCTTTTATCTGCTGATCTACTTCGTAGGTAGCAGAAAAAGTGTCCGTTCCCGACTGCTCGATATGCCATACAATCACATCTGTAACCGTGGAGCTGGTTGGTATATCCGTTTTGATTGTATCAACATTCAAGTCCTGCAATTCCTTTGTCAGATAACCGTTGATTGCCTGCGTCCTTGCTTCGATAGCTTCTTTGCTGTTATCCCATGTGTAATAGGACTTCGCAAAGTTCTTCACGAAATTTTCAATCCCGTTGGTGTCCTGCAAGCGAAGCTCAATGATTTCTTTTTCATGGGTGGTGTGCTGGTCGATAGCAGTAAAATTCTTATGCACTCCAAAGCTCACGCTTGCGATAAGCACCACCCACAACGCAATCACGGTTTTCTTATGCGTGCCTACCTTAACAGTACGCACCTTTTTTTCTTTTGGTTTTTTGAGAGTTTCTGTCTGTTTCTTATTCTTCTTAAACATATTTTTCAAGTCCTTTCTATTGTTTTACTCGTCCTGCACCGATTAAGTGCTGTTGCCAGTAACTACTACTTAGGTCTGCATATCCTATCGGGTCGCCTGCATGGTACATCTGATTATTTCCTACATAGATACCGACGTGTGTTACATAACTTCCAGCGTTATAAGTGGAATGGAAAAATACCAAGTCCCCAGCCTTTGCCTGCGAGAGTGGAAGATGTTGGGTAGCGTCATATTGTGCTTGTGCTGTTCTCGGTAAGGAGATACCAGCTTTTCCATAGCACCATTGCACAAGTCCGCTACAATCAAAGGAAGTGTTCGGGTTACTGCCACCATACACATACTTCCAGCCTTGATATTTCAACGCTTCATTCATAATCGCTTGTGCCGTCGCATTATCAAAATGTGCCACGGTCAGATATTGATTGACTAATTCCACATAGAACATATTTCCATAGCCATACCGCCAGCCCCCATTCTTCGCAACGGCTATCGGGTTGGTGTAGGTTACTTTCTTTCCACCTGATTTCTCACGGGCAAAATTTTCCGCAAGGTTAAAGGTGTGCTTTTTTCCTTTTCCTGCCACATAGCCCACATAGCCACCGCCATAGTTATAGGACTGTATCGCTACATTCAAGTCGTCGATACCTTGATTTTTGCAGGAAGAAAGCAGGGACGCAAAATACTTACACCCCTGCTTGATTGAGCTTTCCGTATCTAAAGAGTTAGGCGGTAGTCCCAGACTTTCCGAACTCTGCATAACATCTTCTGCCGTACCGCCACTTTCTACTTGAATAATAGCCAGCAATACATTGACATACTCGGAGATACCGTATTCTCTGGCGTATTTTTCTACCATAGGCTGATGTTTCAAGACTTCTGCGGATAAATTCATACCCGTAATGCCAGAAGAAAAATTGCTGTTCTCGTCGTCGCTGTCCGCACTAATCAAGACACCAAAGAAAAGCACCAGAGAAAAGAGGATAGGAAACAGAGTGCCAATGATAGCGATATGTTTCAGTTTCATTTTTTCTTCTGTCCTTTCTTCATCACAAGGTTACGAGTTTTCTCTGTTGTCTGCTGGTTCTTTTGGACGCTCTGCGTCTGCTGAACCTTTGTCCTGTGGTCTTTTGTGTAATTCTGGCGTGTTTCCTGCGATACCACTTTTTCTACATTCTGCCTATGTACTGGCTGTGCCGACTGGGTCGCTTTCTTATCAGAAGCACCAGAAGATAACGGACGCTCTTTGATAACATTTGCCTTGACTGGCTCACTTGCTTTTGAAGTGGTCGCTGTGGCAGGACGTTTGATTTCCTGCATTTTTTCCGCACTCGTCTTTGAAGCTGTGGCTGGTCGCTCATGGGGACGGGTAGCTCCCGTTGTCGCTGATCCGTCAGCCTTTCGCTGTGCCTGCCTTGCTTCTTGTGCCTTTTGAAGCTCCATACGTTTGTCAGCGATATTCTGTCTATGCTGTTCCTGCTTTTCCAAACGTCCCGTCTGTCTGGACTGCTGTTCCTGCACCATGCCACGCTTAAAGTCGGACACGCTGGACTTTGCCTTTTCCTTTGCGGAATACACCGCATAAGCGGTCTGTGTCGGCATATCCTTGATATTTTCTTTGACAGCATTTGCCTTGTCTTTCACTTTATTTTTTGTATCTAAGACAGCACCCACCTTTGAGCCTGCACGTTGTCCCATGCTGGAAGATGTATTACCCCGACTGTCTTTTGTAGCTGTGTTCCTTGTCGGTTTTCTGTTTGAAATCGTGCTACCTGCCACCGCACCAGCGACACCGCCAGCAGTAACCGCACCAGCAAGCCGTCTTTCCATACGCCTAGCCCTATGTGCCAAGTATAGATATGGTCTGCGGAATATCCTGCGTCCCATGCTTTGACTGTCGTTAGCGTTCAAAGAGAACATACTCATTAAATCGCCCAGCTTCATATAAATACCAGCGAAACATACTATCTGCAAGAACGCTACCATAAAAAACGGATAGTCCGTGGAGATGTTATAAAACATACTGGAAATGCTGAACGCCACCGTTACAATGAGCGTTATTCCTGCCCGTGTCATTATGGTATTAAATACCCTTACGATTGCCTGCTTTGCCATGCTTTCATAGCTCGGTATCATGGAAAGTAGAAAGCTGATAGGTAAAAACATTGCAAAGATAATAAAAAGTATCTGGCTGAACAACATCATACCCGTAAGTAAGAATACAAATATCGTGATACCCAAGTTGAAGAACAAGAGGAAGAACACCATACCCAAACGATTTACCACCTGCGGTATCGTCAGATTGTTGTTGTCGTTGTCCTCGATTTCTGTTTTCACGACTTCCTCTCTGGTTTTCCCGTCCTCGTCCTCTGGGCTTGCCGATACGAGAGCTTCGACACGGTCTGTCCCGATTTCCTCTGCGTTACTGTTACCAAATTGAAGCAAGAGCCACGGCTGTTGTACTTGAATAGAAAATAAGCTGTCCCGTATCAAGTCCACGCTATCCTTGCCCTCACTGTCAGAATTAGGGAGCATGATTTTCGTTCCCAAGTCTAAAGAAGCGGTACTGATGTCTGATGAAAATTCATTTATCTTCTTAATGTAGTCGGGAGCATAGGCAATAAATGAAGCGGACAGCACGAACACCACCACAAAGTTGATAACAGCGTGAAGTGCCTTGCTGGTTTCCCGTTTGATAAGTCCCGTATAAGCAACATAAAGTCCCACCACCAAGATAATGAGAAGCAGAAAGCCAACATAGAAGCCAGAGCTGGAAAAGCCGTTTGAAGTAACGCCTGCAAGGGTCTGTATGCTCTTTCCGATACTGTCTGCCATATCGTTAATAAAATCAAGTTTATAGGCTTCCTGCACCACATAGCCCGTTGCATTACTTAAATAAAGGCTTATCGTCCAGACAAAGTTGGTAATACAGTAAAGTCCATACTGCACCGATTTTCCGATACCGTCCAGCCAGTTCCACGGAAGCCACGACCAGCTATTATCTACATAAAAATCAAGTTGGTAGTTGGAAAGGGGATATTTTGAGTAAAGATTTTCTGCGTTTATGGTATCGTCCACAAGCCCCGTCGCATGAGCCACCGTCCCCAGAAGTGAAAGCAGGATAAGGGAGAGTGCCACCACGAACAGAGTTCTTTTGAAAACGTGGAACATCTTCTTTTTTGTGAACGCACCGTTTATCCTTTCTTTCATCACTCCACCTCATTTCTCTGTACGGGCGGTCTGGTATCAAAAGCGTGTAGCAATTCTTCAAAGACGGGGTGTATCTGTACTACACCGACACGCCCGTATAAGTCCTGCAATAAACATTGTCCGTTCTCCAAATCACGCAAGCGTTTCTGGTTGTTCTCGTCGTCCTTGTCAATACCGAAAAACTCTAAGGTATGCTTTATCTCGTTGATGTCCGTGCTTCTAAATGCAAACTTCAATCCGATATTATTTTTCAGACTTTCCTTTGACACGTCGCCAGAAGATTGTGTAACAAAATAAACGCCTGCCTGCATAGCACGTCCAGCACGAACCAGCTTATTTGATAAAGTTTCGCCTTGTGCCACGTTTAAGAACGCCCACGCTTCGTCCAAATCGACAATCTTAAAAATGCTTCTGTCCAAATGGATAAAATCAAGGGCAAAGGTACTAATCACAATCAGCATAGACACCGACAATAATTCAATGGTCGTGTATTCCTCAAAGGTCGTGTCCTTATCTGGCAGTACGAGGTCTGCTACTTGAATGATATTGAGCTGATTATCCAGACTGATAGCATGTTCTACCGTACCGTCTGAAAACAGCAGGTGTGCAAAGTCGTAGTCCGTGAAGCTGTCGATATGGTCTGCGATATTTCTTGCTATTGGTGTTTCTTCACGGCGTAGCTCATCTATCACATGGAGCAAGCCCCGACTGTCGCTCTGGGTAACAGAGCGAACCGCCTTACGAAGTACGGGGAATTTTTCGCCGTCCCTAGAGGAAATACCCGTAAGGAATGTCAAGATGTCGATTGCCAGACTTTCAGCGTCTTTGACATTTTTCATTATCACAAACGGGTCAAGAAGTCCTGCATTGTCCTTGTCGCTGGTTAGATTTACGATATTGATTTCATGGGCGATCTCTGGGAGCGTTTCTTTCCAGTTGCCACGCTCACTTTTAGGGTCTAACAGAAGTGCTTGACCGCCAAACAGCACCGCATAATACACCAGAAGATTGTTGCAGAACGACTTTCCACCGCCAAGCGAACCGACAAAAGCAGAAGCTAAAGCGTTGGTAACTGTTCCTTTTACTCCCTGCGAAGCTAAAGACGGTTGCAGGTACACATTTCTTCCCGTATCAACGGAATAGCCCATATAGATACCCGTGTTTTCCCCTAACTGCTGGGTCGCCCCAAAGCCAAGCCCAGCTAAAAAATCTGATTTTACATACTGCACATAATCATTGATATATCGCTTGCTGGCAGGTAAAAATTCGGAATGAAGCCCCAGCATATCCCCAGCAGGACGCACCAGCTTTACATTGAGGTCGTCGTAAAAGTCCTTGACTTCATCACAACGGCGTTTTAATTCGTCCAAATCATCAGCCGATACACGCACTACATAGGAGAGCTTATACATACTTTCTTTGCTCTGGTCTAAGTCGGTTTCCAGCTCGTCCACGCTGTCTAAAGCATCCACCACATTTGAGCTGGTTTCACTTCCTGCTTGATAGGCGTGATTGTCCAAATCTTTCAGTTCCTTTTTCTTGTTGCGGACAGTTGTTAATGCTTTTCGGTTTTCCACGATTTCTACATTCATAGAAGTATCAACGGGAAAGGTAAACTGCTGTTGCTGGAAATAGAAGATTTCAGACGACGGAAAATCAAGCTCTCCGACAATCGCATTGACGGTAAAATAGGACACATAGCTTTCCTTGTCCTCATGTTCCAATCGTAAATACCGCTGGCTTTCTTCAATCACACACCTTGTCGGACGGATAAGGTCGTAGTATTTTATCAGCGTTTCTTTCTGCAAGTTCTTCTTTGGTAGCTGGTACTCATAATCTTCATAGGCGATACCGTCCCTGCCGTAAAGATGTTCCATGAGATACCCAAAATCATTGATTTCCAAGCGACGCACCTTAAAGCGACGGGAGATTTTATTTTCCAGTAACTTTTCCATTTTCATGTAACGGTTGATTTCATCATTCGGCATGGAAACAAAATCATTCATCAGAGTGTGGTTCACTTCATGGAGAAATTCCTTGAACGTCAGCCACGCCGATTTTTTGATGTTCTTCAGATTGAGCTGTTCTTCCGTAACCATGAGCTTAAAGCCAAGAAAAAAGCGGTAGTCCACTTGATTGTCCCCAATCATAGATACTAACGCTTCGGTCTGTTCGTCTATCTTCTCTAATGCCACCTCACGAAGTTTCCCCGTTACCAGTTTCTTTGACTGCTCCTGCATACTTCGTATGGAGCTTTCTGTGGCAATCTGCAAGGCATGAATTTTTCCCTCACGGGACTGTGCGATTAGCTGTCGGAAACTGTCATGCACGATAAATTTCTGTTCTGCGGATAAGAAAGAATAGTTATACGGTATCAGCTCATAGTAGGCGAACACCTCATTGTTCTTGTTCCAGACAAGGTTGTTGTCAATATATTTTATCGGGAACATACTTCACACTCCTTACTGCCGTGATTGTTTCATTCAATATCTGCTTATGCAGTTTTACGGCTTTTCCTGCATAAGTGATTTTCGGTCTTATCGCATAGGTTATCTGTGATTTCAAAAAGCTGTACGGCTTCTTTCCGTCAAAGGTTTTCTGCGACATGAACCAAGTGAGTAGAGCGGGAATACCGAAGTATTTTAAAAATGCTCCCTCAATCATGGAAAGTGGGGGAATATCCCCAAACAAAATGATGAGAAATTCCGTAATCACAAACCATGTAATCTGTGTAAAGGTAACGGGAAAGGGTAAGTTAAAGTCATTGATTGCATACAAGACTTTTTCCACGTTCCAGATACCCGTGTAGCTTTTAATCTTTTTCAAGTTCTTTCAGCTCCTTTCGTAAGTTTCTAACTAGAAAAGGACAGCCGTTTTCAGACTGTCCCTTAAAGAAAAATACGCTGTCAGTAGCAACCATGCTTGTCGCTGATCTTCCAGCTTTAATATGGTATCTCACAGATACCTCGGCTTGTTTGTATGAAGCAACCGCCCATATCCAAATCTCGCCCAAAGGCTTCGTAGTCAATGTAGTTCTGTAAACTGGGTGGAATGTCCCCAAGTGCCTGCAATTCATCAATAAAGTAATAGGCAACGTCGGTCATATCGTCGCAGTCGGGATAATAATAAATATCGTCCTTATGCTCCACAACTTCTTCCAGCGTTCCGTAGTGGCTGATAAATTCGTCCAGACACTCTACGATATAGTCGGGCAGTTCCTCAATCAGTTCATACATTTCATTTAATTCTTCAATCGAGATATATTCGCCAATCTCAATGGGGAAGTTATCAGTATCATGGATTGCGTATTCTTCGTACTGTTCATTCAAGCCAATTTTTTCTTTCACATCTTCTTCGTCAATGGGGAATGTGAACCAAGCCCCAACCAAATAGCCCTCATTGTATCTCCCAAGATTCGCAATATAAACCGCCATATCATCTGTCATTTGCACCACCTCATTTCCTACTCTGGCAGTTCAAAGATACCGTGTTCTGTTTGCAGGAATTTTCCGTGTTCCTGCAAGTGATTAGCGTATGCTTCATAATCAAAATAGTATTCTTGACAGTCCTCGGACAGATGTTTAAACGTCGGGTCATTCATCAGCTTTTGCCTTGCAACATCAATCATACTTTTACAGTCTGGATAAACCGTAATCACGTTCCTGCAAATATAAAGTGCTTCTAAGTTCTCAAATACGGTAAGAAGCATTGGATATTCTTCCTGCATATCGGCTACTAGCTGGCGGTACATAAAATCGAATTCATTGAGCTGGTACACGCTTGTATGTTCGTGGACTTCATCAGCAAAGGGCAGTACCTTTTCGATAATACGGTAATCTTGACTTTCTGCACCGACACCTAACTTTTCTTCAAACTCGGCAACATCTATCGGCAGGTCGAACCAGTATGATATTGTTTCTTCGCCAGTTGTTCCTTTCGTTTCCACCAGCACCCTTGTTTCCTGCATTGTTCCTCACGTCCTTTCTGTTGTTTCATCACATCTTTTAAGGTCTGGTACGACATACCAAACACATACTTTGAAAAATCTTCTAACTGTCTTTCTTCATAATTGGCAGGGTTCAGCCGTTTCATTCCCTGCCACACCTTACGCTTGTAAGAGGGCAGGTCAGAAATGTATTCACAGCCGACTTTTGCCTGCATATCCTTAAAAATATCGTTCATTTCATCACTCCAATCTGAAATTTTGGTAAGAAAAAAGCAGTCAATCCTAAGACTAACTGCTTTGTGTGTGGATATGAAATTGTCAAACTGGGAATTGTAGCACTATTGACTTACTACTGGTTTGCCGTCTTTATCAAGTAATGGTGTAAATCCCGCTGCATTTCCGTTTCTATGGAAAACGTAATTTACACCTGTTTGTGTATCAACCCAAATTTCCACTACATCAATCGTACCTTGTTGATAAACCTATATTATTCACGGCTTCGCCGTGAAAGTGGCTGAAAGCCACATAGTTACTAC